>Ga0209075_1002883_pt1 | contig 14767 bp, 14 predicted proteins | sample Stecom2011_FD_187523 | JGI IMG/M metagenome (GOLD analysis project Ga0209075, IMG submission 187523) | Agricultural soil microbial communities from Utah to study Nitrogen management - Steer compost 2011 (SPAdes) (version 2) | ecosystem: Environmental > Terrestrial > Soil > Agricultural land... | reverse complement strand
TGCCTGAACTGTTTTCCTATCACTCTTTGTACTTTAAAAACGCTTATTTTAATCATAGCTTACAAGTAGAAGCTGGTATAGACTTGTATTACATTGGCGAATATGAGGGCTATGCTTATTCACCTGCCGCTGCGCAATTTCACTTGAGAAAAGGAGGGGCCAAATTGGGTAATGTTCAACAATTGGATTTGTTTTTAAATCTTGAAATTAAAAAGGATGCTACCGTTTTTTTTAAGTTTGAAAACCTACTTTACAAGAGTTTTTCTGAAAAAACTTACCGCATCGAAAACTACCCAATTCCAGGGCGAGTGCTAAAAATTGGTTTAAGTTGGCGAATGCTCAACTAAGTTTTTTGTTTTTTCTTTTTTGCAGCAGGAAACAATACATTGTTAAGGATAAGACGATATCCTGGACTGTTGGGGTGCAAGTTTAAATCCGTTGGTGGGTCACCAACAAAGTGCTGATAATCTTCAGGATCATGACCACCATAAAACGTCCATGTACCTTTACCAAACTTTCCATGAATATATCTCGCTGAATTTAGCGCTTTTGTTTCACCCATAATCAATACATCTTTTTTAATAAACCTTTTGTCAAAAGCTGTGGTTTGTCCCATAAAGCCATTGATAATGTTGGTGTGATTTTGACAGAGCATGGTAGGGATTGGATCCCATTTTGCTGAAAATTCAAAAAGGGTAAATTTATCTCTGTTCTGTGGAGTTTTTACATGAAAAGGAGTAGCATCTATATTAGAATATTCATACTCCATAGGGTCTGTTTTTAGCGTGAAGTTTTCAAAGGCAAAGGTCTTGTCATAATTTAACTTGCTGTTGTAATTAGGAGTAGTTCCATCTCCATCAAACATGGGCTCACAAATATCGAGCTCGCTTGCCGCAAGTGCTATGTCATAGGTATCCGTTCCAGAGCACATTGCAAACAAGAATCCACCTCCGGCAGTAAACTCTCTAATTCGTTTCGCAACGCCTAACTTTAGTTCAGAAACCTTATCGAAACCCAATTCATCGGCCATTTCCTCATTTCTTTTTACTTCTTCTTTGTACCATGCATGATTTCTATAGCTTGCGTAAAACTTTCCATACTGTCCGGTAAAATCTTCATGATGAAGGTGAAGCCAGTCGTATTGTGGAAGTTCGCCTTGAATAATCTCTTTGTCGTATACTACTGTATAGGGAATTTCTGCATAGGTTAAAACCAGGGTTACTGCATCATCCCATGGTTGCTTTCCTTTAGGAGAGTATACTGCCATCTTTGGCGGCTTCAATAACTTCACTACATCTTGATTGACTTCAGGGTTTGAAATTTCAGAGAGGATTGCCGTACTTCTTGCATCGGGAATCACTTCATAAGAAACGCCTCTAATCAAGAGTTCATCTTCTATTTGTTTGGCATATATCATCATAAAGCTTCCACCTCTGTAGTTGAGCAGCCAATCGACATCAACAGCACGCTCTAAGGCCCAGTAGGCAATTCCATAAGCTTTAAGGTGGTCCTTTTGCGATTGATCCATAGGAATCAATAGGTAAGCCGCAAATGATTGAATGCTTATTAATAGGAATAAGAGAATGGTGCATAATTTTTTCATCGAGTACTTCTTTTTGATAAAACCTAAAGTTAAGAATTAATCAAAAGGGAGCGTCATCATCGTCATCAAAAGTATCGTCCATTCTAGAGCTTCTCGTTATGGTGTTGCTTCCATCAAATTCATCTGAAACTGGTAATTCTCCAAATTCAGCGTTTCCACCACTAAACTGATCGTGCTCCAAGTCGCTAAATTTGGCCAACTCTTTGGTAAACTTCAGTTGAACATCTCCAACCGCTCCGTTTCGGTGTTTGGCGATAATAATGTTAGCGATTCCCAAGGTAGAATTTCCTTCTTCATCTTCAGTAAGCCCGTAGTATTCAGGTCTGTTGATAAACATTACCATATCGGCATCTTGCTCAATTGATCCTGATTCTCTTAAGTCTGACAATTGTGGTCGTCGATCACCACCACGAGACTCTACCGCTCTGCTTAGCTGAGAAAGTGCAATTACAGGAATATTTAATTCTTTAGCGATGCTTTTTAGCGATCGAGAAATGGTTGAAATTTCTTGCTCTCTATTTCCACTTCCTTTCCCATCACTGCTCCCTGTCATCAGCTGTAGGTAATCCACTACCAGCAACTGTATGTCGTGTTGTGATTTTAAACGCCTGGCTTTGGCGCGCAATTCAAAAACTGAAATTCCGGGGGTATCATCAATAAATATTTGGGCTTCTGATAGGCCGCCAATTTTTGCATGAATTTGTTCTATCTCATATTCTTGAAGGTTTCCACTTCGCAGTTTTTCTGAAGATAAACCAGATTCAGAAGAAATTAAACGAGTAACCAATTGTAAAGATGACATCTCTAAAGAGAAAACGGCAACTGGTTTTTGGAAGTCGATGGCTGCATTGCGTGCAAGAGTAAGTGCAAAAGCAGTTTTACCCATTGCAGGTCGAGCAGCTAAAATAACCAAATCAGAAGGCTGCCACCCACTTGTCATTCTATCTAGAGCAGTAAAACCACTCGGAACTCCGATTACATTTCCCTCTTGATTTTTTGCTTGTTCTATTTGTTTTATAGCGCCTCGAATCAACTCTGACATTGTATCGTATTGCTTTCTAATGTTCCCCTCTGTTACACTAAATAGCCCAGACTCAGCTCGATCTAAGAGTGTGAAAACATCGGTAGTATCATCATAAGCGTCGTTGATAATTTCTGTAGAAATCCTAATTAACTCTCTTTGAATGAACTTTTGTGCAATAATCCTAGCGTGAAATTCTGTATTGGCAGCAGAAGCTATTCTATTGGTAAGCTGAGAAATATAATAAGGTCCTCCAACGGCATCTAAATAGCCTTTTTCTTTTAATCCATTGGTAATTGTTAGTATGTCTATGGGTTGAGAACTTTCGAACAGTTCATAGATTACTTCAAATATTTTTTGATGGCTCTCTTTATAAAAACTTACAGGTCTAAGAATTTCAATGGCTGTGTTAACTGCTTCTTTCTCCAGCATCATTGCACCCAGCACAGCTTCTTCGAGATCAAGTGCCTGTGGCTGAAGCCTACCATGTTCTAAATTAGCGATTTGCAAGCTATTTGCGTTGCTGCGCTTTCTTCTTCTTTCTGTTTGTTCACTTGAATTATTCATAGCCCCAAATGTAGCACTTTACAATCCTGAATCCTTGTTCAAAAGTCAAATCATTTATCAAATTTTCTTTTGCTTATTATTCAATAGCTGAACATAAGTATTTATAGTTGTCAACAGTTGTTAACAAGTTATCCATCAGATATGAACAGTTTATGCACAAATAATAAACAATTATATTTTCATATTATTCCTTTTTGAGTAATATTTTTTATGATGTAGATTTTGACACCAAAAAAAATAGAATGAAGACCGAAGGAAAGAAAAATGAAATTGCTTAAATTTATAGTTGCTACCCTTGTGTTGAATAAAATTATTTTTAATGCGGCTATTGATTTCTTTGTTTTTAATTCTAAGCATTGCTGCTTGTAAAAAAGAAAGTGAAAACCGTTCACCTGAAATACGAATTACTGCACCAACTGATGGAAGGACTTATCTTGTTGGTGATACTGTTTTAATTGAAGCAGAAGTAAAAGACGATCGTTTAATCAAGTCATTAAAGTTATCGCTTTTCGAAACTGCTAGCAAAAGAACCGCTGGAGAGGTAAAGTACTTTCAACTCAATACCCAACAACATTCATTTTCTTACGAATACATAATTGATAAGAAAGGCATCCAAAGCGGAATGCACTATTTTGAGTTGATGGCAGATGATGGTGAAAATCAAAATACTGCTTTTGTATCAGTTCAAATTCAGCAAAAGGCACTAAAAAGTATGGGTTTGATTTTTATTGCTTCAACTCCATTGGGGCTTGAGTTATACAAAAAAAAACTCCAAGTGGATTTGAAAAGCTGGTCAATATAAATGCTGCTTATGCCGATGCTAAAATTAATCCTGTTGATCAACAACTTTGGCTAATGCCAAAAGGGAATTCAGATATGGTTGTTTTCGATTTGAAGAGCCTTTCAATTGTAAATCAAATTGCCGCACCAATAACACAAAGTCAAGATGCTTTTTCTCTTTTGCATTACGATGATAGAACATTTTTTGTCGGCTCCAACAATGGAACTTTAAAAGCATACAACCATCAGTTTATCGATATGTTTACATACAAGGCATTGGAACAATACAGCCCCAAACTCATTGCCTCAGATGCAACTTATCTTTTAATTGTTGAACAAGCCCAGCAATTTAACAAGAGTAGGATCCGTCTGCTTTATAGAATAAGCGGTGCTGTAATTAGTAGTAGTCTACTTCAAAAAAATATCATTGGTCTTCAAATGATTTCTAAAGATCGGGCCTTTTTAATCTCAAAAATAATCAATGGGATTGAACTGTTAGACTATGATGTAAAAAGAGGGGTAAGCCGGCAGTTACAACAACTAAACAATTCCAGTGAAGTCTTTCTTTCCTTTGACAAGTTTAAGAACGGCGGTTTTTTGTTTGTTACAAATCAAGGAATGTACACGTTCACTCTACCCAATCAGCTAAATAGGTTTAGCAATAGGCCTGTAGAGAATGTGAACTACGATAAACTGAGAGATGAAATCCTGATGGTTAATGAAGATACGCTAGTTGTTTTTGATGCCACCACTTTACTTCAAAAACAAAGCATACTTTTTCCTGAAAAACTTAAGGCTGCTCTGCCTTGGAGTAACCGATAGGAATTATTTTTTCTTCACATCGCTAACCACGCCCATATTTGTAAACTTTCGAATTCTCGAAGCGATTAACTTATCTGGGTCGTTATCAGTTGCTTTGCTCAGTATCTTTATTATTTCTTTTTTCACTATTTCAAAGGCTTCTTCTGGGTTGGCATGTGCTCCGCCAATTGGTTCTTTAATGATACCATCAATAAGTTTATTCTCAAGCATGTCTTCAGCAGTTAATTTCAAAGCTTCTGCTGCTTGTTCTTTATGATCCCAGTTTCTCCACAAAATCGTAGAACAGTTTTCCGGAGAAATTACAGAATACCATGAGTTTTCTAACATGAGTACTTTGTCGCCAATACCAATACCCAAAGCACCACCTGACGCACCTTCGCCAATAATAATGCAGGTGATAGGCACTGTAATTTCAAACATCTGTTTCAAGTTGTTTGCAATGGCTTCTCCTTGGCCTCTTTCTTCTGCTTCTAAACCTGGAAATGCACCAGGAGTATCGATGAAGGTAACAATTGGAACGTTAAATTTCTCAGCTAATTTCATTAACCTTAATGCTTTGCGATAGCCTTCTGGATTGGGCATCCCAAAGTTTCGGTATTGTCTCATTTTGGTGTTAACACCTTTTTGTTGACCGACAAACATCACTGAATGTCCATCTACCATTCCAATACCACCCACCATTGCTTTATCGTCTCCTACATTTCTATCGCCGTGCAATTCAATGAAGTTTCCTTCAGTTATTGCCTTTATATAGCTAAGTGTATATGGCCTTTCAGGATGGCGACTAACTTGAACTTTTTGCCATGCAGTAAGTTTACTGTATATGGACTTTCTAGTGTCTTTCAATTTCTTTTCAAGGGCATTCCTAGTCTTAGAAACATCTACTTGACTCTTTTCTTCAAGCTCTATTGCTTGTTCAATTTGTTCAACAATCTCCTTTATCGGTTCTTCAAAATCGAGATAATGAGGCATAGCGTTTGTATTTATTGAGAGGGCAAATTTACAAATTTCAACAAGAGCGTGCACATTTATTATTTGACAAGATAATTGAATTATCTTTGCCGGATGCAAATTTTCGCTAATGCAAAAATCAATCTGGGACTCAATGTCTTAAGTCGAAGGTCAGATGGCTATCATGAGATTGAAAGTGTATTTCTACCAATCGATTTGTATGATAAAATTAAGATTACACCATCTGAAAAGGATGAAATTTCAACAGAAGGCATTGATATTCCTGAATCTAAAACAGGGAACCTTTGTTTACAAGCGCTGAAGTTGTTGAGAAAAGATTATAAATTTCCTTTTTTGCACATTCATTTGCATAAAGTTATTCCAATTGGTGCAGGCTTGGGTGGTGGCTCTGCCGATGCTGCCTTTGTCTTAAAGGCAATTAATCGACAATTTGATTTAAGAATTGAGACTGAAGACTTGGAAAACTATGCCGCAAAACTGGGAAGTGATTGTGTTTTCTTTGTTCAAAACAAATCTGCTCTGGTGAAAGGTAGGGGAGAGCAGGTTTATAGTCATAAAAAATATGATGTACTTAAGGGCTATCATTTATTGTTGGTAAAACCAAGTGTTTTTATCAGTACCAAAGAAGCTTATGGAAATATAAAACCACAATTACCTAAACAGCGAATAGAAACAATTGTTAAACAGCCTATTGTCAGTTGGGAGGCAGTTTTAAAGAATGATTTTGAATTTTCTGTTTTTAGCTACCACGCTGAATTAAAAAAAGTAAAACAACAACTTTATAAAGCTGGTGCCTTGTATGCAAGCATGAGTGGAAGTGGTTCTTGCTTTTTTGGTGTTTTTGAAAATCAGAATGTAGACACTGCTGCATTTGAGCTACATTGGTGGAAGTGGGTAAAGACAATTTAGTGCTATTTTGGCGCCTTTTGAAAGAGGTAAAGGGCAATAAAAGCAAATAAAACATTAGGTATCCACATGGCAATTGCAGGATCTAAGCCACCATTGGTTGAAAATGTTTGTGTTACTTTCATAAATAAAATATAGGTAAAGCTAAGTGATAAACCCACTCCCAAATGCACTCCAATTCCACCGCGAACCTTTTTGCTGGCAATAGATACTCCAATAATGGTTAAAATAATACTTGCAAAGGGAAATGCTTGGCGTTTGTATTTTTCAATTTCATAGAGTACTACATTTTGAGAGCCTTTGAACTTTTCTTTTTCAATTGCTTCGTTCAATTCAGTATAGTTGAGCATTTCTACATCAGTATCACGTTGCCTAAACTCTTCTGGTTTCATGTTTAGTACTGTGTCTTTTGTAAGTCCTCGCTTTATCGACTCATTGATACCATCAATTCTTCTTTCATAATAGTTTTGAATTGACCACAGCTTTTTGGTCGTGTCCCACTTTACAAAGTCTGAAAGTAGTTTATACTCCAGCTTGCCCTCATCGTCAAATCGCTCCAAAGAAAATTTTACTCCAACATCTGTTTGTGCTGCATAGCTTTTCATGTATGCATAACTATTTTGATTTAATTGTAGGTGGATATTTTTATCTTGATTAGTATATGGATTCTTAATATAGGTGTAACGAAAAGTTAAACGCTTTTTGTTACTTTCAGGAATAAGAAAATTATTTAAATAAAAAGATGCACCGCATAAAAATACTGCAACAATTAAATAGGGTACTAGTAATCTTCTAAAGGAAACTCCACTTGCTAAAATGGCAATAATTTCTGTATTGCTCGCCATTTTTGAGGTAAAGAAAATCACGGAAATAAAAATAAAAAGCGGGCTAAAAAGATTGGCGAAATAAGGAATAAAGTTTAAATAATAATCGAAAGCTATCGCCTTTAAGGGCGCACTTTTCTCTATAAAGTCATCTACATTTTCAGAAATGTCAAAAACAATGGTAATTGAGATGATTAATGCAATAGAAAAAAAGAAAGTTCCGAGGAACTTTTTAATGATATAGAGATCGAGTATTTTCATCTTATAGTCGCTGATTCAACTTTTGTGCCATTGTGTTTTTCCAGCTTGCAAAGGTATTGTTTTGTATTTGCTGTCTTGCTTCTTTCATTAACCATAGGTAAAAAGCCAAGTTGTGCAAACTGGCTATTTGTGCACCTAATAATTCTTTAGAAACCATAAGGTGCCTAAGGTAAGCTTTAGAATAATATGAATCTACAAAGCTCGCTCCATCTTCTTCAATTACACTGTGGTCATTTTTCCATTTTTCATTTCGCATGTTCATGATACCATTTTTGGTAAACAGCATACCGTTTCGTGCATTTCTTGTTGGTAGCACACAGTCAAACATGTCTATTCCCAAGGCAATATTTTCCAATAAGTTTATTGGAGTGCCTACGCCCATTAAATACCTGGGTTTGTCTTCTGGTAAAATATCACAAACAATTTCACACATTTCATACATTTCTTCAGCTGGTTCTCCAACCGATAAACCACCGATTGCATTTCCTTCTCTTCCAAATGAAGCAATTGTTTCAGCTGATTCTTTTCGCAAGTCTTTATAAGTGCTTCCTTGAACAATGGGGAACAGTGTTTGCTCGTAGCCATATTTAGGGCTTGTGGTATCAAATCGATCACAGCAGCGCTTTAGCCAGCGGTGTGTCATTTGCATGGATCGTTTGGCGTACTTGTAGTCGCAGGGGTAAGGTGCACATTCATCGAAAGCCATGATGATGTCGGCGCCAATTGTACGCTGCGTATCCATTACATTTTCAGGAGTAAAGAAGTGTTTCGAGCCATCGATATGAGAGGAAAATTTTACACCTTCTTCTTTAATTTTTCTTCTGTGTGCCAAGGAGTATACTTGAAATCCACCGCTATCGGTTAAAAGTGGGCGATCCCAATTGTTGAATTTGTGCAATCCCCCAGCAGTTTCAATTACCTCTAAGCCAGGTCGTAAGTATAAATGATAAGTATTGCCCAAGATAATTTGTGCCTCTATATCTTCTTTAAGTTGTTGCTGGTTAACTGCTTTAACAGTTCCAGCTGTGCCAACAGGCATAAAAATTGGAGTTTCAATTTCTCCATGAGCTGTTGTTATAACACCTGCTCGGGCTTTACTTCCCTTGTCTTTGGCCAATAATTTAAATTGCATCTATTTTGTGTTGAAAGAGTGGCAAAATTACAGAAAGCCAATTAAAGAGTTTTACCTTTGTGAATTCAAAAAAAGGATGTGGTTTTGAGTATATTTTCTGTCGATAATATAATTGTTGCTGTCTTTGTCTTGACGGTATTTGTTCAACTTTATGTTTACTTGCGCTACTTCCTCCCTTTTTCACTTTATCAAGCGGTGGGAGTGTTAAAAGAAAAGCAGCCGTTTGTGTCTGTTATTATTGCTTCAAAGAATGAAGCGGAGAATTTACAAAGAAACCTTCCATTGATTTTAAATCAAGACTATCCCGATTTTGAAGTAATTGTTGTCGACGATCATTCTACAGATGAAACAGCAAGTTTTTTGCAAAGTGTTTCTCACAGCAAGCTTCAGTTGCATCGATTGTATGATGAAAGTGGAAAAAAAGCAGCGATACAAAAAGGGATTGAAAAAGCACAATATGATAGGTTAATTTTTATCGATGCAGATTGCCGGCCAAAAACAACTTATTGGTTGCGCTTGATGAGTGAAAAATTAATCGATAAAAAGAGCATTGTATTGGGATATGCTCCATATTATATAGAAAAAACTATTTTAAATAAGCTCATTCGCTTTGAAACTTTTGTAACTGCTGTGCAGTATTTTTCTGCTGCACTTATTGGGAAACCATATATGGGAGTAGGTCGCAATTTGGCATATACCAAAGCAGTATATAAAGAAAGTACTGCATTTCAAAAGCATGGCGACATTATTTCTGGAGATGATGATTTACTGGTAAACGAAATGAGTAGAAAATCTTCAGTTGCAATTTGTACGCAAATGGAAGCGCATAGCATTTCGAAAGCAACTGAAACATGGAAAGGTTATTTTTATCAAAAACGACGGCATTTGCAAGCTGGAACTCGCTATCTTAGAAACGACCGATTTCGCTTGGCTATATATGGCATCGCTCAATTGTTGTTTTGGATAACTTTCTTTTTTCTTTTATTTTCTAACTTAGTTAATCCATTTATATTAAGCATATTTGTCCTAAAGTTGATGTTCCAATTCCTATTGTATGGCAACATAATGCGGAAACTAGGAGAGCGAGATTTGTTGTGGGCTATTCCTTTTTTAGAAATCATTCATTTGGTTACAATAAGCTTTATTGGCGCATCTACTTGGGTAAAAAAAGTTGATAGATGGAAGTAGGTGAGCATTTTTCAGATCGTGCTAAAGCAGACGTAGTCTTAATAAAAGCTGCGAAAAATGGCGATCAATCTGCTTACACTTCACTCATGCTTCGGTATCGGGAATCAATTTACTATTTGATTTTAAAGATGGTGAAAAACGACCTAGATGCTGAAGATCTTGCTATTGAATCCTTTGAGAAAGCATTTTCAAACTTGCATCAGTACCAGCCAACTTATGCTTTTAGCACTTGGCTATACCGCATTGCTACTAACCATTCAATTGATTTCATTCGCAAGAAAAAAATGAACACTGTTTCAATCAATCAACCAAAAAATGATGGAACAGAAAATAGCTATACAGTAGAAGTTCGGGAAACTTCAAAAGACCCAGAAATGTTATTTATAGAAAAGCAGAAAGTTGAAATTGTGCAGAAAATGGTTGGGAAGCTAAATGAACCATATCAATCTTTGGTAAGATTGCGCTATTTGCAAGAATATTCTTATGATGAAATTGCATTGGAAAAAGATATTCCCCTGGGTACTGTAAAAGCGCAATTGTTTCGTGCTCGTGCACTGTTAGCAGATTTAATACGAAAAAGTAAAAACGCCATATAAAAAAGTTGTGGAAATAATAAAAGAATACTTTCAAGAGCTCAGTGCTCAACAAGAAAGACAGTTTGATCAGTTGTTGCCTATTTACAAAAATTGGAACGATCAAATTAATGTAATTTCTAGAAAAGACATGGATGCTTTTTATGAGCGTCATGTGTTGCACTCTTTAGCAATTGCAAAGTATATTCAATTTTTGCCAAATACAGCTATTTTAGATGTCGGAACAGGTGGGGGATTTCCTGGGATTCCATTGGCAATAATGTTTCCCGAGGTTAGCTTTCACTTGGTAGATTCAATTGGAAAAAAGATAAAGGTGGTGAAAGATGTTGTGGAGCAAATTGCTTTGAAAAATGTAAAAGCCACTCATCAACGTGCAGAAGAAGTGAACGGTGAGTTTGACTTTATTGTTAGCAGAGCGGTTACAGATGCATCTCGATTTGTGCCATGGGTGCAAAATAAAATTAAAAAGGGAGCTAGACATAAAAAAGCTAATGGCTTCCTATTTTTAAAAGGTGGAAACCTTCATGATGAATTTGCAGCCTTGAATAGATACTTTGAAATACAGCCAATAAAGAAATATTTTTCACAGTCTTTTTTTGAAACTAAACAGCTGGTATATTTAAAAAAATAACATTTTTTATAGCCACATACCTAACTTATATCTAATGATAAGCCTATGTTTGTTTGCTTAACCCTAAATGAAAAATAATGAAAAAATTAAAATTATTGATGTTGGCCGCTATGGCTTTTACATTTTCTGCGCAAGCGCAAGAATTGCCTGCACCTAGTCCTTATGCCGAAGTAATGCAGAGAGTTGGCCTTACAGATGTAACAATTGAATATTCTCGTCCTGGTGTAAAAGGAAGAGAGATTTTTGGCGGTTTGCTAAAAGATGGAATTGTGTGGAGAACAGGGGCAAATGCAACTACAACCATTACTTTTAGTACTGAAGCAACTATTGGTGGCGAGAAAGTAGAAGCAGGAACTTATGCTATATTTACTAAGCTAACAGCTAACAATTGGGTGTTATTGTTAAATAGAGATACAAAAGCTTCAGAAGGCACTTATGATGCTTCTAAAGATGTAGCTAAAATTGCTTTGAAAGTTGAGAAAACCAACTCTCTAGTAGAGAACATGACTTTTTCTTTTGTCAATACTCAAATTAATAGTGCAGAATTGAAGTTTGAGTGGGAAAATTCAACTTGGTCAGTTCCAATAGAAGTTGAGTCTAAGAAAATGGCTATGAAAAATATCGAAGATAAAATGAAAGAAGGCGATGTAAGTTATGGTACTTACCATGCTTCTGCTAGTTATTACTTAAGCAATAACATCGACTTAGATAAAGCGTTGGAGTGGTCAAAAAAATCAGTTGAAATGTCTCCTCAGTATTGGAACACAATGGTTTTGTCAAAAATATATGCTGCAAAAGGTGATAAGAAGAATGCTATCAAAACAGCAAAGAAAGGAATTGAGCTTTCTGAAGCTGCAGGAAGCGAAGTATATGTTAAAATGAACAAAGAAAATATTGAAAAGTGGTCGAAGAAATAACTTTGTAAACAATCAATACAATAAAAAAGCCATCCAATTTTGGATGGCTTTTTTATTGGTGTTAAATTGGATTAGTGACAGATTAAATAAGTAGTTGAAGTCAGTGGACTTTATTCATTACCCTATATTTTTCTCCCAAAGCAATGTGTTATATCTCTTAGTCGAAGTCAAGCGTTACGCTAAGTTACATCTTCAATTGCTATATTCCAAAATACATGCTCGCAATAGAGAAATAGATTAAAACGCCACAAATATCAGAAATAGAAGTTATTAATGGTGCGCTTGCTGTGGCAGGATCAAGTTTAAGCTTGGTGAAAACAAAGGGCAACAACAGACCAATTACACTTCCAGTCATTACGGTTAGCACCATGGTAATAGAAACTACTACAATTACTTCTGGAGCCCTAAAGCTTGCGATGGAAGCAATTCCAATTGCCATGGTTACTCCCAAAAGAAAAGAAACCACTATTTCTTTGCCAATTAATTTATACCAATCTGAGACTTTTACATCTCCTACTGCCAAAGAGCGAATCATTAAAGTAGCAGATTGGGATCCTGCATTCCCGCCACTATCAATAAGTAACGGCAAGAAAAACACCAAGGATACTACCGATTCAATTACCTTTTCAAAACTCATAATTGCAGCCCCAGAGAAAACATTCATAAAAACCAGTACAACAAGCCATACAATCCTATTTCTATAGAGGAAAAAAGTCTTCTCTTTTAAAGGATTAGTAATGGCTTCTTGGAAAGCTCCAAATTTGTGAAAGTCTTCTGTAGATTCCTTTTCCACTACATCCATGATGTCATCGAAAGTAACAATACCCAAAAGAACTCCTTCGTTATTAATAACTGGCAAAGCTACCCTGTCGTAATCTTTAAAAGTTTGAATGGCAGTTTCCTGATCATCCAATACATTTAATGCAACAAAGCGACGGTCTATCAGTTCTTCTAATTTTTGTTCGGGATTGGCGAGAATTAATTTGCGAATTGTAATGTCATCAATTAAATTACCTTCTCTATCGATTACGTAAAGAACGTTAAGCGTTTCCGAATTTCTACCTTTCGTTCGAATATGCTGAAATGCTTTTTCAACAGTGTATTCAGCTTTTAGGGCAACATATTCGGGGGTCATCATCCTACCGATACTTTCTTCGGGATAACCTAGAAGTTGAGTAGTGATTTTTCGTTCTTCAGGCGAAAGATGTTCGATCAACTGCTGTGTAACTTTTCCAGGTAAACCTTCAAAAAAAGCAGTTCTATCATCTGGCTTAATGTTGTTTAAAAAACGAGAGATATGCCTTATGTTATGCGCAAGTTTGTCAATTATTTGTTCTTGAATTCCCTGTTCAAGAAGTTTAAAAACTAGCCTCGATTGCTCTTGGTCTAGCAATCCAAAAAGGATAATTTTTTTGCTGTCAGAAACATCTTCAATGATTCTTGCAACCTCAATTGGGTCGTTATCGTTTAGGGATTGTTTTAAAGACTTCCAATCTCTTTTTTTGATAAAATCTTCAAAGTCTGTCTTGAATTCAGTCATGCTTTTCTTCTAAATAAATTAGCGATTTTTAAAAGTAAGGTAAAAGAAATTAAGGTAGACAAAGGAAATTCCTTTAAGTCCAGTAAATATCTTTAATTGCTTGGTCTTTATTTAAATCATTAATAATGTCAGCTATGCGATAGCTGTCTGATTTTGAGTCTAATCTTAATTGAATGATAATTTCATTATCAGTTCTTTCAAATGTAAAGTTTTCAACTTTTAGTTTTTCATTTTTTAACAAAGTGCTCAATATATTTGTATCACTTACACCTTGTGTCGCAATAATCTTTAAGGTTTTCTTTCTAAACTGCTTATTATACAAGCGCTCTAAAGGCTGTAGCGCCCATAATATAATAATGGCGATAACTGTTGTTGCTATTGCTGCAAAATACATTCCTCCGCCAGTTGCCAAACCTATTGCTGCAACTGTCCACAAGCCAGAAGCGGTTGTTAAACCACGAACAATCCCACCTTTTAAAAAAAGGATTGTTCCCGCACCTAAAAAGCCAATGCCACTAACCACTTGAGCTGCTACTCGCGAAGGGTCAAGTTCGATGTTAGGGGATCCCAAAACATCTGCGAAACCAAATGAAGAAACCAGCATAATCAAGCAAGCACCAACACAAACCATCATATGTGTACGCATTCCTGCTGCCCAATCCTTTCTCTCCCTTTCCAAACCAATAAAGGCTCCGAATAAAGAAGCTAAGGACAAACGAACTAATGTTTCCGTAAAACTTAGCATTGACTCATATAACTCTTGCAAATCTACTCGATTTGACGGTATAAAAAGCAGCTTGCTTTTCTTTTTTTATTGCAAAGACTAGCTAACTTCTATTGGTAAATTAATTGAGAAACTGTTGCAATGAGAAAAATAAGGCTTACCCGTTGGGTGAAATTAAGTAATTTGAATTTTAATATTGTTAATGTTCCTATTGAATATAAACTTGTTCATGAACTGAATCAAAGTCATGGCCGTAATTTTTGCCAGTATCCTTGTTTTAAATCCA
>Ga0209075_1002882_pt1 | contig 14772 bp, 13 predicted proteins | sample Stecom2011_FD_187523 | JGI IMG/M metagenome (GOLD analysis project Ga0209075, IMG submission 187523) | Agricultural soil microbial communities from Utah to study Nitrogen management - Steer compost 2011 (SPAdes) (version 2) | ecosystem: Environmental > Terrestrial > Soil > Agricultural land... | reverse complement strand
GCTAATATCGGCAGGATTAACTTCAATCTCAACACTCTCATCTACCAAAGGATAAACATAAACTGAAGCAAAAGAAGTATGCCGCTTAGCGTTTGAATCAAAAGGCGAAATTCGTACCAAACGATGCACGCCGTTTTCTCCTTTAAGGTAACCATAAGCAAAGGCGCCTTCAAATTCTAATGTAACTGTTTTTATGCCGGCATCCCCGCCTTCATGAAAATCGAGCTCCTTAATTTTCATCCCATTCCTTTCACCCCACATCATATACATTCTCATCAGCATAGATGCCCAATCACAGCTTTCCGTACCTCCTGCACCCGCAGTAATTTGTAAAACAGCACTGAGTGAATCTTCTTCAGCGCTCAACATGTTTTTAAATTCTAAATCTTCTATCTTTTTTTTTGCACGCTCATAAGCGCTTACCACTTCCTTTTCAGAAGCTCCATCCTCTTGATAAAACTCGTAAAGAACTTCTAAATCATCAACAGCAGCTTTAATCGCAGCATAGCTATCGGTCCAAATCTTTTTATTTCGCGTTTTTCGCAAAAGTACTTCAGCCTCCTTTGGGTTGTCCCAAAATTCCGGAAGTTGAGATCGCTGTTCTTCCTCACCGATTTCAACCAGCTTGTCTTCAATGTTTAAATAGCCTTTAAGAGCCTTAACTCTTACTACTAAATCCTTTATTTGTTCTTGCGTAATCATAGGCGCTTCTGTCTTTACAAATTTACGCTTTCATGGAGAAAGTTCTAGGGTATTTTAGATAGATAATCTGTATTGTTAAGTAAAAGATTAAAAGCAAGCCATTTACTTATATGTTTTCTGTATTTTCATTAATAACTTTATATAGTTATTGAAAAACGAAGTAGCTTTCCAATTTCACAAGCAAGAAAATTACCCTATTTTTATAATGAAATGAGAACTGCTGAAAACATACGCGAACTGCTGATTAAATATTGGGGTTATTCTTCTTTTAGAGAAAAACAAGAAGAAATTATCTTGTCTGTTTTAGAAGACAAAGAAGACACCTTAGCATTATTACCAACTGGTGGTGGAAAATCCATTTGCTTTCAAATACCTGCACTTGCACAAGAAGGGATTTGTCTGGTTATTTCTCCTTTAATAGCATTGATGCAAGACCAAGTAAGCAATCTCCAAAAAAGAGGGATAAAAGCCATAGCCATCACTTCTGCTTTAAGCAAAAGAGAAATAGACATTGGATTAGACAATGCCGCTTATGGAGACTTTAAGTTTCTGTATGTTTCTCCCGAAAGATTAGAAACAGAGTTGTTTCAAGCGCGTTTAAAGAAAATGAAAGTCAACTTAATCGCTGTAGATGAAGCCCACTGTATCTCTCAATGGGGATACGATTTTCGACCTGCTTATCTAAAGATAGCACAGCTAAGAGAACTGCTCCCTGAAGTGCCAATCTTAGCGCTCACGGCTACGGCTACTCCAAAAGTGGTTGATGATATTCAAGAAAAGCTCCTTTTTAAAAAAAAGAATCTAATTCAAAAGAGTTTTGAACGAGACAATTTAGCTTATGTTGTTTTGTATGATGAAGCCCAGCAAAGACGAATGCTAAAAGTAATTGATGGGGTAAGAGGAAGTGGGATTATTTATGTAAATCGAAGAAAAAAGGCTAAGGAAGTGGCCCAATTTTTAAGGAATCACAATATATCAGCAGATTTCTACCATGCTGGTCTTAACCATGAACAAAGAAGAGAAAGACAAGATCAGTGGATTAAAAATAAAACTCAAATTATCGTAGCTACCAATGCTTTTGGAATGGGAATCGATAAGCCTAATGTACGATTTGTAATACATCTTGATTTGCCAGAGTCTTTGGAAGCATATTTTCAAGAAGCTGGACGTGCGGGCAGAGATGGAAAGAAATCTTATGCTGTCTTAATCATGTCACCACCAATGGCAGTAAATTTAAAACAACAAGTAGAACAAAGTTTTCCTCCAAAAGAACTGATTAAAACAACCTATCTTGCGTTGTCTAACTTCTTTCAGATTCCAATTTATGGAGGAGAAAATCAATCTTTTGACTTTGATATTGTCGTATTTTCTAACCAATATAATTTTAAGGTATTTGACACCTATAATTGTTTGCACTTTTTAGAGAAAGAAGGATATCTCAGCTTGTCTGAAAACTTTGCAATGCCATCTCGAATTCACATTTCATTAAACAAAGAAGAACTTTACAAATTTCAAGTTGCCAACAAAATGTACGACAACTTCATTAAAACTACTTTGCGAACATATGGTGGTTTGTTTGAAGATTATGTAACAATAAAAGAGAGTCAGTTAGCTACAAATCTCAAAATGAAACAGTCACAAGTAATTGATACCCTCAATCGACTTCATAAGCTAGAAGTACTGAGCTATGAAAAGCAAAACAGCATGCCTAGACTAACCTTTATGCGCCCTCGTCCAGATCAAAATGCACTACATATTAGCAAGGAGAATTATCAAGAAAGGCAAGCAATATCAATTCAACAAATGAAAGCTGTTTTAAATTACGCTGAAAGTAAACACAAATGCAGAAGTCAAATGCTATTGAGTTATTTTGGTGAAAACAATCACCATCGCTGCGGAATTTGCGATGTTTGTTTGGAGCGCAACAAGCTAGATTTGAGCGAACAAGACTTTAATGAAATAGAAAAACAGCTTAAGTTAATTTTAAAAGACTCTGCTGCCACAGTAGAAGAAATGGTTGCACAAGTAAAAGGTTATAGGACAGATAAAGTTATAAAAGTACTTGACTTTTTACTTGACCAATCCATTGTTAAAGAACAAAATGGGAAATACTATACAAAAAGAAAAAAGAGCTAAAACTAGCTCTTTTAAATAAACAAATGACTTAAATCGTCATGATATCCGTTTCTTTCCTTACCATTAGGTCATCTACCTGGGCAGTATAACGGTCTGTTATTTTTTGAATTTCATCTTCTAACGCTTTGGCTTGATCTTCTGCCATTCCCTTCTTTTCTAACTTCCTAATCTCATCATTCCCATCTTTTCGAGCATTTCGTATGCTAACTTTGGCGTCTTCGGCTTCAGATTTCACCTGTTTTACCAAAGCTTTTCTTCGTTCTTCGGTAAGTTGTGGAATATTAATAATAATCATTTCTCCGTTATTTTGCGGATTTAAGCCAAGATTAGAATTAATAATTGCCCTTTCAATTGGTTCAAGTGTTGCTCTTTCCCATGGTTGAACAGTTAAAGTACGCGCATCCATTGTACCTACATTGGCAACTTGTGCAAGTGGCGTATTTGATCCATAATATTCAACTACAATGCTGTCTAACATATTTGGATTTGCCTTTCCCGCTCTAATTTTTGTCAGCTCTTTCTCTAAAAATTCAACTGAGTTCTGCATAGACTCATCTGTGCTTTCTAAAATCAATTCAATTTCATCTTCCATAATATTGATTATTTTTTTAAGCTTGTGAAATTAAGAAATTTTTAAAAAGAGTATAAATTAAATAATGCTATTGTATTGTAATAATTCAAGTATTCTTTTAATCACAAGCAATCTTGGTCAATTAAAATTTGTGTTCTATATATTAGAACTCAACCAAAGTTCCAATTACTTCTTTTCCAAAAACAACTTTTTCTAAGTTGCCTGCCTTATTCATGTCAAAAACAACTATAGGTAATTTATTTTCATTACAAAGGGTAAAAGCAGTTAAATCCATTACATTCAGCCCTTTTTCATAAACCTCACTAAAAGAGACCTTATCATATTTAGTGGCATTTGCATTTTTCTCAGGATCTGAATCATAGATACCATCAACACGTGTTCCTTTTAGGATAACATCTGCCTCTATTTCAATAGCTCTTAAGCTTGCTGCAGTATCTGTAGTAAAGTAAGGGTTCCCAGTTCCTGCTCCAAATATAACTACTCTTCCTTTTTCTAAATGGCGCACTGCTTTTCGTCGGATATATGGCTCTGCCACCTGCTCCATTTTAATCGCAGTTTGCAAGCGTGTATAAATATTAATTTCTTCAAGGGCAGATTGTAAAGCCATTCCATTTATCACAGTAGCAAGCATCCCCATATAGTCTCCTTGTACACGTTCAATCCCTCCATTATTAGCTTGAATTCCTCTAAAGATATTCCCACCGCCAATAACAATTGCAACTTCCACACCTCTATCAACAATACCTTTAATTTCTTTAGCATATTGATCTAGGCGATTATGATCGATGCCAAAGTTTTTATCTCCCATCAAAGATTCTCCACTAAGTTTTAAAAGTATTCGCTTATAATTCATTCTCGTTATTTTTCTGTAAAATTAAGCCATTTATAGCTGTAATGGGGGTTAAAAACAAAGCAAAAAAAAAGAGCAATTAAATTGCTCTTTTTAAAAAAACTCTATACTAGCGATGCCCTTTTAAAATCAGTGACAGTTAATTCTTTGTCAATTGATTTGAGGTAAGCTGCAACACTTAACTTATTGTCTACAAAGAACTGCTGATTTAACAATGTATTATCTTGGTAGTATTTTTTCAATTTTCCTTCAGCAATCTTATCAATGATATTGTCAGGCTTCCCTTCCTTTTTCGCTTGTTCTCTACCGATTTCTAATTCTCTTTCTTTGATTTCCTCACTAACGCTATTTTCATCTAAAGCAACAGGATTCATCGCTGCAATTTGCATCGCAACATTCTTGCCAGCTGCATCAGCTTCCTCACCTGTTTTATTAAGTGCTACAATTGCAGCAGTTTTATATCCAGGATGGTTATATGCAATTACATTATCAGAAGAAACAAATGAAAGCTCAGCTAAGTCAATCTTCTCGCCAATTTTCCCAACTTCATTAGTAATTTTTTCACTAATTGTGAGCTCATTATCGAATTTCAAAGCTTTAAGTTCATCTACAGAAGCAGGTTTTTGATCTAATGCTACGTCCAAAATTGTTTTGGCAACAGCAATAAAGTCTTCGTTTTTAGCAACAAAATCTGTTTCACAATTTAAAACTATCATTGCAGCAAGTGTTCCTTTCTTACCTGCTATAACAACCCCTTCGTTCGCATCTCGTTCGCCTCTTTCTTCTGCAACTTTTTGTCCTTTCTTCCTAAGGATTTGTATTGCTTTATCAAAATCCCCTTCGGATTCAACCAAAGCTTTCTTGCAGTCCATCATGCCTGCACCTGTTTGCTTTCTAAGTTTATTTACTTCAGCAGCAGTTATTTTTGCCATTGCTGTATCTGTATTAAAAGGTTAATATTATTATTTAACTTCCTCTGTGTTCGCTTTTTCTTTGCCTTCGCTTTTCGGAGTCTCTTTTGCAGTAGTCTCCTTTTTTGGAGCCTTTACTTCTTTTGCTTTTGTAGCTTTAGCAGCTTTATTCTTGTCGCGTTCAGCTTGACGTTCTTCAAGTCCTTCATTCACCGCTTGGCAAACAACACTTAACAACATGTCAATTGACTTCGCAGCATCATCGTTTGCTGGAATTGGAAAATCAACTTGAGTCGGATTTGAGTTTGTATCTACAATTGCAAAAGTTGGAATATTCAATTTTCTCGCTTCAGCAACTGCAATATGCTCTTTCATAATGTCTACTATAAAAAGCGCAGAAGGCAATCTGTTCAAATCAGCAATACTACCCAAGTCTCTCTCAAGCTTGGCACGCTGACGTTGAATTTGAAGACGCTCTCTTTTCGAAAGAATCTCAAAAGTACCGTCTTTCACCATTTCATCAATGGTTGACATTTTTCGAACTGCTTTTCTAATTGTAGCAAAGTTTGTCAACATTCCACCTGGCCATCTTTCTGTAACGTATGGCATTCCAGTTGGCTTAACATGCTTTTCTAAAACATCTTTTGCTTGCTTTTTTGTTGCTACAAAAAGGATTTTCTTCCCTGATTTAGCAATTTGTTTCATAGCACTTGCGGCCTCATCTAGCTTAGCAGCAGTTTTATTCAAATCAATAATGTGGATGCCATTCTTCTCCATAAAAATATATGGAGCCATTTTAGGATGCCACTTTCTTCTAAGATGTCCAAAATGCACACCTGCCTCTAATAGGTCTTTGTAATCAGTTTTCTTTGTCATTTGTTTTGTGTTTACTTTCGATTAAAAAAACAATTGCAGAGTAGTGAAAAATCATCAGTCTCTGCAATTTTGATACTAAACACACCTTTCGGTGATGACTGTTTGGTATATTGTTTCAATACTGCCCAACAGCGAAATATTAACGCTTGCTGAACTGGAATTTCTTTCTTGCTTTTTTCTGTCCTGGTTTCTTTCTCTCAACCATTCTTGGGTCTCTTGTCATCAAACCTTCTTTCTTTAACGGCGATTTTAATTCTTCGTCAATTTGAACTAAAGCTCTAGACATTGCCAACCTCATTGCTTCAGCTTGTCCAGTAATGCCACCACCATGTATATTGGCTTTCACATCATACTGCCCTTCTTTGCCAGTAATGGCAAAAGGCTGTGTAATTCTATACTGCAATGCAATAGTTGGGAAGTACTCTTTATAATCTTTTCCGTTGATTGTAAAGTTTCCTTTCCCTTCGCTAAGGTAAATTCTTGCAACGGACTTTTTTCTACGTCCTAAGGTGTTAATTACGTCCATATTATCTGATTGAATCTAATTTTAATTCTTTTGGTTTTTGCGCTTCAAATTGATGCTTCGTTCCTTCTACAACATGAAGATTTCCAAAAAGCGCTCTTCCTAATCTATTTTTAGGTAGCATGCCAATAATAGCTTTCTCAACTACAGCGATTGGCTTTTTCGCCAACAATGCTTCGGCAGTAACTCTTTTTTGTCCTCCGGGAAACTCTGAATGAGAAACATATTCTTTTTCAGTCAGCTTATTTCCAGTTAGTCTGATTTTTTCAGCATTCACTACAATCACATGATCACCACAATCTATATGTGGTGTGTAATATGCTTTGTGCTTTCCTCTAACGATTTTGGCAACTTTAGAAGCCAATCTTCCGAGTGTTTCATTCTCGGCATCAACAATATGCCATGCTTTTTCAACAGTAGCTTTGTTAGCTGAAACGGTTTTATAACTTAAGGTATCCACGATTTCTCCTTGCTTTTACTTTACAAAATAATAATACTATCCCGTAAAACGGGGCTGCGAAGTTAGAACTATTTTTCCTAACTGACAAATACTCATTTGATAATATTATTTTTTATTTTCATCTTGAAAATAAAAGTGGAGAAAACAGAGCTTTCCCCGCTTAAATATTTTTCTGTTCCCCTTAGCAATATTCATCAAAAGCAGAAGTCAAACTCTCTGCTATCATTTCTGCAGGACGACCTTCAATGTGATGTCTTTCGATAAAGTGAACCAGCTTTCCATCTTTAAACAATGCAATCGATGGAGAAGATGGAGGATAAGGCAACATGAATTTTCTCGCTTGCGCAACCGCTTCCTGATCTACACCAGCAAATACAGTGGTCATTTGATCTGGAGTTTTAGCATGCTTTGAAGCTTGCGCAACTGCAGGTCTTGCATTTGATGCAGCACAACCGCACACTGAATTAACCATTATTAAAGTAGTGCCACCCTTGTTAATTGCCTCATCTACTGCCTCAGCAGTCGTTAATTCTTTAAAGCCCACTGCTGTTAGCTCTTCTATCATTGGGCCTACCATTTCTTCTGGATACATAATATATGTGTTTTAAATGTTGATTATTAATTTGAATTCACAAAGTTAAACATCTTTCAATTGCTGATAAAACAAATGAAAATGACTTTGGTTTTATTAAAACCCAACAACAATGAATTAATGTATTACCTTTTCTCTTTAAAAAATAGTTGTAACAGATCTATGCAGTCATCTTCCATTACTCCACCAACAATCTTGGTTTTGGGATGAAAAATATGTGCCTGCTTTGTAGAAAGCAATCCTCTCTTTTTGTCTTTCGCACCATAAACAACTTTAGTAATTTGGGTCCAATAAGCTGCTCCAGCACACATTGCGCATGGCTCTAAAGTAACAAAAAGTGTACAATCAGTTAAGTATTTTCCGCCTATATAATCTGCGGCAGCTGTAAAAGCTTGCATTTCTGCATGTGCAGTTACATCATTCAATGTTTCAGTTAGGTTATGGGCTCTGGCAATTATTTGATTATTTTGAACAATTACTGCCCCAATGGGGATTTCATCTTTGTCAAAGGCTGTATTGGCTTCATTCAAAGCTTGCTTCATAAAATAATTGTCATCAAAAAGTTGAATTGCCATAGTTGATTTCTTAAAAAATTACTCCTAAAAATTATAGCGGTAAGTAATATGAACCTTTCCTAAAGTGGCACCACTAGCTTTGTGAAGTGCCATCATCTTATCGTTAAAGCTTCCAACCCACGACAATTCTGCTTCATGGTATTGAGTTAATTTTTGAGCTGCATGAAAACAGTGGTCGATAAGGCCAGACTCAATTCCACGATTTTGATAATCAGGAATAACTCCCATAACCAATACGCGTAATCGTTTTACTTTTTTTGTTTTAACATAATACAAAAACTTGAGCTTGTTCCATACATTTAGCTTCCCGTTTAAATTTTTAATAACTTGATTGATGTCCGGAACACAAACTATAAATCCAATGGGTTTCCCTTCTGCATAAGCGAACCAAATCAAGTCTTCCTCTACAAAGCTTTTCATTTTCTTAAAAGAAGACAATAAATAATCGTAGTCAATAGGTTGATAATCTTCGTGTTTTTCCCATGCTTGGTTATACACTTTTTCCAAGTCTCTTAAATAGCTTGCAGTTTTTGCTTTCTCCAAATGACGAAAAGATAAGCTAGGATTGCTTTTAACACGCTTTGCAATTTTTCGAAAGCGGTCAGGAAGCCCTTTTAATATGTCGAAATGGTTGGTGTATTGCTCATATCGCTTCTCGAAACCATAAGCTTCAAAAATTTCTTGATAATAAGGTGGGTTGTAGCTCATGCCATAGGCAGGCGTAGTAAATCCCTTTACCAAAAGCCCCCAATTGTTGTCGTTTTCTCCAAGATTGATTGGCCCATCCATGCCCTTCACTCCTTGAGACCTTAGCCATTCTTTTGCTACATCAAACAAAGCAAAAGCAGCCTTTTTATCGTTTATACATTCAAAAAAACCTATTCCTCCCTTGGGTTCTGCTGTGTGTATATTGCTCACAAATGCTGCAATCCTGCCGATGTAATTGTTTTCACTTTTCAACAGCCAACGAAAAGCTTTTCCACTTTTAAAAAAAACATTTTCCTCAGGATTAAAGATTGCTAACTCTTCAACCATTAGTGGCTTCACCCAATTCTTATCATCCTGGTAAACAAAATCTGCTACCGATAAGAATTTTGCCTCAGTTTCCTTGCTATTTACTTCTTCAATTTGCATCATCTGCTTATTCCCCTTTTGCATTATATTCACTTAGTAATTTCGTGCTTCTATGAGATTAAATTACAGTTTTTTTATCAACTGCAAAGTTCCGAGATTTAAGCTAAAATCATAATCAAATTGACATTATAATAATAGTAAGGGTTGATTTAATTTTTTTTTATGATATTAACCCTTCTAAGAAGATAATTAAATTTAAGTCCTACCATTTATGCTATAGCTTTCCTAACTTCGCGATAAATTTTTATATATCTATATATGTTACGATCTCACCACTGCGGCGAATTAAGAATGAGCGACTTAAATAAAGAAGTTGAACTTTGCGGATGGGTACAAAAATCACGCGATCTGGGTGGTTTAACCTTTATCGATTTGCGCGACCGATACGGCATTACACAATTGGCTTTCAATATGGAAGAAAATGAAGCACTCTGTCAAGAAGCAAGAAAGTTGGGTAGAGAGTACGTTGTACAAGTGAAAGGTAGAGTTATTGAGAGAAGTAGCAAAAATAAAAATATGCCAACTGGTGAGATTGAAATTCAAGCCACAAATATCAACATTCTAAATGCCTCTAAAACACCGCCCTTTACTATTGAAGAAGATACAGATGGTGGAGAGGAACTGCGCATGAAATATCGCTACTTGGATTTGCGTAGGAAGCCAATTCAAGAAAAAATACTGCTGAGGAGCCGTATGACTCAAGCAGTTAGAAAAGCACTAGGAGCAGAAGATTTTTTAGAAATAGAAACTCCATACCTCATCAAATCTACACCCGAAGGTGCAAGAGATTTTGTCGTTCCTTCGAGAATGAATGAAGGACAATTTTATGCACTTCCGCAGTCTCCCCAAACCTTTAAGCAATTGTTGATGGTAGCGGGATATGATAAATACTTTCAGATAGTAAAATGCTTTAGAGATGAGGACTTGCGTGCAGACAGGCAGCCTGAGTTTACCCAAATCGATTGTGAAATGTCATTTGTTGAGCAAGAAGACATATTGGTAACTTTTGAAAAGATGATGTCTAACATCTTTAAAGAAATAAAAGGAGTGGAGTTAGGGGAGTTTCCAAGAATGACCTATGCAGATGCAATAAAGTATTATGGCTCAGATAAACCCGATCTTCGTTTTGATATGAAATTTCATGAGTTAAATGAGCTGGCACAAGGAAAAGGATTTAATGTTTTTGATGAGGCAGAATTGGTGGTTGGATTTGGCGCCAAAGGTTGTGCTTCATACAGCCGCAAACAATTGGACAAGCTCACGGCATTTGTAAAAACACCACAAGTTGGTGCCAAAGGCTTGGTGTATGTTAAGTTTAATGAGGATGGGAGTATAAAGTCGTCGGTTGATAAGTTTTACGATACAGGCCAACTACAAGCTTGGGCAGACAAGATGGGTGCTGAAAAAGGCGACTTAATGTTAATCATTTCAGGCCCAGCAAACAAAAGCAGAACTGCACTCAGCGCTTTGCGTTTAGAAATGGCAAATCAATTAGGTTTAAAGAAAGACGATCAATTTGCTCCACTTTGGGTAATCGATTTCCCGCTTTTAGAAAAAGATGAAGAAAGTGGACGTTTTCACGCCATGCACCATCCATTTACCTCTCCAAAAATAGAAGACATTTCAAAACTCGACAACGATACCATTTCTGTAAGAGCAAATGCATACGATATGGTAATCAATGGCGTGGAGCTCGGAGGGGGGTCCATTCGTATTTCAGATCGTGAAATGCAAGAAAAGATGCTTTCCTTACTAGGCTTTACAGCAGAAGAAGCCAAAGCGCAGTTTGGCTTTTTAATGGATGCCTTTGAATATGGCGCCCCCCCACATGGCGGCATTGCTTTTGGTCTTGATCGTATTTGTGCGCTATTGGGTGGCTCTGACTCCATCAGAGATTATATTGCCTTTCCAAAAAACAATGCCGGTAGAGATGTGATGATCGATGCACCAGCAGCTATAAGCGAAGAGCAGCTAAAAGAGTTGAGCTTGATAGTAAAAACAGAAGAAAGCGCTTAGAGTACTTGAAGTGATGTTGTTGAATAGTAAACACCGTAGCGAAACTTAAGTTTTTTTGGTGCTGATTTTTTGTTGGATGCTTTGGTGGATTTTACTGAGCATGGAACAATTTGCAAAACCAACTCTTTTACTATAATTATTACAAATGTAGTCATTGCGAGGAGCGAAGCAATCTATAAATATTAACCCACCGCTAGACTCCCACGCGATTGCATCGCCTGGTTATACTCTTAGTTTCAACAATTTTTTTCATAAATTCAGTTCTGCCAAAACAATATTATCTATCAAACCTTTTTTTTCGGCATAATCTATTGCAATACTATAAAGTTAGCCTTTTACAAAGAAATCTTAAACAGTCCTTTTAGAGTCTAAAGCTAACAAAGTAAAGCCCTTCCGATAACTATCGGAAGGATTCTTAAACTTATAATTCCTGCTCATAGAAAACATATTTACTACTCTAAAAGTAATCAAATAATACTATTTTGCTATTTACCATCCGACACATGCCTATCTGCAAGGCAATCATAGCATATGTTAGGCGATGCAATCACTCGGGAGCGGGGAGTTGGACGAAGAAGACAGACAAACGGTTCTAACGATCGTAGATAAAGTGCTGACCAGTAAAAAGTTTAGCAACTTCTTTCAGGAAAATATTGCGAAATGAAAAAGCCAACTCATTGCTGAATTGGTTTTTTGTTTATTCTACCGCAGGGTTAAAAACCACTGCGGAGCTCACAATATTTTAAGGCCCTTCGGAGCTGATAAAAAACTATAGCCCAAACAGCCCGTTTGTCAATAATCTACGTTACAACGAAGGTATTTTGTTGGATTTGTTATGGAAGTTGCTTTTGGTTTTTTACCTCCCTTAAAATCCTGCTGAACCCAAGCGATTTGGGGGAGGAAAGGACAGGAAGCAAAAATAAACGGAAAGGCAGAGCAGCAAAGGGATTGAAGCCGTTTAGCTGTGTTGTTGATAACTTTCTAAATTCCGCCTGATTGAACCATTACAAAAATCATCAATCCAATAAAAGAGAAGATTAAAATTATCTTCCACCAACTCCACAACTCCTCATTTTCTTTTGGGTCGTTTGATGCAAACATTAAGTTGAGCAAACTTGAAAGTGCTTCTTGTAAAAACTTCATTTGAATTAAAAAGCCCAAGCGGTAAACTTGGGCTTTGAGGTTTTTATTCTTTTTTCTTATCTAACTTCTTTATTAATTCATTGATTTTTGTCTCTGAATCTATGTGACTTTTACATTCTATTTGTTTTCCTTTTTTGCTGTACATACATTCAGTATCTAATCTACCATCCTCTTCAAATGTTTGCCAAAATCCAATTTTTTCCCCTTTATGATAAGCTCCAACTTCTTTTATATTTCCATTTGGATGGTAGCTATAATAAATGCCTTCTTTAAGAGATTTAAATCTGAAAAAGGGAAAGCTTCTTTTGCCATAATTATATTCTTTACTAACTAAAGTATCTCCTCTATAATAAAATTTAAACCCTACTTCATTCTCCACTTCAGTAAGTTTATAAATTTTCAGATTATCTGAAATTGACTGTGACAAAAGGACATTATGAAGTATTAATGAAAAAGCGACTGTAAGAATCAATTTAATCATATGTCGGCTTTTCTTGTGTAAACTCATATCTATTTCCAAATTCATTTTTATCACTTTGAAAAAACTGTGGTTCAAAAAGTATACTTCCAATCTTCCCAATATCTTTTTTAGCATTTACTATCCTACCTATCAAAGTATTATTAGAATTAAAGAAATATTTCTGACCTTGATGCTTATAATACCCTCCATGTTTTTTAGAAAATGGAGCATTATTAGCAGCGAATTGCCATGCTCTTGCTTCTCCATGAATTTGAGCACCTTTCCTGGTAAATGACAGAGTCCCATTTGATGGATCTACACTCATACCTGAACTACCCGAAAGATAATCCGTTGCATGAAATGTTTCTTCAAACAAATCGTGAAATGGACTTTTACCAATAGGAGCTTTCCTATCATCTCCTAAATCTTTCCCAAAGCGATAATTTATCGTAAAGTCTCCTTCTCCGGTTTCTGTTATTCCGCTCTCTTCTGTAGGCGTTCTATCAAAAGTGAATGTACTCTTATCATTCTTGAGTGTTTTAAACTCTTTATTGAACTTGCTACTGAGTCTTGATAAGCCAACTCTTAATCGGTCTCCTAAACCTGCGTAATCGACAGAGTCTCCCAAATGATCAGAATACATAATCGGATTGCCTTGCATAATAGCATAGGGGCTAAATGAAGTATTTGGTTTGGGGTCTAGTTGCCAGCGGTGCACCACTCTTGGGTTGTACTCCCAAAAAGGAGCGGTTAAGTGTCCACCCGTCCGCTTACACTTTCGAGCTTAATTTGGCCGTTATAGCCTCTTCCGTAGCCTTTCTCGCTTCTCATCGCCAACGGCACGGTAGTATTCTCAAAAGTTTGCGTTACTCTAATGTTGTTTATTTTCACAAAAGAATCCCAAGGCTGTCCGCTTTGTCCACTGGATACTTTTAAATGAAAATGAAGCACATCATTAGTTGCTAAACTATTTAACCCAGCTCCGGTATAATGAAAGGTTAAATACTTTACTTCAGCTGCTCGTATTTCATTTAAAGTAGCATTTGGGTTGCCATCAATACTTTCTATCCCTAGTTCAGGTAGGTGTCCGTACACCCATCGCCATTTTGAGGTAAAGGTAAACTGAATGCTGTAATTACCCTCAGAGTCAACATTTCCAATCACCTCGTCTAAAGGCAAATCAATGGTAAAATCAAAATAACGAATACCTTGCCAAGAGGCATCATCATGGTCTATACGTATAGTATCTATATATTCTTGTCCGTAAAGATTTTCATCAGTAATGCAATACTTTGTATCAATATTGCCTGAAATAGGCACGGTGCTGTATGCATCACAATCCTTCAACAGTCCGCTGTAAAGTAATTCGGTTACATCGGTGGTATAATCAATGTTTGTAAAGTTTCCGCTGCGGCTCATGATTTCCATACCAAAAAGATAGTAGTCATATCTCCCTGTGACATCAGCTTGAAAACCTAAAGTCGTGTCTACGTTTTGTGAACCAGCTGTCACCAATTCCTGTGGGTGAATTTTTTTATCACTTATAGTTGCTACAACATTTCCCAAATGATCCGTCAACTCATATTGTTTGGCTCCCAATTTACGACTAAACGTATTATCTCCATCCTGTCTTGGTTTTTTAGCATCCATCACACCCAATCGAGAACTCCCGTAAATGTTATAACTAGAAGCCAAGGTGTATAAACTATCAGTAGGACAACCAGAAAGATTAGTAAAGCTAATTCCTAAAGCATTTTCTAACTCCTTAGCATAACTATAAGGAGTTAAGTGAGCAATACCAT
>Ga0209075_1002881_pt1 | contig 14779 bp, 10 predicted proteins | sample Stecom2011_FD_187523 | JGI IMG/M metagenome (GOLD analysis project Ga0209075, IMG submission 187523) | Agricultural soil microbial communities from Utah to study Nitrogen management - Steer compost 2011 (SPAdes) (version 2) | ecosystem: Environmental > Terrestrial > Soil > Agricultural land... | reverse complement strand
CCCATGTATTTGGAATTCCAAGTACTCTGTTTTATCAAATGCTTATTATTCTTGCTGTTACACTTGTCGCCACATTATCTGCATTTACAGGATTGAATAAAGGAGTCCAGTTTTTAAGTAAATTGAACATTCGCGTTGCTTCTTCTATCTTTTTATTGGTGCTGATTTTAGGTCCTACGACTTATATTCTAAGTGCATACATTCAAAATATTGGAAGTTATCTAGTCAATTTTATTGATATGGCTACTTGGACAGAGTCTTTACGCGGTACCGATTGGCAAAAAACCAGAACCATAATGTATTGGGGTTGGTGGATTTCATGGTCACCTTTTGTGGGAACATTTATCGCTAGAATTTCAAAAGGAAGAACGGTTAAAGAATTTATTCTGGGCGTGTTAATTCTACCTTCTGTGGTTACTTTCTTATGGTTTAGTGCATTTGGAGGAATTACAATGCGTGATATCATCAATGGAGATACAGCGATGATTGCTGCTGTAGGAGACGATATTTCAACTGCCCTTTACGTGTTCTTTGATAAGTTTCCACTTTCAATGGTACTAAAAGTGCTTGGCCTGATCCTCATCAGTAGTTTTATTATTACATCTGCCGATTCTGGAGCTTTAGTCATTGACAGTATCACCTCTGGTGGGAAAATAAAAACACCAAAATACCAAAGGGTAATTTGGGCGGCTTCAACCGGAGTAGTGGCTGGAGTTTTAATGTATGGTGGAGGACTCAATGCCTTACAAACCGCCGTTACGATTTCAGGTCTCCCCTTTGCTATTTTACTGGTCGTCATGTGTTTCTCCTTATATTCTGGAATGAAAGAGGATTATAACAAAGCCGAACGGAAAGAGAAAATAATTGAACGAGAAGATTATAGAAAGAATATTCTTCAATTGGTGAATAAAGACAGAGAGGAAAAAAATCTCGAGAAAATTAATCCAAGCGATAAAAAAGGGATCCAGCCGATTGACGAGCAAAAATTAGACGATAAAACCGAAGAAAATGACTAGAAAGAAAAATTTAAAAACAGACTTAAGAATTATGGTGGCCATGGATTTATCGGAAATGGATGCCATTCTACTGAATTACGTCAGCTTTCTTAGTAAGGTTTGGGGAATGGAACATATCTACTTCATTCACAATATCAAACAATATAAACTAGACAGTTTACAAGACAGTTTTTTAGAGGAAGGAATTTCAATTGAAAATATCATTGACAAAGAACTCCAACGATCTATAGAAAAAAACTATTCAGGGACAATTCCGCATACCGTTTTACTTACCACGGATGATTATACAGAAAGTATTCTCACGCATTTGTCTAAGGAATATAAAATAGACATTCTACTCACTGGAAACAAAAACGAATTACAAGGAACCGGAGCGTTGAACCAAAAACTTGTGCGAATGATGGATGCGAATGTATTGTTGGTGCCGGAGAAAACAAGACATCAGCTTAAAAAAGTACTTATCCCAACAGATTTTAGTTCTGATTCAGCACAATCTTTCATTGAAACACAAACCTTAATTGCAAGTTCTCAAGGAGAAATAGAAGCCCTACACGTATACAATATCCCTTCTTTTTTCTTCCCTTATATCAATACAGAAAAAGCAATTGATAGAACGAAAAAGAACTTAAAAGAAAAGGTACAACAGTTCAAAAAAAGGTATAAACTTCCTGAAGAAATTCCTTTCAAATCCATCGATAGAAAAGATTTGTCGGTCGTTGAAGCCATTGAACTACATGCAGAAAAAGAAGATTTTGACATCATTGTCGTTTCTGCAAGGGGTACAAGTAAAATTGCTTCTTTATTTATCGGAAGTGTAACCAATGATTTATTGATTCGAAATAGAAATATGCCGCTGTTGGTTATTAATTAAAACGAGAGCTTTATAAAGGGACTTCGAGAGCCTCAGTCATCTTTATAAAGTACTCGAAGTCACGCTTTACTACTCACAATCTGCAATCCTACAATAGAAATAATTAAGGTCATTAGGAAAAACATTCGCCAGAAAGTAAGCGGTTCTTTAAACAGAAGTATTCCTCCTATAACGGTTCCAATTGCACCAATTGCACCCCAAACGGCATAAGCTGTTCCCACAGGAATTGCCTGCTCACCTCCCATTGCTTTAAACAGTAAATACATACTTATGCTCACGCAAATCGCAAAGGTAATCAGCCACATCCACAATTCTTTACCCGAAGATTGCTGCGCTTTTCCAAGGCTGATGGCAAAACCAGTTTCAAATAAACCTCCAATAATCAGTAAAATCCAATTGATGCTCATGTTGTTATTTGTTAATCGATATTGAGGAGCAAAAGGTAGTAAATTAAAACCTGCTGTTTTAATAAAAACTATTATTTGTATCTTGTAACACCTACTAATTAGGTAAACAGTCAAGAAAAATATATGAAAAATATCAAGCTTTTAATTCAAAAAGAAGAAGTCAACTTAAATCATTTTAAATACGCCATCGTTTACACAAAGAAACAACAGGGTAAAACAGCCTCTTGCACAAAGGAGACTGTTTTAAGAAGTATTACAGAGTTAGCGCCTATTGCAGAAAAAATTGTGATCATTTCAAATGATTCTTCGTTCGTTCCCAAAGGATTTGAAAATCGTTTGTTTAACGAACAAATTTTTGAAGAATACAATGTTTTTCATAGTACGCCGTACATCTATGAAATCGTTAATGGCAATTTAAGCAAGGGGGAAATACTTAACAATGATAAAGTCGAAGAATTGAAAGCGATTGGCTAAGTCTAAGTTTTTACATTTGATAAAAATTCTAAAAAAACACCTATTTCGGTTTCATTTCTGCTAAAAATCACGATATTAACCCTGTTGGTCTAATAAAACACCAAAATCATAAAAAATCCATTAGATGAAAATAAAAAAAGTACTTGTTGCCAATAGAGGAGAAATCGCAATTCGAATATTTCGTTCATGCACAGAAATTGGATTAAGAACCGTAGGAATTTACACCTTTGAAGACCGTTATTCTTTGCACCGTTACAAAGCGGATGAAGCTTATCAAATCGGGGAAGATGATGATCCAATTAAACCCTACCTCGATATTGACAAAATTATCCAAGTAGCTAAAGAAAATAATATCGATGCGATTCACCCTGGATATGGATTTTTATCAGAAAATGCAGCTTTCGCTCAAGCATGTGAAGACAATGGAATCATTTTTATAGGACCTAGTGTTTCTGTTTTAAAATCTTTGGGAGATAAGGTCATGGCGAAAAAAGTAGCCACTGCTAATGGAATTCCAATTATTGAAAGCAATAAAAAAGACCTTACTTCTGTTGAAATTGCCATTGAAGAGGCGGAAAACATTGGTTATCCAGTAATGCTAAAAGCAGCTTCTGGTGGTGGTGGACGTGGAATGCGTGTTATTCACACCAAAGCGGATTTAAAACAAGCTTATCCTGAATCAAAACGAGAAGCGAAAAGTGCGTTTGGAGATGATACCGTATTTATTGAAAAATATGTTCAAAATCCAAAACACATCGAAATTCAAATTCTTGGTGATGAGCACGGAAACTTAGTGCACATGTACGAACGCGATTGTTCTGTACAACGCCGTTACCAAAAGGTAATTGAATTTGCTCCTTCTGTTCATTTGGCTGAGGAAGTAAAGGAAAATCTATATAAATATGCATTGGCTATCGGTAAAGCGGTGAATTACAGCAACGCTGGAACGGTAGAGTTTTTAGTGGATGAAGACCAAAGCATTTATTTTATAGAGGTAAATCCCCGTATTCAAGTGGAACATACGGTAACCGAAGTGGTAACGGGAATTGATATTGTAAAATCACAAATATTTATTGCAGGTGGCTATAAGTTAGCAGATGAACAAATAAAAATTTACAATCAAGAGGCCATTAAAGTCAATGGTTTCGCTGTTCAGTGTAGAATTACAACTGAAGATCCGAAAAATGATTTCAAACCCGACTACGGAACCATTACCACCTACAGAAGTGGAAGTGGATTCGGCATTCGTTTAGATGCAGGAAGTGTTTACCAAGGGGTGACAGTTTCTCCATTCTTTGATTCTATGCTGACGAAAATTACCGCCAACAGTAGAACTTTGGACGGAGCTTGTCGTAAAATGCGACGTGCTTTAGCAGAATTTAGAGTGCGTGGTGTAAAAACCAATATGGCGTTTTTAGACAACATTCTAAGTGATCCAACATTCCGCGAAGGAAAAGTAACGGTAAATTACATTGCCAATACTCCTGAACTTTTCAATATCAAAGAACCGCGAAATAGAGCTACTAAAATGCTTAATTTCTTGGGAGATGTTATTGTGAATGGAAATCCTGATGTTAAAATCATTGACCCCAACAAAAAACTCATCAAACCACAGGTTCCAAAATTTGATGCGCAAGCAGCTTATCCAAAAGGAACCAAAGATTTATTGACAGAATTGGGTCCAGAGGAGTTTTCAAAATGGTTAAGTAAGGAAAAGAAAATTCATTATACCGATACCACCATGCGTGATGCCCACCAAAGTTTGTTGGCCACACGTATGCGAACTTATGATTTAGAAAAAGTCGCCAAAGGATTTGCGATGAATCACCCAGAAGTCTTCAGTATGGAGGTTTGGGGTGGAGCGACATTCGATGTGTGTATGCGTTTCTTAAAAGAAAATCCTTGGGAACGTTTGCGTGTTTTGAGGACGGCAATGCCAAATATTTTATTCCAAATGTTATTGCGTGGTTCTAATGGAGTAGGATATACTGCCTATCCTGATAATTTAATTGAACGTTTCGTTTCTGAAGCGTGGGAAAACGGCGTGGATGTTTTTAGAATTTTTGATTCTCAGAACTGGATGAAATCAATTGGTCCAGCAATCGAACATGTACGTAAAAACACAAAAGGATTGGCAGAAGGTTCTATGTGTTATACTGGCGATATATTGGATCCAAGTGCAGATAAATATACATTGAAATACTATTTAGATCTCGCCAAAGAGATTGAAAATGCTGGAGCACATATTTTAGCCATTAAAGACATGGCTGGATTGTTAAAACCCTATGCTGCAAAAGAATTAATTACGGCTTTAAAATCTGAAATTAAGATTCCTATTCATTTACATACGCACGATACCTCATCGATACAATCTGCAACTTACCTCAAAGCCATTGAAGCAGGAGTGGATGTGGTGGATGTCGCATTGGGTGGGTTAAGTGGCTTGACTTCGCAACCGAATTTCAATTCTATGGTTGAAGCCATGCGTTTCCAAGAACGTGAAAACAAAATGGACATTCAAAAACTAAACGAGTACTCAACTTATTGGTCAGATGTACGTGATTATTATTATCCGTTCGAATCTGGATTAAAATCTGGAACGGGAGAGGTGTACAAACACGAAATTCCTGGTGGACAATATTCCAACTTGATTCCACAAGCAGAATCTTTGGGATTAAAAGACCGTTTTACAGAAATTACAGACATGTACGCCAAGGTGAATCACCTTTTTGGAAATGTAATTAAAGTGACGCCTAGCTCAAAAGTTGTTGGAGACATGGCGCAATACTTAGTGAGTAACAATTTAAGTATTGAGGATTTTATGGAAAAAGGAGAGACATTGTCTTTCCCAGAATCAGTAATAAGTTTCTTTAGAGGAGATTTAGGTCAGCCCGTTGGTGGCTTTCCAAAAGATATTCAGAAAATTATTTTGCGGGATGAAAAACCCTATACCGATCGTCCAAATGCGCACCTTGAACCCATTGATTTTGATAAAGAATTCGCTGAATTCAAAAAGGAATTTGATGCCGGAATGGACAGAGATCTCGAAATCACTGATTTCTTATCGTATAAATTGTATCCAAAAGTGTTTACTGATTTATATGAACACTACCTCAAGTTTGGTAAAGTGATACAAATTCCAACGAAAAACTTCTTCTACGGAATTGAGCCAGGAGAGGAAATTATTGTGGAATTAGACAAAGGAAAAACCTTGTTGATTGAGTTGATTTCTATCACAGAAGCCAACGATGACGGTGAAAAAACAGTGTTCTTTAAAATCAATGGACAAACCAGAAGTGCTGACATTAAAGACAATAGCATTGACGTTGAGAAAATTGTTCATCAAAAAGTAGATAAAAACAATCCGAAAGAAATTGGAGCTCCACTTCAAGGTTCTTTGTCTACAATTTTAGTAAAAGAAGGTGATACCGTTGAGAAAAATCAAGGACTGTTTGTTATAGAAGCCATGAAAATGGGAACAACTATTTGTGCAAATACCGATGGGAAAATCAAACGAATTTATCTAAAAGAAGGAACTATGGTGCATAGTGACGATTTGATTATAGAGATGGAGTGAAATAGTAATGAGTTCGGAGTGTGATTTTTAAAGCACTCCGAACTTTGTTTTTTTGTTAGGGAATGAAAACATGTTTGTGTATGATTAAACACTTAATTTCGCACATAAAAACTGCTCTTGTACTTTCGTAAGTAGATTATAATTAAGTGATTAATTGTTGAAGACTGTTGTTTAATTATGTCCAACGGATTGTTATGTGAAGGTCATTTTTGGACTTGTCTAAACCTTTCTCTTACAAAACCACAATCTATAAAATTGGCGATTATTTTTTCTAACGTTCTCATTATTCCACGAAAAGGGTTCAAAACTATCGACAGTTCTTAAATAGATTTTATTGCTCTTAATTAAATGAGGATAATTTACTTTTATCTTAAATCAATCTCGCTAAAATCGTTAAAAATGATGTAAAAAGTTCCTTTTTTCATGAGTGTGTGTTCTGTTTCGTCTTTCGAAAATACGAATAAATTTAATAATCTTCAAGATTTGTATTTGCTTGATAGCCTTCAATCAACAAAGGCAAAGAGTCATCAGCTAACTCAAAGAAAGGCAATTCTCCTGATTTAAGTTTTTCATCCAACTTTGCTTTTGGGAGTAAATGTTTTGCGTGGTCTAAATAAGTTCCCTTCATCAAATGTCTGTATTCGTGTTGGAAAATGACTGCTGCAAACCCATCGAGTCTTCCTCGTTGAGTTTCTCCTTTTTGATTTTTGCATTCATATTCTATCCATTCAAAAGTAGCCACGTTTCCTCTGTCTTCACCGTTTGCACTCAAGCATCCGTGCCAAAAGTTTTTACGTTCTTTTGAAACTTTAGTGATGATGGGGTTAATAAAAACTTGATTATTCACTGTTCCCAAAACTTTGTACCTCGGATTATCGTCCATGGCTTCAATGATGAAAATCTGCAATCTTTTCCCGAGTTGGTTCGCTGCAATTCCAACACCTTCTTCTCGCAGCATTACCGCGTTCATACTGTCTATAAATGTATTCAGTTCTGGCGTATTGAATTCTTCTTCTTTAATGCTGCGTGGAGTTAAATACAACGCGTTTTTATCTCTGCCTTCCTCATTTTTAGGGATATGTTGAACTACAGAAAATCCTTCTTTTGGGGTTTCAAATGTGAGGGATTTGTTGGTTGAGCAGCTGGATTGAGAAAGTGAAGTCATGATTAGAACTGGAATAATTAGATGTTTATTTTTCATTGGTCGTTTTTGAAGTATTTTTATATCATTCAATGATATTAACAACTCAAATATAGTCAAATTCGGAACAGGCTCCTGGATTGAAATTATTAAAACTTTTGCTATATATTTGCTGATAGAAAAATAAGTGTTTTATTCAGCACTTCTAAAAAACCACAGTAAACAACTATGTGATGAAGACATCTAAAATAAACACAATACTTAATATAATTTTAAGAACATTCTTATGAAAAAGTATTTAACATTATTACTTTATGTTTTTGTTTCATTTAGCATTAACGCCCAATACAACAAGAGTAAATCCATCTCTATTGAAGAGCCTGTTATTCTTCCCGAATATTATAAACCAAATTATGCTCCACTTTTAGAAATCGAAAAATTAAAAAAGTTGGATCAGAACAATCTTTCCAATCAAGATATAACTGGAAATGGTTATTATATGGGTAAATTTAGTAAGAGAAAAAAACTAGACACCATTACTTTTAAATTACATGGTCGAGAACTATACTGTGCGGGAAAAATTCAATACAAATGGGATGATCGTTATAGTAATGGGATTGAATACTTAAACATCCTACCTAGTTCAGACATAAGATATCAATCTAATGATCAGCTATTTTGCCCTATAGAAGACATAACTGAAAACAAAATTAATCCAAGAGCTAATTTGTTTAATGAAGATGGAAGTTATTTGTATGGAGAAGTGCTAAATACTGATAGTGTGACCTCTACTATATACTCACAAGAAGCAATAAATCAGTATAATTTTAAAATGCAAGTATATACAGACAAAGTTACATACATTACTTCTGATACCATTGGAGATTATTATCCTAATTACACTTATGGCGACAATCCTTACAAAGGATATTTAAGCGGTGGAATGTATCATTCTATTTCACCAATAGCTAAGGACGCTTCCGTAATCAAACTAGAAAATAATGACTATTATACTGGGTTTGCTACCTTAGGAACTTACCATTCACAAATCCATGGTAGCTTTACCGGATACTTATTTCCTATGCAGGCTTCTGCTGGTAATGCTACAGTACTTTTTAGAGAATTAGATGGGGAATATGAATGGGTTCTTTTGGTTGATGGTCAGATAGAAAAAACAATTCCTGCATTGGAAAGTGACATGCCTAAAATAGAAAACCTAAAAAACAATTTAACAAATACCATATCTTTCACTCCAAGGCCGAAATATGAAAAAGGTTCTGAATGGGTAGTAAATTACCGTACAAACTTTGGAGTTTATAGAAGTAAAAACATGTCTACACTCAATGGTTATGGAGTTAACTTTTACACTAAAGATTCTTTGAGAACAGGAGATATTAGATATTTAGAAATAGGTTTTTTCAAAGATGGTAAGTTAGATGGATTAGGATATTCTTGTAAAATAACCACATCACTTTCCGACAGCTATGCTCCTACCAGAAATCATTTTGACAACAATAGTATTAGTGTAATTGAAAAGGTTGTTGCAAAAGCTGGATTTTTTAAAGCGGGTGAATTGGTGGATGGAAGAGATATTCTTATAGCCAATAACAATCAACCAAACCGAAATTACTGGTCAAAAAACAAAATCCCTGGTTCAGACTACATTGCAAGAGAAAACTTCTTCTTAAATAAAAGTCAGATTTTTGAAGACTTTAAATTTGACAATTTATCTTCTTATGATGAAATTCACATTGAGAAGTTAGGTTATAATTACCCGATTAAGCGTATTGATAAAGAGAAAAGAAGCATCGTTATAGAATCTGACAATAAAGAGATTTACTTAACAAATGAATCTGGTCCAGTTTACGTAACCTACATAAATAAAGGACATTTAAAAGTAGGATGTCCACCTACAAAATTTGTAAAGAACTATAAAGAAATTGAAGTAGTAAAGCAAGTACCAGGATATGTTTATAATACTAGAAAAGTAAACGGTGCATTGGTAGATTATTACTATACAACTAAAACAGAAAACACTGCAACTTACAGCTACAAAAAAAATATTTTTTCTGGTTACTCCACTATACCATGCCCTATTTGCAATGGGACAGGAAGCAAAGTTGTTCAAAATAACTCTAGGGTTTATAGACAAATAATTTTTGAATAATCTACTTCTAATTGAATGAAAAAGGAACAATAGAAAACATTAAAGTTGCCATTACAGAGCGTAGTGTTTATTTACTTAAATACAGCGCACAGTGAAGGTGATGATAAATTTGAATAGGGCCAACCAGTCTAGGGTAAATACATTAATCCCAAATAATTATTATCAGAATTTTATGCTTGTTAGATCCCACTCTTGTTAAACAACAATTCAATCACTATCCAACACACCCCATTCATCAATAATTTTGTTTCCTCTGGTGATCATCAATTTACCAAATTGTAAGAATACAAATTCACTTTGGTGAGGACGTAAAAACACAAAATCATCAACGTCTAAATTTGCAGTAATGGGTGCATTAACCATTGTTTGATTAGTGGATGCTCCAAAAAGTGTGTTCAGCTGTAAATCTTCTGGGAAAACATAATCCGCTTTCCAAAAACCTCCATAAATAAAAAAGGATTGAGCGTTTTTTCTATTGATGAAACGCAAAAGTGTTTTAAATTTTTCTAAACCTGGAATTGTGGTGTCTTTCATTTTTTTTAAAATAGGAGTTGCGATAAAACACGCTGGACTATAGTTGCTTAATGTGGGAACGTCAAAGGTGGTTGGCTTGACAAAACACGAACCTGATGCGATATCATTTAAAGGGGATGAGGTGGAGTTATGCAATCGAACGGTTGGACTTCCTGCACCGTTAAAAGTCAGACGATCATTCCAAAGTTCTGGAAATTGTTCTTCAACCAGCTTTTTGCAATCATTATAAAAATTATTACTTGCGCTCAAAGATTTCTTTTGAGAACGAAGAATTTTTGGAACCTTGACAACATGTGGGTCATAGCCCATAAAACCACTAAATTGAATTTTTTCACCTTTAGCTTTTATGAGTTCTAAAACATCATGTACTTCACTTAGTGTTTGAAATCCACCTCGATGCAATCCGACATCAATTTCTAAGTTTAATCGGAGCGGTTGATTTAATTCTTCTGCCAGTTTCAAGTATTCTAAAGCACGTTCTTTGGTATCAATTAGCCATTGAATTTGAGTAAATGGATTAAAATCAGTTTTACTTTTTGGAAAATTTTTAAAGAAGAAGGCCGCAGTTTTTATAGGCATTGGTTTTCCTAAAAGAATGTCAGCATTGCGATCTAAAACTGTACTCAAATGACTTAAAAAAGGTTGATGAAAAACCATAAAACGATTTGTGGACATCTTATCTGCCACATAGTTTAATAAGTTGAGTGAGGGCAATGATTTGACCACTATGCGAAGGTGCGCATTCGATTTTAGGTCAGTTTTAAATAGTTCAATATTTTGATCTACCCTGTCAAGGTCTACCAATAAAAATGGTATAGCTCGATGATGGTTTTTTAAAGTAAAATTAAGCTGTTCAAAATAGTCCTTATTGCTCTCCTCTTTCATCATCCAATCAATTGCTTTATATAAGGGTTTGTGAAAATTTCATCCGGGTCTTGCTCTTTTCTGATCTTATTAAATTCAGGATATTTAGGGTAAAGGTCTATCACATCCTGCTGCGTTAATGTATGTGATTTTCCCCAATGCGGACGACCTCCATAAGACCTGAAAATTGTTTCTAAAGCTTTAAAATAAGCGGTATTGTCTTTTTTATTGTAAACATGACAAGCAATATAAGCAGAATCACGGCCATAAGCTGGACTCATATAAATATCATCTTCTTTTACCCACCGACTCTCTATTGGAAAATGAATAGCGAATTTTTCAGAATTTACTAAGTTAACAATTTCTTTCATCACGTCTTGATAAGCATCAGCGGGCACATTATATTCCATTTCTGTAAATTTAACCAACCTCATAGTCGCATATACTTTGTGACTATAGTTTAATTTCTTCATAGTCGGTACGGACTTAGCTACGATTTTAGATACCATTTTATTTTTAGAAGGAAAGGTTTTGGCAAATTCACATAGTGCTTTGAAGGTATAATTCTCTAAAAATAATTCTGATGCATAGTTTAAGTAAGTATCCTTATCAGGTTCTCCACTTTCTGCTACATTCGTAGTTTTAGTCCAAACCGTTTGGGTATATGGAAACCAATAATATTCAAAGTTTCGATTTTGACGATTTCTTTCCGATATGCTTGACATTACTTCGTCAAGTTGTTCCTTTCTATTCGTAACCAGTAATTTGTAACTCGGAATACATTGTAGCGTGATTTCTGTTATCACTCCTAAAACACCTAGAGAAACTTGAGCTGCCTTAAATAATTCAGGATTTTCTGATGGAGAACAAGATTTGATTTCTCCTTTTCCGTTGATCAACCTTAGTGCAACTATTTGTGTGCTAATTGTTCCAAAAGCCGTTCCCGTTCCATGGGTTCCGGTACAAATTGTGCCTGCAATGGATTGGGCATCAATATCACCAAGGTTTTCCATGGCAAGTCCTTCTTTCCACAAAAGTTCGCCCAGTAATTTCAATTTAGTCCCCCCTTTTACCGTGACCTGACATTTATTCTTATCAACATTAACCAATCCTTGATATTCATCCAGACTTAATAATATTTGGTCTGTTTTACACAACTCCGTAAACGAATGTCCGGTTCCTATTACCCTAATCTTATTTCTTTCATTGGCCGCTTTCAAAACCAAATTTTGAATATCAAGCTCCGTGGACGGATAGGCGATTTGAGCAGGCTTCCATTCCACATTTTCCGCCCAATTTTTTCTATGGTTTTTTGTCATGTTGTGTTTTTTTGGGTATGGGGTAACAGATGGCTATACGCTAATTGCGTATATACATCCTATATTATTCAATTCAAATTTAAGAATTATAACTAAATATGAAACCGATCAAAAGTATTGATTTACAAAACAATTCAAGGTTGAAAAACGGTTTCTGTCAACTTCAAATAAGGTAGAGAGTAAAAGTCAAAATATTTTCAGTTGTTTCATACCACCTTCTTCAGATGTTTTATTTCACACTAACGATGTAGTGATCTAGAGCGAATAACCGAAGAAAGTCCAATCTCATTAGCGATTTTTACCAAACTTCTGTCGAGCATTTAAAGAATAACACCACCTAATTTTATTTTTTCTCACCATAAAAGGCTTCCAATGCATTGTACAATCCAGGATGTTCTACTCTTAATCGTTGTGGATTTTCAAAAAAGAATTCACTCACAACGGCTAAGAATTCAGCACGGTTAGCCGCTCCGTAGTCTCTAATTGATGAAGTTCCAAAATCAATTTCATTCATTTTGATGTTGATGATGTGGAGCCAAGGCATTAAATCAACATCATTCATGGAGTTCCCCAACACCCCATCTATCTCTCCATCTTGTTTATCAAGAATATGTATGAATTCATGAATTACTACATTTTTATGATCTGTATTACCATGAAACCCTTCATGCACAGATTTTCGGGATAACATTACTATTCCTTCCATGGCTCCCCAACCTACCAATCCATGCGCCATTTTGTTGGATTCTGGAATCGGGAATTTATCTGGATAAAGCTGAACTTCTTTGAGGTTTGCATAATTCCATTTCGAAAAACGAAAAACGGGAATTACGGCTCCCGCTGCGATCAATATTTTATCTTCATGCGATACTTCAGTATTCATTCCTAGGATATTAACATTCAAAAGAAAAACGTGGACTTTTCTTTCGAATTCCGTTTTCTCATCTCTTGTTAGCCGATTATAGAAGCTGACACGATCCTGAAGTATATTTCTCCATAATCTTGGAAATGGTTTTTTTGATTTATTGTTGTTTAATGGCTTTATTGAATTGTGGAATCCTTGCTTTGAAGTCTTTAATTTTCTGTATCCTAGGAGTAATCCAAGTATAATTCCGGTTATTAAGTATATGGTGATATTGTTCATGCATTTAAAGATAACATTTCAACAGAGAATACAAGTTGAGACATTTATAAAATTTCATATCGGCCACTCTACAAGGGAATCATATCAGAAAATGAAAAATCATAAAGCAAACACCAATAGCAATTACATCTATTTTAACTATTTTAGGCAGGATTTAAGGTGTGATTTTTACGTCTAATCCATTGATTAATCACATGCACTGTGAAAACATTAACAACAATTTAAGTAAATCTATGAATTTCTTAATCGTTTTGGTTTTAGTATGCTTTGTTGTACTCTTTCAAGTATTGGGTAATATTATAAATGATAGAGCATGGGACCATAATTTAATAAAGAATGATCACCCAACGAACGAAATACCTCCTCATGATCGCTTATTAGAGGCATACATAAGTCTTGGTGCACTCATGGTTCGCAAGGATAGATCATCTTACAGAGAGAAAATACTTTATTTAAACAGTTATTTTTCTAAGCATTTCCCGCTTTCACATTATGATTTTGGACGTTCGTTCACAGAAAGTTTAAAAAACCCTATTCAGCCCCGTGTGATTTCTAAATGGTTGCGAAGAAAATTACCTCTACGTGAGCAGCGCTTGCAAATCATGTATTTCTTGGCAGGTCTATCAAATGTTGACGGTGCTATGAACAAACGCGAAATAGCATTATTAAAAGACATAAACAATCTGTTAAAACTATCGACGGAGGATTTTGACAGCATTATAGCAATGTATACTCAGAAACAAGAAAGAACTAAACCTTCAGATAATTCAAGTTCTCGAATTGCCGCGATAGAACTTGCATTCAGGGTTATGGGTGTTTCCAAAAATGCTTCAATGGGTGAAATTAAAAAAGCCTATCGTCGCCTTGTAAAATTGCATCATCCCGATGTTTTTGCCGCTCAAGGGGCAGAGCATCAGGAAATTGCCGAGAAAAGATTTATAGAGATTCAAAAAGCATACGAAATTTTAGAAACAAGGTGGAAGTAGTGTTTTGGGCATTTTCCCGAATTTATTGTGTGGATGTTTGTGATTCTTTGTTTGAAGAAATGCATTCAAAAGCATGAGAAACTTAATTTCTGAATGATTTTTTAGTTGTGGGAGTTTATGATGTGGGACTCTTTGGTTTGGTGGTGAGGGCGGACGGTTGAGGCTTTGCGACGGCCTGTTTTTAAATGTTTTATCGAAGATACAAACATTTCATTTAGCTGAATGTAAAAATCGAAGGTTTTTACAGGCTGGTCGACAAAGGCTGTGTTATAGCTATTT
>Ga0209075_1002880_pt1 | contig 14781 bp, 11 predicted proteins | sample Stecom2011_FD_187523 | JGI IMG/M metagenome (GOLD analysis project Ga0209075, IMG submission 187523) | Agricultural soil microbial communities from Utah to study Nitrogen management - Steer compost 2011 (SPAdes) (version 2) | ecosystem: Environmental > Terrestrial > Soil > Agricultural land... | reverse complement strand
CGGCCTATGCGCAGCTGCTGGAGCGGTTACCCGAGGTGACTCCCTTCAATCAGCTGGCCTGGCTGCGGGCCTGCGCCGACCAGCTCGCGGGGCGGCAGCTACGCATACTCGCGGCCTGGCAGGGGGAACACATGGTGCTGTGTCTGCCCCTGACCATCGGCCGGGAAAGGCTGCTGGGCATGCCCTGGCGGGTAGTCCGGCACCTCGGATATCCCCTGGCCGACCGTATCGTGCTGGCGGTGGACGGTGTTGACTCCCCTCTGCTCGGGAAAGCCCTGCGGCAGATTCGTTCGCGCCTGCCGCACAGCCTGCTCGAGTTCAACGAAGTGCTGGCCACCGAATCGGCGGACCGGCTGGCGGCGGTCTGGAGCGATCTGTGCTCCTACCGGGAGGACAGGCTGAGTTGCCGGGTACCTGAGCACCGGATCACCGAGGCGGATCACAAGGACCCCACCGGCGTACTGGGCTCGGAGTTGCGCCGGGCGCGCCGGCGGGCGGGAGAGGCGATGGCCCAGCTGCGCCGCCTGGCGCCGGATGCCGGGCAGATGCGCGATCTGGTGGGCGAGCTCGCCGCGGTGGAGCAGGCCAGCTGGAAAGGTGAAGAGGGCGTGGGGCTGTTCTCCCCCGAGCGGCTGCCATTGATGACTGCGGCACTGACCGCCCTGGCAGCCCAGGGCAGGGTGCGGGTGGTCTATCTGGAGCGGGAAGGGCGCTGCATCAGCTACCGACTGGGCCTTCTGGAGCGCGGCCGGCTGTACGATTACAACATCGCCTATCTCCCCGAGTACTCGGCGCTGGGCAGCGGTCGTCTGCTGCTGCATGAATGGCTGATGTGGGGGCTGGAGGAGGGCTGGCAATGGGTGGATGCATCCCGCGTGAGTCTGCACAACTCCAATCACCAGCTGCATGAGCGGATGGATGGGCTGATAGACAATCACCACTGGCGCTTCTGCTCCCGGCGCCCCGGCGGCATCCTTCTGGGCATCGCCTATCGGCTCTGGGCCCGAGTCAAACCACGGATCAGGAAGGAGAAGATGTCATGACCGACGCACGGGTAATAGTCAATGCCGATGATCTGGGTCTGGACAGTGAGACCAATGGCCTGATCTGGGAAGCTTTCGCCCTGGGTTGCGTCTCATCTGCGACCCTGATGGCCAACATGCCCGCCTTCGAGGAGGCCTGTGCCGGTATCGCCGAGCGGGGGCTGCATGGAGCGGTGGGGTTGCACTTCAATCTCACCTACGGCGAGCCGCTGACCGACGGGCTGCGCCGGCACCCGCTGTTCTGCCGCGATGGACAGTTTGACCTGAATCTCCCGCCCTGGCGTCTGCGCCTGGATTCCGCCTCCCGGCAACTGGTGGCGGCCGAGCTGCAGGCGCAGTGGGATCGCTGCGTTCGCCATGGTGTCGTGCCCAGCCACATCGACTCCCACCAGCATGTGCACAACCGCCTGCCGGTCGGCAGCCTGGTGGCTGTCTTTGCCGGGCAAAACAGGGTTCCGGTGCGGCTGGCGCGCAATCTGGGACGCAACATAGGGCCACTGAAACGCGCCTACAAGGGATTGCTGAATGCCCACCTGCGTCGGCATTGTACGGCGACCGTCAGGCAGGTCTGCACCCCCCGCGACCTGCTTCACGGCCTGCGCCCCGGTGCGCTGGTCGAGATCGTCGCCCATCCTCGGCGGCTGCCCGACGGGCGTCTTGGTGATGACTATCTGCCGGACGACCAGTCGCTGCAGGCCGTGCTGCAGCGCTGCCTGCCGGGATACCGGAAGATCAGCTATTCCGAGTTGCGGTGACAACCACCTGATCCACTCTTCGCTGCCGGCCCCGGCCTGTGGCACAATGCGCCCTTGGACTCCAAAACGGACTCGGGCGTGACCATGAGCGCTTTTCTCAGCCACAGGCGGACCAGCGGATGACCGTACGGCGCACGGCGTTTCTGCTGTGGCCGGGCTGTCACCCGGCGATAGTCATGCCCGCCCTGACGGTACTGCGCTCGGCCAACCGCATGGCCGAGACGCAGCTGTATCGGGTCGACTGCTATACCCTGGACGATGAGTCCCTGGTGTCATCCGAAGGCTGGCAGCTGCCGGCGCGGCGCTGGGATCAGGTGCCCGAGGATCTGGACCAGCTGTGGCTGGTGGCCGATGTGGCGCAGCTGCCGACATCCATTCCACCGGCGCTGGCGCAGCAGCTGCGCAGTCTGGCCCGGGAGGGCGTGACGCTCGGCGGGCTTGAGGAGGGGGTGTTCCCGCTGGCCATGGCCGGCCTGCTGGATGGGCGTCGCTGCGCGGTGCATTGGCGGATGCTCGAGGAGTTTCGCGAGCGCTTCCCGGCGGTGCAGGCTGGGACCCGGCTGTTCGAGCGTGACGAGGGACGCATGAGTGGCAGCGGTTACGCCATCACCGATCTGTTCCTGACCCTGGTGACCGAGCACCACGGAGCCGATCTGGCAGCGCTGGTGGCCGAGGACCTGAACATCGAACGCATTCGCCTGGGAAGTGAACAGCAGCGGGTGCCGCTGCGCAACCGTCTGGGCAGTACTCATCCGAAGCTGACCCAGGCCGTGATCCTCATGGAGTCCAATATCGAGGAGCCCTTGACCACCGACGAGATCGCGCGGCACGTGTGTGTCTCCCGGCGGCAGCTGGAACGCATATTCAAGCAGTATCTCAACAGCGTTCCATCGCAGTATTATCTTGAGCTGCGCCTGAATCGGGCGCGGCAGATGCTGCAGCAGACCAGCAAATCCATAATCCAGATAGGTCTGTCCTGCGGTTTTTCCTCTGGCCCGCATTTTTCCAGTGCCTACCGCAACTGTTTCGGTGTCACTCCCCGGGAGGACCGGAACCAGTACCGTGCCCAGCAGGCACAGGACGGACGGGTCAGTTTGTAAGCACGGCATGCACGGCATGCCGATTCGTATGCGCCTCAGGCGATCACAGGAGAGTTGAGTAGATGTCGCAGTCCATGCAGGTCAGCCGCGCCGACTTCGATCGGTACATGATGCCCAATTACGCCCCCGTCGATATGGTGCCGGTGCGAGGGCAGGGATCGCGCCTGTGGGACCAGGAGGGTCGCGAATACATCGACCTGGCCGGCGGCATCGCGGTCAACTCGCTGGGTCACGCCCACCCGGAACTGGTCGAGGTACTCACCCGTCAGGCGCAGAAGCTCTGGCATGTATCCAACATCATGACCAACGAGCCGGCGTTGCGCCTGGCGGCCAAGCTGGTGGCGGCGACCTTCGCAGACCGGGTGCTGTTCGTCAACTCCGGCGCCGAAGCCAACGAAGCGGCCTTCAAGCTGGCCCGGCGCTGGGCGAACGACAATGTCGGTCCGGACAAGCACGAGATCATCGCCTGCAGCAACAGCTTCCATGGTCGGACCCTGTTCACCGTCAGCGTGGGTGGCCAGCCCAAGTACTCCCAGGGCTTCGGTCCGGCCATCGGTGGAATCAGCCACGTGCCTTACAATGACATTGCTGCCCTGGAAGCGCAGATCTCCGAGCGCACCTGTGCCGTGGTGCTGGAGCCGGTACAGGGCGAGGGCGGGGTGATCCCGGCCAGTACCGAATACCTTCAGGCGGTGCGGGCGCTCTGTGACAAGCACAATGCACTGCTGATCTTCGATGAGGTGCAGAGCGGCATGGGTCGTACCGGCAAACTCTACGCCTACATGCACAGCGGCGTGACCCCGGACATCCTGACCAGCGCCAAGGGTATCGGCGGCGGTTTCCCGATTGCCGCCATGCTCACCACCGACCGGGTGGCCCCGGCCCTGAGCGTCGGCACCCATGGCAGCACCTACGGCGGCAACCCGCTGGGCTGTGCCGTGGCTGAAAGGGTACTGGACCTCATCAACACCCCCCAGGTGCTGGAAGGGGTGACCGAACGCCACAACCTGCTGACGCGCGGCCTGCGGACCCTGAATGATGAGCTGGGAGTGTTCTCGGCGGTCCGTGGACAGGGCCTGCTCATCGGTGCGGTATTGGCCGAGCGCTATCAGGGCCAGGCCGGGCAGCTGATGAAACTGGCCCAGCAGGAAGGGGTACTGGTGCTGCAGGCCGGCGCCGACGTGATGCGTCTGGCACCGAGTCTGATCATTCCCGAGGCGGATATTCGTGAAGCGCTGGGACGGCTGCGTACAGCGCTGCTGAAACTGGCGCAGTAACCGGAGGCGACCATGCTCATCCAGCGCCTGTGTACCCTGGCGGATCTACCCGAAATCGAGCGGCTGGCGATCGCCAGCCCGGTAGGGATCACCTCCCTGCCGGCCGACCGCGAGCGCCTGTCGGTGATCATCGAGGGTACCGAAGCGGCGATGGATGAGGATGTGGTCTTCACCGGCGACGAGCGTTATTTCTTCGTGCTCGAGGATGTGGACAGCGGCACCCTGGTCGGCTGCAGCAGCATCATCTCCGCTGCCGGCTTCAGCCAGCCGTTCTACACCTTCCGCAACGAGATGTTCGTTCACGCCTCCCGCGAGCTGGGCCTGCACAACCGCATCCATGTACTGTCGCTGTGTCATGACCTGACAGGCCACAGCCTGCTGACCGGCTTCTACATGGATCCGCGTTGGCGCAGCCACGACTCGCTCAAGCTCAACGCCTGTGGCCGGCTGCTGTTCGCCGCCTCCCATCCCCAGCGCTTTGCCGACTCGATAGCGGTGGAGATCTCGGGCATCAGCGACGAGCAAGGCAACTCGCCGTTCTGGGATGGCGTATGTCGGCATTTCTTCGATGTGGACTACGCCGAGGCGGAGCGCCTGGGCAGCAGCCTGGGTCGCAGCGTGCTGGCCGAACTGCTGCCGGGCTACCCCCTGTACGTGCCCATGCTGCCGGATTCGGCCCAGGAAGTGATCGGTCAGGTGCGGCCTGCCTCGCAGATGGTCTATGACATCCTCATGGATGAAGGCTTCGAAAGCGACAACTACATCGATATCTTCGACGGTGGCCCCGTGGTACAGGCGCGCACGGCCGAGCTTCACACGGTACGCGCCAGCCAGGTGGCCAGTGTCCGGATCGGCCAGTCCCTGGAGCCGACCGGCAGCTGGCTGGTGGCCAACGAGAAGGTCAGGGACTTTCGTGCCTGTCTCATCCCGCTGGCCTGGAACCCCGGTGAGCCGGTAATTCTGGATGCGCAGCTGGCGCAACTGCTGAATGTCACCGAGGGTGACAGTCTCAGACTGATCGGAGGGGCCTGAGCATGCTGGTACGGGCGGCAACTGTTGCGGATCTGCCGGCGCTGCTGCAGCTGGCTCTGGAGGCCGGGTCGGGTCTGACCAGCCTGCCCGCCAGTGAGGAGCGTCTGGAACGGCGACTGCAGACGGTGGAGGCGAGCTTTGCCGGTACCCTGCCGATGGCCGACGCGGACTACCTGTTCGTGCTGGAGGATGCCTCGGGTCAGGTGATCGGTACCAGCGGTGTGCTGGCGGCGGCGGGTCTGCGTGAGCCCTGGTACAGCTATCGTCGCGGGCTGACGGTCACCGCCAGCCGTGAACTCAACGTGTACCGCCAGCAACCGACGCTGTTTCTGACCAATGATCTGACCGGTGCCTCTGCCCTGTGCTCGCTGTTTCTGAGTCCGCCGTATCGGCACAGTCTCAATGGCCGGCTGCTGTCGCGGGCGCGCTTCATCCATATGGCCGAGTTCGCTGCCGACTTTGCCCCCAGGGTCATAGCCGAGATGCGTGGCCTGTCCGATGCCGAGGGTCGTTCTCCGTTCTGGGACAGTCTGGGCCGGCACTTCTTCCGCATGGACTTTGCCCGGGCGGATTACCTGACAGGCACCGGCAGCAAGTCCTTCATCGCCGAGATGATGCCGAAGTTTCCGCTGTATGCGTGTTTTCTCAGTGAGGCGGCGCGCGCGGCCATGGGCCGGGTGCATCCGGATTCCGAGCCGGCGCTGGTGATGCTGCTGGAGGAGGGGCTGCAGGATCAGGGGTACATCGATATCTTCGACGGCGGCGTCACCATAGAGGCGCCCTTCAATCACATCCGCAGCATCCGCGACAGCCAGACGCTGCTGCTGGCCATAGGCACGCCCGGAGACGAGGCGCAGACCTATCTGATCCACAACCGTGGGCGGGCCGATTGCCGCATCACCGCCGCACCGGGGCGCCTTGCTGCCGGAACCCTGGTGGTTGCCGCCGAGACGGCTGAACGTCTGCGCCTGCGGGCCGGTACGCCGGTGCGGGCCGTCCCACTGCTGGGTGGGGTCGCCGACGTGGACCCCTATGCCGGACCGGTGGCCGGTTGAGTTGATCGGCAGACTCAATCGCCACGATAGAACTATCTGATCCCGCAGGTAATGCATGCCCTGCGGCTATGCCTATATAATGACTCACTTTGCCCGGCGTGAGCCCGGCTGACCTGATCCGTGGTAAGGGACCTATGAAAAGCGCTGAGATCCGTGAAGCTTTCCTTCGCTTCTTTGAAGAGAAGGGCCATACCCGAGTCGCCTCCAGTTCGCTGGTGCCGGCCGATGACCCGACCCTGCTGTTCACCAATGCGGGCATGAACCAGTTCAAGGACTGCTTCCTTGGACTGGAAAAACGCGCCTATACCCGGGCGGTCAGCAGCCAGAAGTGCGTGCGTGCCGGCGGCAAGCACAATGACCTGGAGAATGTGGGCTACACCGCACGGCACCATACCTTCTTCGAGATGCTGGGCAACTTCAGCTTCGGTGATTACTTCAAGCGTGATGCCATTCACTATGCCTGGGAGTTTCTGACCTCGGACAAATGGCTGAATCTGCCTGCCGAGAAGCTCTGGGTCACCGTCTATGCCAGTGATGACGAGGCCTATGACATCTGGACGAAGGAGATCGGTGTACCCGCCGAGCGCATGGTGCGCATCGGTGACAACAAGGGTGCGCCCTACGCCTCGGACAACTTCTGGGCCATGGGTGATACCGGTCCCTGTGGTCCCTGCACCGAGATCTTCTATGATCACGGCGAACATATCTGGGGCGGCCCTCCGGGCAGCCCGGAAGAGGACGGCGATCGCTATATCGAGATCTGGAACAACGTCTTCATGCAGTTCAACCGCACCGCCGATGGTGTGCTGCATCCCCTGCCTGCCCCGAGCGTGGATACCGGCATGGGCCTGGAGCGCATCAGCGCGGTGATGCAGCATGTGAACTCTAACTACGAGATCGACCTGTTCCAGAATCTGCTCAAGGGCGCCGCCGAGGCCATCGGCTGCGCTCAGGAGAACCAGGCTTCGCTGAAGGTGGTGGCCGATCATATCCGCTCCTGCAGCTTCCTGATTGCCGACGGCGTGCTGCCATCGAACGAAGGCCGTGGCTACGTGCTGCGCCGCATCATCCGCCGCGCCTGCCGTCACGGTAACAAACTGGGTGCGACCGAGACCTTCTTCCACCGCATAGTGCCGACGCTGGTCGCGGAGATGGGCGAGGCCTTCCCCGAGCTGAAGGCGCAGCAGGCGCATATCGAGCGGGTGCTCAAGACCGAGGAAGAGCAGTTCGCCCGTACCCTGGAGCAGGGCCTGCGCATCCTCGAGCAGGATCTGGCCGAGCTCAAGGGCAGCGAGATTCCCGGGGACATCGTCTTCAAGCTGTACGACACCTACGGCTTCCCGATGGACCTGACCGGGGACATCGCCCGCGAGCGCGGGCTGACCATCGACGAAGCCGGCTTTGAAGCCGCCATGGAGGCCCAGCGCGAGCGTGCCCGGGCTGCGAGTCAGTTCGGGCTGGATTACAACCAGCTGGTCAAGGTCGATGCCGACACCCGGTTCGAGGGTTACACCAGCACCAGCGGCGCCGCGCAGATCGTCGCGCTGTTCCGCGATGGTCAGGCGGTAGACAGTCTGGCTGAGGGCGAAAAGGGTGTGGTGGTACTGGACCAGACCCCCTTCTACGCCGAATCCGGCGGGCAGGTCGGCGACAGCGGCTATCTGAGCAGCGCCGGGGTGCGCTTCGATGTACGCGACACCACCAAGGCCGGCGGCGCCCACCTGCACCATGGTGTGGTAACCAGCGGCAGTCTGGCGGTAGGTACCAGCGTCAAGGCGGTGGTGGATGACAGCATCCGCGATGCAACCAAGGCCAACCACTCGGCGACCCACCTGCTGCACGCTGCCCTGCGCCAGATACTCGGCGAACACGTTCAGCAGAAGGGCTCGCTGGTTGACAGCCAGCGCCTGCGCTTCGACTTCAGTCATTTCGAGGCCATCCGTCCCGAGCAGCTGCGCGAGCTGGAGCAGCTGGTCAACGAACAGATCCGCGCCAACTCGGCGGTGGAGATCGAGGTGACCGATATCGAGACCGCCAAGGCCAAGGGCGCCATGGCCCTGTTCGGTGAGAAATATGGTGACCAGGTGCGCGTGCTGACCATGGGAGGCGGCTTCTCCGTCGAGCTCTGCGGTGGCACCCACGTCAGCCGCACCGGGGACATCGGTCTGTTCAAGATCATCAGCGAAGGCGGTATTGCTTCCGGGGTGCGCCGGATCGAGGCGGTCACCGGTGCGGCAGCCATGGCCTGGGTGAATGAGGCCGAGGATCAGCTGCGTCAGGCCGCGCAACTGCTGCGTGGCAACCGGGAGAACCTGCTCGGCAAGCTGTCGGCGGCGCTGGAGCGTACCCAGCAGCTGGAGAAGGAAGTGCAGCAGCTCAAGGCCAGGGCCGCCAGCGCCGCCGGCAGCGACATGGCCGGCGAAGCCCGCGAGATCAATGGCATGCGGGTGCTGATCAAGCGCGTCGACGGTGTCGATGGCAAGGGGCTGCTGGCACTGATCGACCAGCTGAAGAACAAGCTGGGTTCGGCGGTCATCCTGCTCGGTGGCGAGCTGGATGGCAAGGTGGTGCTGGTAGCCGGTGTCACCGGCGACCTGACCGGTCGGGTCAAGGCCGGCGATCTGATTCGCCAGACTGCCCAGGCCGTCGGCGGCAAGGGCGGCGGTCGCCCGGACATGGCGCAGGGTGGTGGCACCGACGTTGCCGCCTTGGACGCAGCGCTGAACAGCGCGGCCGAGTGGGTGGCACAGCAGTAGGAATTTGAGGGGTCGGCCCTGAGGGCGGACGCAACAAATCGGGCAACCGATTACGGCATGGGGGTTGGTGCAACAAATGGCACTTATTGTCCAGAAGTTTGGTGGTACCTCGGTGGGCAGTGTGGAACGCATTACCCAGGTAGCCGAGAAAATCAGGAAGTTCAGAGCCGAAGGGCATGAGCTGGTGATCGTGGTCTCCGCCATGAGTGGCGAAACCAACCGGCTGATCGCGCTGGCCAAGGATATCAGCGAGGATCCGGATCCCCGGGAGCTCGATGTGATCCTGTCTACCGGTGAGCAGGTGACCATAGGTCTGCTGGCCATGGCGCTGAAGGCCATTGGGGTGCCGGCCGTGTCCTTTACCGGACCCCAGGTGCGCATCGGTACCGACAACGCCTTCGGCAAGGCGCGTATCCAGCATATTGATGATGGCAAGCTGCGCGATGCGCTGGACAGCGGCAAGGTAGCCATTGTCGCCGGTTTCCAGGGTATGGATGACAACGGCAATATCACCACTCTGGGCCGGGGCGGCTCCGATACTACCGCGGTGGCGCTGGCCGCTGCGCTGAAAGCAGATGAATGTCAGATCTATACTGATGTGGATGGCGTCTACACCACCGACCCCCGGGTGGTAGACAGCGCCCGCCGGCTGGACAAGATCACCTTCGAGGAAATGCTCGAGATGGCCAGTCTCGGCTCCAAGGTATTGCAGATCCGGGCGGTGGAGTTCGCCGGCAAATACAACGTGCCACTGCGTGTGCTGCACAGTTTCAAAGAGGGTCCCGGGACCCTGATTACCCTTGAGGAAGAGCTTTCAATGGAACAGCCCGTCATCTCCGGCATTGCATTCAACCGTGATGAAGCCAAACTGACCATTCGTGGTGTGCCGGACACTCCCGGCGTGGCATACAAGATTCTGGGGCCGGTCAGTGCGGCGAACATCGAGATCGACATGATCGTGCAGAACGTGGCACAGGATCACACCACCGATTTCACCTTCACCGTCAACCGCAATGACCAGCGTCGTACCGAAGAGATACTGCGCAGGGTAGCGTCGGAGATCGGTGCTCGCGAGGTCGCAGGCGACAGCGGCATCGCCAAGGTTTCCATTGTCGGGGTCGGGATGCGCTCCCATGCGGGTGTGGCGAGCAAGATGTTCGAGGCGCTGGCCAAGCATGGCATCAACATCCTGATGATCTCTACCTCGGAGATCAAGATCTCCGTAGTGATCGATGAGAAGTACCTGGAGCTGGCAGTCCGCAGTCTGCATTCGGCCTTCGAGCTGGATGCGCCCTCGGAGCAGGTTACCGAGTAAGGGACGTCGTTTCGGGCGAAAATGGGGCGGGCGCAGCAGCGTCTGCCTCTGGCCAGGGCATTAAAAGGTTCATCCAATCGAACGCCCGGGCAAGGTTGTGGTCACACTTAGGCGAACGTGACGGCCAATACAAGGGCCCGGGTTTTTCGGACTGTGTCCTGATTAAATGAGCAAGGAGAAATGGAATGCTTATTCTGACTCGCAGGGTGGGTGAAACCCTGATGGTAGGTGATGAAGTAACGGTAACTGTGCTGGGTGTGAAGGGCAATCAGGTCCGAATCGGCGTCAACGCCCCGAAAGAAGTGGCGGTTCACCGCGAGGAAATCTACCAGCGCATCCAGAAAGAAAAGGATGAGTCATCAAATACCTAATTTTCTTAAATTTTTCATTGCATTAGCGCAGCGGCACGGTTAATATTCTGCGCGTGTTACGGAGAGGTGGCCGAGAGGCCGAAGGCGCTCCCCTGCTAAGGGAGTACACCTCAAAAGGGTGTCGAGGGTTCGAATCCCTCCCTCTCCGCCACTTTTGTATTGTAGAGTTGTCAACAGGTAATTTCTTGAATTAAAAAGAAAAAACAGGTTGACAGGCAGATAGAACGCTCTATAATACGCACCCACAACGCACTCGTAGCTCAGCTGGATAGAGTACTCGGCTACGAACCGAGCGGTCGGAGGTTCGAATCCTCCCGAGTGCGCCATACAGGAAACCCACTGAATTTTCAGTGGGTTTTTTTTCGCCTGGAGTTCGCGCATCGGGTGCAGGGAAGGGCTCTGGAGCAGGCCGCCCGTGGCCCGGCGGTGCCTCCGGTGCGCAATGGAATGAGCCTCTGCCCCCGCTTTGTGATTGATTGGAAGCCCGAGCACAGGTACATTCAACCGGCTCATCAGGATCCGGATACCTGACCAAGGGGGAAATAACGAATGACGTCCAATGAGTTGCTGATGGAGGGGGTGGAGCTGATGTTCGTCGGATTGGGGGCGGTATTCCTGTTCCTCATCCTGCTGGTCGGCTGCACCAATCTCATGTCCTGGCTGGTATCGCGTTTCTTTCCGGAGCAGGCGCCGGTTGCTGCTGCGCCGGTCCGCAAGGCGCCCGCAAGCGAGCCGGCTGTTGATCCCGAGATGCTGGCGGTCATCACTGCCGCGATACGCCAGCATCGCTCCCGTCGCGCAGCCTGACCGATTCTGCGCATAACGCAAAAGACAAGATAAACAATAAGGTCTGACCTACATGAGTGACTTGCAATCCGGTGCCCTGGGTATCACCGATGTCATCCTGCGCGACGCGCACCAATCCATTCTGGCCACCCGCATGCGCCTCGAGGACATGCTGCCGATCGCTGACAAGCTTGATCGGGTCGGGTTCTGGTCCGTCGAATCCTGGGGGGGGGCTACCTTCGACGCCTGCATCCGCTATCTGGGCGAGGATCCCTGGGAGCGCATCCGCGAACTGAAGAAGGCCATGCCCAATACCCGCCAGCAGATGCTGCTGCGTGGGCAGAACCTGCTTGGCTACCGTCATTACGCGGACGATGTGGTGGAGAAGTTCGTCGAGCGTGCCGCCGTCAATGGTGTGGATGTCTTCCGTGTCTTCGATGCGATGAACGATCCGCGCAACCTGGAGACCGCACTCAAGGCGGTACACCAGGTCGGCAAGCACGCCCAGGGCACCATCTCCTATACCACCAGTCCGGTACATACCCTGGACATGTGGGTGGATCTGGCAAGGCGTATCGAGGATATGGGCGCCGATTCGCTCGCCATCAAGGATATGGCCGGTATTCTCACCCCCTATGTGGCCTTCGAGCTGGTCTCCCGGCTCAAGCAGACCCTGAGCATTCCGATCCACATGCAGTGCCATGCTACTGCCGGGCTGTCTTCGGCAGCCATCCTCAAGGCGGCCGAGGCTGGGATCGACAACGTGGATACCGCCATTTCCTCCATGTCGATGACCTATGGTCATTCGCCGACCGAATCCATCGTGGCGATGTTCCAGAACACGCCGCGCGATACCGGACTGGACCTCAATCTGCTGGAGGAGGTCGCGGCCTACTTCCGCGAGGTGCGCAAGAAATACGCCAAGTTCGAGGGTAACCTCAAGGGTGTGGATGCCCGCATTCTGGTCGCCCAGGTCCCCGGCGGCATGCTGACCAACATGGAAAGCCAACTCAAGGAGCAGGGCGCCGAGGACAAGTTCGATCAGGTGCTCGAGGAAATTCCGCGGGTGCGCGAGGATCTGGGTTTCATCCCGCTGGTGACGCCCACCTCGCAGATCGTCGGTACCCAGGCGGTACTGAACGTCCTCACCGGCGAGCGCTACAAGTCCATCACCAAGGAAACAGCCGGCGTGCTGAAGGGCGAATACGGGGCTGCTCCTGCGCCCTTCAATGCTGCCCTGCAGGCCCGGGTGCTGGATGGTGGCGAAGCCATCACCTGTCGTCCGGCGGATCTGCTGGAGCCGGAAATGGATCGTCTGACCGAGGAGCTGCGCGAGCTGGCCGCGGAGAAGGGCATCAAGCTCGGCGCCAACGAGATCGACGACGTGCTGACCTACGCCCTGTTCCCGCAGATCGGCCTCAAGTTTCTGGAGAATCGTGGCAATCCCGCGGCCTTCGAGCCTGTGCCCACCGGCCGGGAGAAGGTGGCTGCGCCTGCCGAGGGTCCGGAAGTCTACACCGTATCGGTCAATGGCCGTGATTTCGTGGTTCAGGTGTCCGAGGGTGGCGATATCAGTGGCATCAAGCCGCTCGGTGGCGCCGGCAGCAGTGCTGCAACAGCCCCCGCGTCGGCACCGGCTGGGGAAGGTGAGCCTCAGGCCGCACCGCTGGCCGGTAACATCTTCAAGGTGCTGGTCAGCCCCGGCGACCATGTCGAGGAGGGGCAGCTGATCCTCATCCTGGAAGCCATGAAGATGGAAACCGAGGTCCGTGCCAAGCGCGCCGGGGTCATTGGATCTGTCGCAGTCAAGGCCGGTGATGCCGTGTCCGTGGGCGATACCCTGGTGACCATAGGCTGAGGAGAGCTCCATGGAAAAGCTGGCACTCTTGTGGCAGACCACAGGTCTGTTCCACATTGCACCTGGTCAGGTGCTGATGATCCTGGTCTGCCTGGCGCTGATCTACCTGGCTATCCGCAAGGGCTTCGAGCCGCTGCTGCTGATTCCCATCGGGTTTGGTGGCGTACTGGCAAACCTGCCGGTGGCCGGCATGGCCGAGGCGGGCGGGCTGCTCAAGCTGATCTATGACGTGGGTATCCCGACCAGCGTGTTCCCCCTGCTGATCTTCATGGGCGTGGGTGCCATGACGGACTTCGGTCCGATGCTGGCCAACCCGCGTACCCTGCTGCTGGGGGCGGCCGCCCAGTTCGGTATCTTCGGCACCCTGCTCGGTGCGCTGGCGTTGACGGCCTGGGGCGTTCCCGGGTTCGACTTCACCCTGCGCGAGGCGGCGTCGATCGCCATCATCGGCGGGGCGGATGGGCCCACCTCGATCTTCGTCACCTCCAAGCTGGCACCGGATCTGCTGGGGCCCATTGCCGTGGCGGCCTACTCCTACATGGCACTGGTGCCCTTGATCCAGCCGCCGATCATGCGTGCACTGACCACGGAGCAGGAGCGGAGCATCGTCATGACCCAGCTGCGCACCGTGAGCAAGACCGAGAAGATCATCTTCCCGCTGGTGCTGCTGTTGCTGATCTCCCTGCTGCTGCCGGATGCGGCACCGCTGGTGGGCATGTTCTGCTTCGGCAACCTGATGCGCGAGTGTGGTGTGGTCGAGCGCCTGGCTGACACCAGTCGTAATGCCCTGATCAACATCGTCACCATTGCCCTGGGGCTGGCGGTGGGCTCCAAGCTGTCTGCCGGTGCCTTCCTGCAGCTGACCACTCTGGGGATTCTGGTGCTGGGCATGGTCGCCTTCTGCATGGGAACCGCTGCGGGCGTACTGATGGCCAAGCTGATGAACCTGTTCAGCCAGCACAAGATCAACCCCCTGATCGGGTCGGCCGGTGTGTCCGCGGTACCGATGGCGGCACGGGTTTCGAACAGGGTGGGGCTGGAATCCAACCCGCAGAACTTCCTGCTGATGCACGCCATGGGTCCGAACGTGGCGGGTGTGATCGGCTCTGCGGTCGCCGCTGGTATCCTGCTGGCCTTCGTCAGCTGATATTCGCTTTGCGGAAACGGAAGAGCCCGCCAGGTAACCCTGGCGGGCTCTTTCATTTCCGGTCCCCGGTGGGGGTGTCCGGGGCTGACTGCCGATCAGGCCTGTTCGGCGGCCAGCAGGGCAAGCAGGGCGTTCTGCTGGCGACGGCTCATTTCACGAAAGCGCAGCAGCAGTTCACGCTCGGGTTGATTCAGTGCATCGATCTGCTGATCGTTGAGTGCCTGGCGAGAGGGGTACTCGGGCAGGCTCGGCAGGTCCAGCAGACTGTGCTCCAGACGGGCAATGA
>Ga0209075_1002879_pt1 | contig 14781 bp, 12 predicted proteins | sample Stecom2011_FD_187523 | JGI IMG/M metagenome (GOLD analysis project Ga0209075, IMG submission 187523) | Agricultural soil microbial communities from Utah to study Nitrogen management - Steer compost 2011 (SPAdes) (version 2) | ecosystem: Environmental > Terrestrial > Soil > Agricultural land... | reverse complement strand
TTAATGATGCTATTAATTCAACATTAGGACGTACCATTAATACTTCACTTTCTACATTTATCGTATTGTTAACAATTTTCATCTTTGATGGTGGAGCAATTAAAGGATTCGTATTTGCATTAATGGTAGGTGTGATTGTTGGTACCTACTCGTCAGTTTGTATTGCAACACCGATAGTGTCTGACTTATTAAAGAATAAGAAGGATAAACCAGAAGAGATTGAGGTGGTATAATCTACAAAAAAATGATATTGAAAAGCTCAGATGGTAACGTCTGAGCTTTTCTTTTTCTATAACGAAAACTCTGCAACCCAGGAAACAGGTATTTATGATATTAAAAGAGACATTCACTTTTTTATTCTAAATTTTAGTATCTTTATATTTGATTTTAAAAACTAAAAAAGATGAGTGGAATGTGGATTGCTATAATTATCGTTGCAGTTTTAGTGATATGGGTTATCGCTATATACAACGCCCTTGTAAGATTAAGAGAAAATAGAGAAAATGCGTTTGCCGATATTGATGTTCAATTGAAACAACGTCATGATTTAGTTCCTCAATTGGTTGCTTCTGTAAAAGGTTATGTCGATCATGAAGGAGGAACGCTTAAAGCGGTTACTGAAGCTAGACAAGCTGCAATGAATGCTACTTCTGTGAATGACAAAATTGCAGCTGAACAACAACTGTCTTCTGCACTTAGTGGATTAAATATTCAAGTTGAAGCTTATCCAGACTTAAAGGCAAGTACAAACTTTTTACAACTGCAAAATGAATTATCTGATATTGAAAATAAATTAGCAGCAGTTAGAAGATTCTTTAATTCTTCAACTAAAGAACTAAATGTTTCTGTGCAGAAGTTTCCTAACGTAGTTTTTGCGGGTATGTTTGGATTCAAACAAGAGCCAATGTTTGACTTAGGTGAATCACAGCGTGTTGTTATGGATAAAGCTCCAGATATTAGTTTCTAGATTATAAGTTGAATATAGTATGAAGTATGTTGGACTGCAACAGCAGATAACCTCAAATAACCGAAAGTCAATTCTTTTGTTATTGGCATTTCCATTTTTGGTGCTAATAATGGTTTTTGCCTTCTTTTACATTATAAACTATAATGAAGAGGGATTACCTTCTATGGATTTAGTGTTAGATCAATTTATTAGTGCAGTTCCTTTTGTGTTTATAGCAGTAGCTATTTGGTTTCTTATCGCCTATTTTGCGAACTCAGCTATGATAAATAGTGCTGCAAAATCTCATTCTTTATCTCGTAAAGAGAATATGAGGGTGTATAATTTGACAGAAAATCTATGCATGAGTGTGGGGATGAAAATGCCACAATTGAGAGTTATAGACAGTCCTGCTTTAAATGCTTTCGCTAGTGGAATTAATGAAAAAACTTTTACAGTTACCCTTACGAAAGGAATCATTGAAAAGTTAAATGATGAAGAACTAGAAGGAGTGATTGCACATGAGTTGATGCACATTCGTAATAATGATGTAAAGCTTTTAATTGTAAGTATTATTTTTGTTGGTATATTCTCATTTATTATGCAAGTTGCATTGAGGTCCATTCTTTATGGAAACATCGGTTCAAATAGAAAGAAAGACGATAAAGGCGGAGCAGCGATAATGATAATTATTGTTGTATTGGCTGCAGTCGCTTATTTTTTGTCTATATTATTTAAGTTGGCACTGAGTAGGAGTAGAGAGTATATGGCTGATTCAGGAGCAGCTGAAATGACGAAGAATCCGGATGCTTTAGCTAGTGCTTTAGAAAAAATTTCAGGAAATCACCATGTTGATAAAGTAAAAAGTGCTGATGTTCAACAAATGTTCATTGAAAATTCGCCTAAAGACAATAAAATGAATTTTTCTGGTGGCCTAGGAAGCTTATTCTCAACTCATCCTCCTATAGACAAGAGAATTAAAGTATTGAGACAGTTCTAAAAGTTAACTATTATGCCGCATATCAAAAATGCTTTAATCCGTTATCGAATTATTGATAAAGCGCTAGGTAACTCGTACAATCCTTATCCGACAAAGCTTGACTTGCGCTATGCTTGCGAAATGGAACTTTATGGAGACACTCAAGGGAAGCATATTTCTGATTCTACAATAGAAAAAGACTTATTTGCTATGCGACAAGAGTTGGATGCTCCTATAAAGTATTCAAAAATCCACAAAGGTTATTACTATGAAGATTCAAACTTCACTATTAATGAAAAGCCTTTAACAGAAGATGATATAGCTTCGATTCAGTTTGCTTTGAGCACACTTTCTCAGTTTAAAGAAACTGAAATGTTTCAACAATTTGGCTTTGCTTTAAATAAAATTATTGATCGGGTAAATGTAGATTCAGATTCACGAGGTAAGGATACAGATATTGATCAGTTTATACAGTTTGAGAAATCTACAGCTGCAATAGGAAATGAGTTTCTCAAACCACTTCTTTCTGCTATCCAAAGTCAACATGTTGCTTATTTCACCTATGAGAGCTTTGTAACACAAGTACGAAAGCAAAGAAAAGTGACTCCGCTTTTACTGAAAGAGTACAACAACAGGTGGTATTTAATCTGTTATGATTCGGTCAAAGAAAAAGTGATTACTTATGCTTTGGACCGTATTTCTGAATTAGAAATTATTGAGCAACAAGGAGAGAAGCCTGCAGATTTTAAACCTGATTTATTCTTTAGGCACTCAATAGGAATTACTGCGTCTGCTGAGGCTAGACCTGAAAAAATTGAGTTTTTAGCTTCAAGTATTGCTGCTAAATATATTAATTCACAGCCTTTTCATGAAAGTCAGAATATTGTTGAGGAAAGTAAAGAGCAAACTAAGTTTGAATTATATGCACTTGTCTCTGAAGAATTAATTCGAGAACTGCTTAGCTATGGTGGAGATGTTCAGGTTTTAAATCCTGATGGGTTGAAAAATGAATTGATAAAGCGTATTAAAAAAATGAATTTTAATTATAAGATTTAGTTTTTATTGAACCGATTTTGATTTGAACTGTACAAAGAGATATCAAAACGAAAATCATGAAGAAATTAAACATAATTTACCTACTTCCATTCCTTATCTTTTTCTCCATTTCCTCCTTTGACTCATTTTCTCAGTCCATTGGTGGGAATATGAATTCAGAGAATATAGTTTCATTAGGCTATGGTAATGTTGATATTTATAAAGGGAAAGAAAAAATAGCCTCAGTTTTAACAGATATCGATGGAAACTTCCAAGTTAAGCTAGATACAGGCTATTATCGCGTTGAATTTAAATACGAAGGCCATGAAAAACTTGTCAAAAACATTCATGTAAATGGAGATGAAAAGAGTGAATTCGCTTTGAGTAAAAAAGAAGGATATGTTGCACCTAGATATGCTGAAGTCAAGTCAAATACTGATCGTGATAAGAGTACTGAAAAAAGGTTGAAACCAAGTAGAGAAATGGAGGTCATGTTTAGTGATGCATTGATGGAGTCTTCAGAACCTAGAATTGCTCATGATATTCCTATGTATGATTCTAAACATATCGGTGAAAACACTCGTTCAGGACAGCTCACAGCTGGTGAGGTAAATGATTTTTCAAAATGGAAAATGTGGAATGATATTGCAGATGGTGAACTTTCCACTTATAAAGAAAAATGGGATTTATTCTTTTCAGATCGGTATACTGTTCAATTGAAAAATGAAAATGGATTTCCTATTGTAGATGCACTAGTTCAATTGTTAGATGAAAATAAGAATGTACGTTATGAAAGTCGGACTGATAACACAGGTAAAGCCGAGTTATGGGGGAAGCTTGGTTTAAGAGACGAATGGGAAGCAAGTGCTTCTGCAGTTGTGTATCACGAAGATAAAACAAACCGAATACGTAAATTGTCGACATTTAAAGATGGAGTTAATACTTTGACCATTAATTCTAAATGTGGAGCTTCTGATTTAGTTGATATTGCTTTTGTTGTAGATGCTACAGGTTCTATGGGAGATGAAATTAACTATTTGAAGGAAGAATTGAACAGTGTGATATTTAAATCAAAAAACGATCATCCTGAACTGACTTTTAACTTTGGAAATGTGTTTTATCGCGATCATGGTGATGAGTATTTAACACGTCGTCATGATTTTACTGATGTACTTTCCTCTTCAATAGAATTTATTTCACAACAAAGTGCTGGTGGAGGTGGAGATTACGAGGAAGCAGTCGAGATAGCATTAAACGAGGCCTTAGATAGCTTAACTTGGAGTAAGGGGGCACGAACACGCATTTTATTTTTGGTCTTAGATGCACCACCTCACAATACTCCTGAAATTCGTCAGCAATTGAAAGACATTGTTCGTAAAGCTGCAGCAAAAGGTGTTAGAATTGTTCCTTTGGCAGCAAGTGGCATTCAAAAGGATACTGAATATTTGATGCGTTCTCTTGCACAGGGAACAAATGGAACGTACGCTTTTCTTACGAATCATAGTGGGATAGGAAGTAAGCATATAGAACCCTCAACAGATGAGTTTGAAGTGGAATTGTTAAATGACTTAATGGTTAGAATCATCGATACTTATACTTTTGTTGCAGTTTGTGAGGATGATCAAGGTAATGAAGATGTACTGACACCAGAACCTGTAGATTCTATAATTTTGGTTGAGTGGACTGTTTGGCCAAATCCAACACAAGGAGATCTAAACATTAAAGTAAGTAAAGACATTGAGGAGTTATTTATCACAGATCTAACAGGTAAGATTTTAAATCGTTTTACAGAGATTAAGAAAAACCGTGTTCTACAGACAAACATAGCCCAATACTCAAAGGGGATATATCTCGTGACTTTTATTCACGAAGAAAAGGTGTATACAAAGAAAGTTGTGTTGCAATAGGAAATGGTCATAAAAACAATGAAGAGTAAATTTTTATGATTTCATAATTGGTAAAATATGTCTTTCTTTTTTGTCTTCATAAATATCAGCAATCGTAACTACGATTCCAGTTTCTTCAACACCACCGAAGTCTGGGTTGATAGCTGTTCCGAATGAGCGCATAGTAGGTGAAAGGTGCATATAAATATTCATTAAAGGTGGAACATTCTCTCCATTCTCTCTAACGAAATGAGTGAGAACTTTATATCCTTCTTTGAAATCTAAGCCTTCTAATAAAGCAGCAAATTTATCTGCATCATAAGATTGCTCAAGAGGATAGATAGAAGTTGCTAATCCTTCCGAGTCAGGGAAATATTTTTGAAGGAAATACAGTAAAAAGTCTCTTGATTCCTCATGATAGTCTGGATACATTGTAACCTTTCCAAAAAAGTATTTGAGTCTAGGATAAAGAACTGTCAGCACACCAAGACCATCCCATAAATTATCTAGTGCAAAAAGACCTTTTCTTGGATTTACAGAAGGCTGATACATAGGTTGAACCCAGCTTCTTCCCAATTCAATTGCATAAGGGAGATAGTCTTTTTTAAACCTACTTGAAAAGTTGAAATAATGAGAGGTACTCATTGGTATGAATTGGTCTTCCTCATCTGTTAAAATATCGGCACAATCAATAAAACGTAGACCCCCAATAATTTCTTTGTCCTCTGGACTCCAAACGATAAGTTGTTGATAGCAGTTTTCACAAGTATCATACTGATCGATATCAATAGATTTTTTTGTTCCTCCACCTGCCGAACGAAAAGATAACTCGCGTAACCTTCCAATTTCACGCATAGTGTTTGGAGCGTTGTGATGGTTTATAATGTATATTTCATTGTCTCCTTTTCTCGTAATTCTACCAAAATGCTCTTTAGTTAGCTCCTGTTCTATGAGATTACGATCTATAGGGTCAATTATCTTCTCTACTTGTTGTGACATATTAATCTTTTAATTGGTAAACCTTCTCTTTTACATATTGAGCCCATTCGTCATGTGATTTCGAAGCGTCAAAACCTGATGCATATAATGGTTTACCAAATTTAATTTTTATTTTTTTATTATGCTGTTTATAAAGCTCATTTACTAGGTAAAGCATCTCAATATTCGCTTTAACTCCAAGCTTCTTTCTAAATGAGTATAAGTTGTAAAAAAAGTTAGTCAATTCACCATCTATATAGATAGGTATAATTGTCTTATCATATTTTATTGAGCGTGTAATAAAGGTTTTCTTCCATTTTAAATCTTTCACCTTACCTTTTGATTTTCGACTTACAAGACCAGCAGGGAAAATACACAATAGCTCTTCACCAGCAAATGTTTCATCTACCATTCTCAAAGAGGCTGCGGCATTTTTAGCGTGCTTATTAACGCCCACAAATATGGGTTGCAAATTTTCCAGATGCATTAAAACATCATTCACTATAAATTTTAGATCCGGACGTTTATCGTGAAGAACAGCTACCAGTGCCATAGCATCCATGCCACCTAAGGGATGATTCATTGTTAGGATAGCTCCTCCTTTATCAGGAACATTTTCCACACCCTCATACTCTAAGTCAATGTTAAACTTCTTCATGACTGCTAGACAGAACTCAATAGGAGTATCATCCTTATGGTCATGAATGAATTGGTTAACATCCTTTTCATGAAGAATACGCTGAAGGTAGCGAACAATAAAACCAGGTAGAAATTTTAAAATCTTAGGGTTCTTCTCATGAATAACTTGCTTTACATCAATGATTTTTTTCTGTTTACTCATTCTTCTAAGAATAATAAAACCTATACAAATTTAATTTCTAAATATCCATGCCTCACCATTGACCTGTTTTACACGAGAAAGGTTTGCAGACGCCTCACTTGTGCTAGGGTAACTTTGTGCTGAAACAAAATGTAAGCCTCCATATTGACCGATAATTTTAGCATCAAAACCTTGTCCTTTGAATTTGCTTACCAAATCTTGTGCATTAGAAATCTCACTAAAACATCCAACAATAATATGATGGTTCCCTTTAGAAGCTTGAGAAATAGGTGTTGAAGGTGTCGCTTTTACCGGTTCATTTTCAACTATCTTTTCTTCTACAATATCTTCAGTTATCATTTCTTCTTGAACAGTTTCATCAGTAATAATTTCATCTTCTATTGGAGTTGTATCTTCAGGTAGTACTTCATCAGAAGTATTATCTTCCTCAGTTGCTAATTCAACTTTATCAAACTTATTCCAACCCATATACTCTTCAACCTTTTCATAATTGAGTCCTATATATATACTTGAACCAGCTAAAATCACCAGAATCAATAAGAGAATCCATAAGAAGGGTCTTTTTTTCTTTTTTTCTTCAGGATTTTTTGGTTCCTTTTTCGGTTTTTCTTTCTTTGGAACAACAACTTTCTCTTTTTTAACTTTTTCCTTTTTCTTTTTTTCTTCTTTGGTCTCTTTTTTTGGTTGAGATTCTTTTACCTTATCACTATCTGACTTAGGAAAAGTCTCTCCTTTTTCTACATATATATTCTTCTTAGAAGCATCAGCATTTTTTACTTCCGATTTCTTAGGTTCTACTTTCTCTTCTTTTTTTGTAGGTTCCTCTTTCTTTTTCTCGACTAGGGGTGGACTTACAACTTTTTCAGCTTCTTCGGATTTGTTCGGAGTTTTTATACTAGAACCTGTTTTTAGATTACCTTTAAACAGGAATTCACCATCTTTATTTTTGCTAAATTCACCGAGTTGGAAAATAGAGTAAGTTTCTCCTTTGTCAAGTTGAGCTTTAAGTTCACGCACAAATTTAGCAACAGTATTCTTTGCTTCTTGTAGATCCATGTTTGATTCTTTCTCAATAAGTTCAGATAGTTTTCCATCATCATAAGAAAGGTATTCGTTAAACATTAGCTCACCTGTTTCTTCGTTTTCTATAACGATAGCTCCGAATTGAGGAAGTATAATTTTGGAATAGAGCTCCAAAAGCTGTTTAATGTATTTATCCATAATAGAGTGTATTTGTATTTAAAGATAATTAAAAATCTTAAAATAGCTCATTAAAACGAAAAGTCTGGTCGAGACGAATTCCTTTTTCAGTTTGTTTTAATGTGCAACATTCATTTTCTGCGTCATGCTCAAGGAATAAAATATATTCATTTTCTGCTGCTTCTTTAAGGAACTTTTCTTTCTCTGTGAGTGTAAGTAAAGGACGTGTGTCATATCCCATAACATAAGGCAATGGAATATGCCCAACAGAAGGAAGTAAATCAGCCATAAATACAATGGTTTTTCCTTTGTAGCGAATATGTGGAATCATTTGACTTTCGGTATGACCATCAACAAATAATAAGTCAATATCAGGAAAAACATTTTTAGTGTAATTTCCGTCTCGTGAAACAAACTTTAATTGTCCTGATTCCTCAAGTGGTAGAATGTTTTCTGATAAAAAAGAAGCTTTTTCTCTAGCATTTGGTTCTGTAGCCCATTTCCAGTGTTTTTCTGTACTCCAAAATGTAGCATTTTTAAAAACAGGTTGAAATTGATTTTCTCCAACTCTTTCAACTGCTCCTCCACAATGGTCGAAGTGTAGATGCGTTAAAAAAACATCTGTTATATCGTCAGGAGAAAAGCCTAGTTTTTTTAGGTTTCCACGTAAAGAATCGTCTCCAAATAAGTAGTAATAAGAGAAAAACTTTTCACTTTGCTTATCACCAATTCCTGTGTCAATTAACATTAAACGATCACCATCTTCAATAAGCATGCAGCGCATCGCCCACTCACACATGTTGTTTTCATCAGGTTTATTTGTTCTAGACCACAATGTTTTCGGTACAACACCAAACATTGCACCTCCATCTAATTTAAAGTTTCCTGTATTTAATGGGTGTATTTTCATAGCATTATTGACTTTTTTGTGAATATAAGATTTTAACTATAATCAATAAATGAAATACTCAAAATGATATGAATGATTTATTAACAAAAAAAAGTAATAGGCAAAAAAAAGTCCTGATGATATCACCAAGACTTCCTATAAAAAATATATTTAAAGACTATCTTTTTTCAATTGGAACATAATTACGTTCAGTTTTCCCAACGTAAATTTGTCTTGGACGTCCGATAGGCTCTTTGTTTTCAATCATTTCTTTCCATTGCGCAATCCACCCAGGTAATCTACCTAAAGCAAACATAACAGTAAACATTTCTGATGGAATGTTAAGTGCTTTATAGATGATTCCTGAATAGAAATCAACATTTGGATACAATCCTCTGTCAATAAAGTAAGGGTCTTCTAGAGCGATTTTCTCCATTTTTTTAGCTAAGTCTAAAGCAGGGTCATTCACTCCTAATTGTTCTAAAACATCATCAGCAGCTTTTTTAATGATTTTTGCTCTTGGATCAAAGTTTTTGTATACTCTGTGTCCGAAGCCCATTAAACGGAACGGGTCATTTCTATCTTTCGCTTTAGCAATCCATTTGTCTAAGTCACCACCATCTGCTTGGATTTTATCCAACATTTCAACAACTGCTTGGTTTGCCCCTCCATGTAAAGGACCCCAAAGTGCTGAAATACCAGCAGAGATAGACGCGTAAAGATTGGCTTGAGATGAACCTACAATTCTTACTGTTGAAGCAGAACAGTTTTGTTCATGATCAGCGTGAAGAATCAATAATTTATTTAAAGCTGTGGCAATAACAGGGTTGATTTTGTATTCCTCTGTTGGCATAGCAAACATCATATTGAGGAAATTCTCTACATACCCTAATTCATTTTTTGGATAAATAAACGGATGACGAACAGCATTTTTATAAGACATAGCAGCCAATGTAGGAAGCTTTGCCAATAATCTGTGAATTGTTAAATCTACTGCATCTGTTGATCTGTTAGGATCTTGTGATTCCGGGTAAAAAGTAGATAAGCTTACTACCATTGATGCTAAAACACCCATCGGATGCGCCTTTGAAGGATAAGCTTCAAAAAACTGTTTCATGTCTTCATGAACCAAAGTGTGGTTAGTAATGCTTTTCTTAAAATCGATTAATTCTGTTTCAGTAGGCAATTCTCCATATATAAGAAGAAAAGCTACTTCTAAAAAAGTTGCTTTTTCTGCTAGTTGTTCTATAGGATATCCACGGTAACGTAATATACCGTTTTCTCCATCTAAGTAGGTGATCGCACTGGTCGTGCTTCCTGTATTTTTAAACCCAGGATCTAAGGTAATACATCCAGTTGTACCTCTCAAGGTCTTGATGTCTATAGCTTTTTCATTTTCTGAACCAGTGATTACAGGAAACTCATATGTTTTCCCGCCAATTTCTATTTTTGCAGTTTCGCTCATTTTGCTTACTCGTTTTAATGTACTTTATTATTCGGCTGCCTAAGTTAATAAAATCTTTCATTTATTTTACATAATTAAGCGTTCTTTATGATGAAAAAACAACACAACTTGTAAAAGGTTTATAAGGATTTAAAAAACAGATGTAATTTATAAGAATTTTAACATAAAATACAATTTTTATAAATTTTGTAAAGTGTATTCAAAGAGCATTCTAAATAAATGGTTTCGGGTATTACCTCCATAAATTCCATGATCACTATTTGGATATATAAAAACATCGAAATCTTTATCAGCGGCAACTAATGCATTAATCATTTCCATTGTATTTTGAACATGTACATTATCGTCGCCCGAACCATGGATGATAAAGTAGTTTCCTTTCAATTTATTGACATGGTTTATTGGAGAGTTGTCATCATAGCCTTTAGGATTCTCTTGGGGGGTTCTCATAAATCTTTCCGTATATATATTGTCATAATATCTCCAGTTTGTAACAGGAGCAACAGCAATCCCCATTTTAAAGTCATCAGCTCCTTTAGTAATTGCAAGTGAAGCCATATATCCGCCATAACTCCAACCCATTATTCCAATACGATTTGGGTCTACAAAGCTCCATTTTTTAACGTGCTGAGCTACTGCTATCATATCTTCGGTTTCTAATTTACCAAGCTGTAAATAAGTTGATTTCTTAAATTTTGAACCTCTGTACATTGTTCCCCTTGGATCGACACTCATAACTATGTAGCCATTCTGTGCCAATAACTGATGATAAGCTCCATTTCCACCATCGAAAGCAGCTTTAACCATGTTTGAACCCGGTCCGCCATAAATATTAAAATAAACAGGATATTGTTTAGTACTATCAAAGTTATGAGGATATAAAATCCATGCATTTAGGTCTTCAAGTGCACCTTTTACCGTTATAAACTGTTTGGGTTGAAAGTTAAATTCTTTTATACGTTGATTTAAATCTTCATTGTTTTCTAATTGTTCAATTAAATCTCCATCAGCGGTGTGGAGAGAGTAAACTTCTGGAGTATTGATATTTGACCAACTGTTAACATAGTACTTCATACCATTTGAAAAAGTAACATTGTTAATTCCTTTGTTGTCACTTATTTTATCCTTTTTAGTACCATCAAGGTTTATAGAGTATAATGCACTGTATTGTGGACCTTCTTCAGCTGAAGTGTAGTATAGAAGTCCTTTTTCCTCATTGACTCCTTTGAATTCTATAACATCCCAACTTCCTTTGGTAATTTGCTGACTAGAACCATCAGTTCCAATTTTATAAATATGGTTATATCCATCTTGCTCGCTAGTTCTGATAAAGTGTTGTCCATCTTCTAAAAAATATAAATTGTCGTCAATTTCAACATAAGCTTCATCTTTTTCCTCATAAACAATCTTTGAAGTCATTTTTTTATCTAACACATCAATCCAATGGTATTTTAAGTGGTTTTGGTGACGATTTAAAGTCAAAGCAATTAATTTATCTTCTTTTGTAGAGAATTTTATACGTGGAATATACTCGTATTCACCTAGCTCAATAGTTTTTGTTTTACCATTAGAAGCGTTAGCTACTTTTAGACTTACTTTCGAGTTGTCTTCTCCTGTCTTAGGATACTTAAACGTGTATGGACTTGGGTATAAATCATGGTAATACATCATCGTAAATTCTTTCACTTTACTCTCATCAAAACGTAAGTAGGCAATATATTCACTGTTTGGGGACCAGTCGTAAGCTTTTGTAAAGGCAAATTCCTCTTCATAAACCCAGTCGGTAGTCCCATTAATAATTGTGTTTTCTTTTCCATCCTTTGTTATAGCATGGACTTTTCCTGAAGCAATGTTTTTCACATATAAATTATTTTCAAAAATGTAAGCAACTTTTTTTCCGTCAGGTGAATATGAAGCTAATGTTTGTGGACTTCTTTGCGTATCTAAAGGAGTTAATCCCTTTGTATTTAAATCATATAAGTAATATTCTGCGTAAAAGCTTCTTCTGTATTTTTTCTTTTGGTTAACTGTTAATAGCAGCTTTGTTTCATCTTCATTGAATTCATAACCATCTACGCGTAATTGCTTACCGTTGTATACAAGCTCTTTTCCGTCTAAAATTATCTCACCTTCACTCGAGATGTTTTTAAAAGAATACTTTAAGATTGATTTCTGTTCGTTAATCATAGCAAATCGAGAATAGTACTCTCCATCTTTCATTGAAGTAAAACCGCTAACTCTATTTCCGAAAAACTGATATTCTTTCCAGATTTTTTCTACTGTTAATTTCTGTTTAGTTTCTATTTCTTGTGAAACACCAATAAATGATGTAAAAGTGAATAAGATTGCTGTAAAAATGATGTTTTTCATGATTGAGTTTTATATTTTACGAATATAATAGAAAATTAACTGAAGTTACTTTGAAGCTCACTGAAATTGATTGATAAAGAAAAATACATAATAGGGTTAAACAATACAAAGTATCACGCTAGAGTTATATTTGTTGTATACTAATGCATAAAAAATTAATTTAGTGAAATCATTTTAATGAATAGAGTTTAAACATTTTTAGCCATTCAAATTATAGAAGAAAATAAAATATGCGGAATATTCAGTTTGTATACCTACTTATAATTGGAGTTAGCCTTGTAGCCTGTTCGTCTGCTTCAGTATTTGTTCAAACAGATAGAGTAGAAATCAATTCATCTATTGTTCCAGACGATAGTATTCAAGCTTTTATTGAGCCTTACAAATTAGAATTAGCTGAAAATATGAACAGGGTTATTGGTTACGCACCGGAAGATTTACTCCGTAATCGTCCTGAGGGAACTTTAGGGAACTTTGTAATTGATGAAACAGAGAATTATCTTCAAAAAGAAGGATGGTTGAAAGGACAGCATTACATTTCTATAATGAATCATGGAGGATTAAGAGCACCAATTTCTAAAGGGGATATAACAGTGGGAGATATCTATAAATTAATGCCTTTTGATAATACTATAGTTTTAGCTAAGCTACCTATTAGTGAATTAGATTCGATTGTAGCTTATTTAAAAATAAGTGGAGGAGAGCCAATTGGTGGGTTTTACTTGAGAGATGATCATGTTGACTTCCCAAGTGGAGTAACGCTAGATGATACATTATATGTTATTACGACTGATTACTTAGTAAATGGAGGTGATAATATGAGCTTCTTCAACAGAAGTTATGAGACAAACGATATTGGAATTTTCCTCCGAGAGGCATTAATAGAAAGAGTTGAAGCAATAGATACACTTCATCCAGTTTTGGACAATCGAATAAAGTGGTAGTATGGAACGCAGGATATTTTTACAGAAAAGTATAGTTGTTGGGGCTGGTTTAGCAATTAGTCCTAGTTTATTGAGTTTCCCTAAAGAACCTCAAAGTTTAGAGAAAATAACCATACTTCATACCAATGATACCCATTCAAATATTGAATCTTTTCCTTCTACACATGCCAATTATCCAAATCAAGGAGGGGTAGCCAGAAGATATGCTATGCTAAAGCAGATTCGAAAGGAAGAAAAACATGTATTGTTATTTGATGCTGGAGATATTTTTCAAGGAACACCTTACTTCAATAAATTCCATGGAGAATTAGAAATGAAATTAATGTCCCAAATGAGGTATGATTGCGCTACAATGGGAAATCATGATTTCGACATCGGATTAGAAGGTTTTAAAAACGCTTATCAACACGGAGACTTTCCTTTTGTATGTTCCAATTATGATTTCACCAATACAGAATTGAAAGACGTAACAAAAGAATACCAAATCTTTGAAAAAGGACCTTTTAAAGTAGGCGTTTTCGGCTTAGGCGTTGGACTTGAAGGATTGGTAGCCAAAACCAATTATGGAGACACCGTTTTTCAAGAACCTATTCCAATTGCTAATAGAATCGCTAAACATCTTCGCTTCGAAGAAGAGTGTGATTTAGTGATTTGTCTATCCCATTTGGGCTACAAACCCAAACAGTTCAAAGATAACGACCAAACCCTAGCTGCAGAAACAGAAAACATAGATTTAATTATAGGTGGACATACCCATACGTTCTTGCCTAAACCCGAGGTTCATTTGAATAAACTAGGTGAAAAGGTTTTAATCAATCAAGTGGGTTGGGCAGGATTGGCATTGGGCAGAATAGATTTTTATCTCGGTGAAAAGAAAAAACACAAACGGCATGAATTGGTTATAGTGTAGGGTTTTTAAATTACACAAATGCAATTTTCGGACGAGTTGGGGCGGACGGTTACAAACCGTCCATACCACTCTCACGACTTTCGCCAAAGCGCAAGGAGCAAAAACACTTCACCTAAATTGCATAAATGCAATTTCAATGAGCTTTGGTACGGACGGTTTGCAACCGTCCTCAAAGTTTGCAACCGTCCTCAAAGTTTGCAACCGCCTTTTGCCAATACTCATCTTAATTTTAATAACATCAATTTTTTTTAACCTAAAAACAAATTTCTAATTTATATTTTTCACTATCTTAATATTTCTAAATCAAAATATTATGAAAAAATCTAAATTACCAAATCGAAAAA
>Ga0209075_1002878_pt1 | contig 14782 bp, 12 predicted proteins | sample Stecom2011_FD_187523 | JGI IMG/M metagenome (GOLD analysis project Ga0209075, IMG submission 187523) | Agricultural soil microbial communities from Utah to study Nitrogen management - Steer compost 2011 (SPAdes) (version 2) | ecosystem: Environmental > Terrestrial > Soil > Agricultural land... | reverse complement strand
GTCGGTTGCCTGTTTTCCTTGAAGAGGATGGATATGATTTCCCCTTCTTCGCTCAGGACTTGCGTGGTTAACGGCTGGACCGGACTTCCGGGCGGGAGGCACAGGAAGATCAGGAGTAACCCGGCGGCGGCAATAAAAAGTTGCCATAAGATGATCCTGATTTTACGTTGTACCCCTTTACGCACGGTTTTTTCCCTCCCCAGCCCAGGCAAAAAAAAGGACACCTTACTTTTCAGGCGGGGTTCTTTTTTCCGCCGGCGGCGCCAGTTTCAGGTTTTTCCTGGACAGGCGATGATAATCCAGGAAGCGACGGGTACCAAAGAAACGCCGGTTTTCCTGAATGATTCCGGCGAGCATTTTTTTAAAATATTTCATCTATTGTTTTCCACCTCTTTATTGGGCCACGGCGATATTTTTTTCCGCCTGCCCGGCCTGGTGTGAAGCGTAGACCCGGTAATCCAGTTCCGGAAAGATATTATCCTTTTGTTCCAGGTCATTGAGGAATTCTTCGTTAATCCGGTTGCCGGTAATTTCGTCATAGAGCCGGAGGAAACGGCCGATATGATCTTTGGTGCGTTTTACCGCATACTGGACCATGGTTCCGGTTTTCATAATGAAAGCCCAGTCGCTGCTTTGGGCCAGCAAAACTTCCCGCGCCGCCTGGTTAAGAGCTCTTTGCAATACTCCGGAGGCGCTGGGAAAACGTTCGGCCAGGTCGGTCATACGCCGGGTGATTTGGTGAAGGTGCCGGTAGATCCAATCGTTGCTGCCTTCAAGCCATACCTCATTAAACCCTTTATATCCCCAACTGGAGAGGGACGGGAGACTAACCTGGTTTTTCGGGTAAATTTCCAGATAGTCGCCGGGTGTTATTAATTTAATGATTTTTTGGTCATAATAAATTTTTCTAATTAGATAATCCAGCCACTGGGGGCCTTCAAACCACCAGTGTCCGAAAAGTTCCGCATCGTACGGGGAGACCACGACCGGCCGCCGGTCCAGGATTGAGGCCAGGTACTCAATTTGTTTTGAACGGTTAAACATGAAATTACCGGCATGAACGGCCGCTTTTTCCACGGCCCGGGCCGGAATATACGGTTGTTTTTCATGGGTGGGTCCGGTAACGCGGTAGTACTTGATTCCCGTGTTGATGCGCAGTCCGTTGGGGTGGATGTACGGGCGAATATAATCGTATTCCAGATCATAGCCGATATCCCGGTAAAATTCCCGGTAATCATAATCGCCGGGATAGCCTTCCCGGGCGCTCCAGACCTGTTTGGACGATTCCAAATCCCGCCCGAAAGCCGCCACTCCCGACGGGCAATAGATAGGCGCAAACACACCGTATTTCGGCCGGGGCGAGGCATGCAGGATACCATGGGCGTCGGTAAAAAAGAATCTCAACCCGTACCCGCGGATGATTTCATCGTCACCAGGGTTGTAGCCGCATTCGGGCAGCCAAATTCCTTGGGGCGGGCGGCCGAATAGACGGGTATGGTATTCCGTGGCATAATGAATTTGGGCACGCACCCCTTCTCTCTGTAACATCAAGGGAAAGTAACCATGGGTGGCGCCACAGGTAATAATATCCAAAAAACCTTCATCCTGAAGCCTGCGAAAGGGAGTCACCAGGTTTTTATGGTATTTGTCCACAAAAAACCACCGGGCATAGGCGAACATATCCCGGTACATCCGGGCCAAGTCATGAAATTCCGGTAACCACCGGGTGCGGGTCAGTTCTTTGTCCGCCAGTTCAATCAGTTTTTCAATATGACTGACGTAACGATTTTGTAATAGGGGATCAGAAAACATAGACAAAAGAGTGGGAGTCAGGCTGATGGTCAGCCGGTACTTGACTCCATCTTCCGCCAACTTTTCGAGTACCTTAAGTAAAGGAATATAGGTTTCGGTGACAGCTTCATAAAACCAGTCTTCTTCCAGAAATTTTTCGTGCTCCGGGTGGCGAATATACGGGAGATGAGCATGGAGCACCAGTGCCAGATAGCCCTGTTCCAATTTATGAGACCCCCTTATAAATTTATACCTCTTATACCTCTTCGCCTTTATGGGTATTACGGGAAACATTGGTGGTGATAGTGATGGAGTCTTTACCATCACCGGATTGGGCGCTTACCGGAATGGTCTGCGTTCCGTCGGGTAAGGCCATGCGTAGAGTAAACGTGCCGTCCGGGCGCAGTTTAACCGGGCGGCCCTGTACAGTCAGAGCGGCGTCGGGTTCAGTAGCTCCATATACAATTAATTCCGTATCGAGCACCAACCAGAAACGGCGTTCGCGGGGAGGCGCCCCTGCCGGGCTGGAGATACTGCTTATTGCGCCGGAACCGGCTTCTCTTTCCAGACGCTTGAGAAGGGATTCCACGAGTTCGACGGAACTGTCACCCCATCCCGCCCCGCCTGCCAGGCGGTACAGGCGGCGAAAATCTTCCTCAATAATCATCCATTGCTCATCAATGACATCCGAGATGCGATCCTGCGGTGTGGCGACCCGGTTGGAACTGGCAAGGGCACGGAAATTACCGTCAAGAGCATAATATCCCAGTTCGACTTGGTATTCCCTGCCGGGTTCCTCAACATTGATGTACCAGTTGTTGGTGACATGATTCACAGAAAGGTCGAAATGCTCCGGTCCACCGGCGCCGGATTTTGACCGGGAAAGGTTGTATACCCGCAGGGCCAGGGGGACTTTTTCCCAACCGTGAAAAACTTGGGCCAGTTCCTCTTGGAGTTTCGGGTGAAAATCCCAATAAGCATAAATCCAGTAAGGATCACGAACCAGCAAAACAACAGCGGTTTCATTATAAGACAGGGGGAGCTCAAACTCGCCTTGTTCGAGGCGTTTCTCTTTAACTACAGCTTGTTTATCCACAATTGCGGGAAATGGAGCGAATTGATCCGGTGAACCGGCGGTTTTTTCCTGAACAAACCGGGAAGTTTCGGTTTGGAGGATAACGGTTCGCAATTTTTCCACCAGTTCTTCTCGGGTCATAGTCGGCTGTGTTTTGACCTTTTTTTCTTGGGCTAAGGAAAGCAGTTCTTTTTTGGACATTTTCTCCAATTCATCCGGGTTCAATGCCAGTCCCCCTTTCAGTATGATAAAGGTGTAATCACCCTAATAATATGGCTCTAAGTCTACGGTAATATACAGTTTTACCCTTCCTTTTTTACCGGAGGAAAGTAGAAATTTACCATAAGGTATTTTAATATAAAGCGCGCGGTTGCGGCTCCCGCGGTTTATCATGCCCTTTTTTTTAGGGAATAGTCCCGGCCGGTTTGGCAACCGGCTTGGCAAAAAATTTAGAGGAAAAAATCAGGAAAGGCAGGAGCAGTATAATATTACCCGGCTCCGGCCAAATTATTTTTGGAGGTGTTTAAAGATGACAGACTTGCAACCGTGGGAACCTTTTGAAGATTTTCCCCCCATGTCCGGGTTTTTCGGGCGGGCGTTTTGGCAGCCGTCGGTGGACCTGGCGGAAAGGGCGGAGGAATTTATTATCCGGGCAAACTTGCCGGGGATGAAGCAAAAGGATATAGAGCTTACTGTGGACGAAAATTCCTTGACTTTACGAGGGGAAAGCCGGGAGGAAAAGACCGGGGAAGACGAGCATTTTTACAGAAGAGAACGGAGAAGCGGCTCGTTTGTCCGTCATATTTCTCTGCACAACAAAATCCGGCCCGATGAAGCCAAAGCCACCTTTCGGGACGGAGTGTTGGAAGTGAGACTTCCCAAAGCCGAACCGGCTGTACCGCGGGGACGAAAACTGGAGGTTCAGTGACTGAATTTTTTACCATTAAAAAAAACCGGAATTTTTCCGGTTTTTTTTGCAAATACCGCCCTAAACCCCATTTTCGCCGGTAAAAAACATCTTTTTAATTTCTTTGATAACTTCTTCCGGTTTGTTGACGGCAATCATCAGGCCGGCTTTTCGGTATTCTAAAAACAGATCCCCCAAAGAAAAAGCCAACAGAATGACACTTTTTCCGTTTTTTAAGGCCAGGGCGATTTCGGAAATAGTCCCGGCCCGTCCCGGGAGTGCCACCACTATATCGCTGGAGAGGATGTTTATATAATTTCGCCCGTCGCCAAAACCGGTAAGAATAGGGATATCAATATATGATGAAGCGAGAGCGGCATTGCGGTCCGGTAATACTCCCACAGTCAGCCCGCCACACTCGTTGGCGCCTTGCGCCGAAGATTCCATCACTCCTACACCACGGCCGCCGTTTAGTAAAACCCAGCCCTCTTGGGCGATTTGTTTCCCCAATTCGTAAGCCAGGCGACAAACCCGCTGAGAAGCGCCTTCTCCACCTCCCATGACCCCAACGATAAATTTTCTCATGCTTACGCCTCCTTTAACTTTTCTGCCCCCTCTTATTCATGATATTGTTTACCAATTGCCGGCATAACTTTTTAAATATTTGGTCAAGAAAAAGAAACGTGTACAAATGATTGTCAAGTTGTGTTATTCGCAGTATAAACGGGCGGTTTATAAAAATATTCGCTGGTCATTGAAAAAATCCCTTTACATACCCATAAAAGTAAAAAATGTTTAACAAAATGACAATATATTCATGGGAAAACCAGTTATCGTGGCAGCATATAAAGTTTGGTATGATCTGTTTGTGAAATTATTGTTACATATAGTCCTTCCCATGGATGCGGCATGAAAGTTTGTTTAAATTTACAGCGGTTGACTAGGAAATTATCATTATGACTACCGGTTCCAGAAGGGTAATTTCTTGTCATACCGAATATATAAATATCGGAGCCCAAAAAGAGGAGGTGTTTTGCAGGTGAAAACAGCTTTACTTGTTGTCGATGTCCAGAATGATTTTTGTCCCGGCGGGGCGCTGGCGGTGGCCGGAGGTGACGAGATTATTCCGGTTATCAACAGATTGCTCCCCCAGTTTGCGGTGGTGGTCTATACGCGGGATTGGCATCCGGAAAACCACATGAGCTTCGCGGACCCTCCCCAGTTTATGGATAAATCCTGGCCTCCCCATTGTGTTGCCGGCGCCTGGGGCGCGGAATTTCATCCCCCCCTTGAAGTGCGCCCGGACGGGATTATCGTAGATAAAGGCACTAAAGTGGATATTGAAGCTTACAGCGGGTTTCAAGATACAGGCCTGGCGGAGAAATTGCGCGGCTGTAAAGTGGGGACTGTTTATATTACCGGGCTGGCCACTGATTACTGCGTGAAAGCCACAGCATTGGACGCCGTTAAGGAAGGGTTTCAAGTCTTGGTGGTTGATGAAGCCTGTCGCGGAGTGGGCTCTCCCCCCGGGTCAGTGGAAAAAGCCTTTAAGGAAATGAAGGAAGCCGGAGTGAAAGTAGTGACAGAAGATGAGGTGGGTAGCAAAGAAAATGCCTGACACAGCACTGAATTGGATGAAAAGAAGAGACCTGGCTTTGCTTACGGATTTTTATGAATTGACGATGCTTTACGGGTTTTGGAAAAACGGGCGTCACAAGCAGAAAGCTTGTTTTGAATATTTTTTTCGGGAACTTCCCCCGCATACGGGATTTGCTCTGTTTGCCGGTTTGGAACAAGTGCTGGATTATATCCGGAATTTTTCTTTTCGTGAAGAAGATCTGACTTACCTGAAAGAATCGGGGTTTCCCGGAGAATTTTTGGCTTATTTACGTGATTTTCACCTGGAACTTGACTTATGGGCGGTTTCCGAAGGGACGGTGGTTTTTCCCTGTGAACCGCTGGTGCGTGTCGAGGGTTCGCTGGCATCCGCGCAACTTCTTGAGACTTTTTTGCTTAACGCTTTGAATTATCCCACTCTCGTGGCTACCAAAACAGCGCGGATCTGTTATGCGGCGGAAGGCGACCCGGTTATGGAGTTCGGCCTGCGGCGCGCGCAGGGACCGGACGGGGGAATGGCCGGCACACGCGCCGCGTTTATTGGGGGGTGTACCGGTACATCCAATACCCTGGCCGGCCGGCTTTTCGGTATTCCGGTCAGGGGCACGCACGCTCACAGCTGGGTCATGAGTTTTGAAAGCGAGTTGGAAGCTTTCCGGGCATACGTCGAAGCCTTTCCGGAACATCCGGTGTTGCTGGTTGACACCTATGACCCGCTGATGAGTGGAATTCCGAATGCGGTGCAAGTTTTTCAGGAATTACGGGAAAAGGGCCGGACGGTGCGGGGAGCGATTCGCCTTGATTCCGGGGATTTGGCCAAGCTTTCCAAGGAGGCGTGGCGTCTTTTCCGGCAGGCGGGTTTTTCCGACCCTATGATTATCGGTTCCAACGAGCTTGAGGAGGATTTGATTGCCGATTTAAAACGCCAGAAGGCGAAAGTGAATTCTTGGGGGGTAGGAACTCATTTGATTACCTCCAAAGATTACCCCGCCTTGGGCGGAGTCTATAAAATAGTTGCGGTCGAAGGGAAAAACGGGTGGGAACCGAAGATTAAAACGTCGGGAAATATCAGTAAAATAACCGATCCCGGTTGCAAACAAGTGGTGCGTTACCACCTGCCTTCGGGAGCACCTCTGGCCGACCTGCTCTACCTTGAAGGGGAGAAGGTGCAGAAGAAAAGGATCAAGGCTTATGACCGTGAGAATATAATCAAGGAAGTGAGTTTTTCCGCCGGCGACGGGGCGCCGCTGTTGCAAAAAGTTGTCGAGAAAGGGAAAATTTTAAAAACACCGGAACCGCTCGGCGAGATCCGGAAACGGGCGGCGGCAAACCTGTCCGCACTGGCAGAAGAATACCGGCGGTTGCGTTACCCTCAGACCTATAATGTCCTGCTTTCACCAGGAACGGCCCGTGTCAAACAGAAGCTTTTAGAAAAAGCCGGTTTCTATGGTCCGCTGTAAACGAATTTCCATTACCCGTGTTTGTCGCCAAAATATAACGGAAGGAATATACTTGATGAATGCGAAGTTGAGAATGATGATTGATTGTATTTGTGAGATTGAATGAACCGGGGCCGAGCTGTTTAGTGGGCGACGGTTGTTACGGTATCCGGAAAGCATATAATGGAGGTGAAACCGGTGTCAACTGCAGTGAATTTGAAACCAACCAGAAAAGAATCCCGCCTGCAACTACCATTACTTCCTCTGCGCGGGATGGTGGTTTTTCCCTCCATGGTTGTGCCCTTGGATGTGGGGAGAGACAAGTCTGTGAACGCCTTGGAGGAGGCCATGATGAAAAACAAGACGCTCATCTTGGCCGCTCAGTACCAGGCTGAGATGGATAATCCCAACACCCGGGATATTTATACTTGTGGAACTATGGCGGAAGTCAAACAATTATTGAAATTACCGGATGGAACCCTCCGGGTTCTGGTCGAGGGGCTTTGCCGGGTGAAAATAGTGAAGTACCTGCAGACTGACCCCTATTATCGCGTGCTGGCCAAAAAAATTGAGGAAATCAAGGAGAAGAGCTCCGAATATGAGGTATTGACACGAACTGTTTTATTCCATTTTGAGCAGTACGTAAAGAAGAGCAAGAAGATTCCTTCCGAGGTACTTTCCTCTGTGCGTAATATCGAAGATCCCGGCCGGCTGACTGATATAATCGCCGCTCATCTTAATCTGAAAATAGAAGATAAACAAAAAATTTTGGAATCTGTTTCACTTAAGGAACGCCTGGAAAAGCTATGTTCCATTATAATACAGGAAATAGAAGTTCTGGATATGGAACGAAAGATTCATATCCGGGTGCGCAGGCAGATGGAGAAAACGCAAAAAGAATATTATTTACGTGAACAGATGAAGGCCATTCAGAAAGAATTGGGCGACAAGGATGACCGCCTGGCGGAGGTTGATGAATACCGGGAGAAAATTAAGGAACTGGAACTTCCCAAAGAAACAGAGGAAAAAGCACTCCGGGAAGTTAAACGCCTGGAGAAGATGCCGCCCATGGCCGCAGAAGCGGTGGTGGTCCGGAATTACCTGGATTGGCTGTTGGCCCTCCCCTGGAATATTTATACTGAAGACCACTTGGACCTGAAAGAGGCGGAGAGAATTCTCGACGAGGACCATTATGGTTTGGGAAAAGTAAAAGAACGGATCCTGGAATACCTGGCGGTATGCCGGTTGACCAACAGTATGAAAGGACCGATTATTTGCCTGATCGGCCCCCCGGGGGTAGGAAAAACTTCTCTGGCCCGTTCCATCGCCAGAGCGGTCAACAGAAAGTTTGTCCGTTTTTCCCTGGGCGGAGTCAGGGATGAGGCGGAAATACGCGGGCACCGACGCACTTATATCGGGGCCATGCCGGGAAAGATCATCCAAATTATGCGTCAGGCCGGTTCAAAAAACCCCGTGGTCCTGCTGGACGAGATCGATAAGATGAGTGTGGATTTTAGGGGTGATCCTTCTTCCGCCCTGTTGGAAGTTTTGGACCCTGAACAAAATTGTAATTTCGGCGATCACTACTTGGAAACGCCTTTTGATCTTTCACGGGTACTCTTTATCACCACGGCCAATACTATTCATAACATCCCCCGGCCGCTTTTGGACCGCATGGAAGTCCTCCGGATTTCCGGGTATACGGAAGAAGAAAAGGTGGAAATCGTCCAAAGGCACCTTTTGCCCAAACAGGTGCAAGAACACGGGTTAAAGAAAGAAGATTTTCATTTCTCAACCGGGCTGCTTCAGGAGATTATAAGATTATACACCCGGGAAGCGGGAGTGCGCAACCTCGAACGCGAGCTGGCTTCCATCTGCCGGAAAGTCGCCCGGCGGTTGGTCAGTGGAGAAAAACCGCCGGTGAGAATTACCAGGCAAAACCTCCACAAGTTCCTGGGGGTTCCCAGGTACCGGTGGGAAACCATGGAGGAGAACGACCGGGTAGGTGTTTCCACCGGCCTGGCCTGGACCGAGGCAGGCGGGGATATTCTCCACATCGAGGTGTCGGTGGTTAAAGGCAAGGGTAAGTTGATTCTCACCGGTAAATTGGGAGAAGTTATGCAGGAATCCGCCCAGGCGGCCGTGAGTTACCTGCGCTCCCGGCCCCTAGGTATTGACGAGGATTTTCACGAAAAATCCGATTTGCATATTCATATTCCCGAAGGAGCGATTCCCAAAGACGGGCCTTCGGCAGGGATTACAATGGCCGTAGCGGTGATTTCCGCTTTGACCAATATTCCCGTCCGGGCCGGCGTAGCCATGACCGGGGAAATCACTCTCCGGGGAAGAGTCTTGCCTATCGGGGGGTTAAAAGAGAAAGTTCTGGCGGCGCACAGGGCAGGGATTAAGAAGGTGCTTTTACCGAAAGAAAATAGTAAGGATATGGAAGAAATCCCCCGCAATATTGCCGGGAAGATTAAATTAGTACCGGTAGAGAATATGGACGAGGTGCTTAAGGAAGCCTTGGTGCGGCCGGTAGATGTTACGCAAAACGATGACTTGACGCAAAAGGCGAACTAAAATCCGGCCCGCGTCAATGGGCCCGACAAAAATAAAGTAGCAAACCGGGGCAGGAAAAAAAGTGAGTAAAACAATGACCAAAAAAGAAAACTTACAAGAAAAATCCAGGCGAATCTTGGAGTTCGATAAAATCTTGGCGCGCCTGGCCGGGTACACCGTTTCCCCGTTGGGAAAAGAATTGGCGTTGTCTTTGGAACCTTCTTTCGTGCAGGAGGAGGTAACCCGGGCGCAAAAGGAGACCACTGAAGCCAAAGAATTATGGCAGAGCGCCGGCCGGATCCCCCTGGACGGGATCTTTGCCGTTCACGAACCGGTCAAGGGAGCCCAAAGGGGGAGAATTTTACCGCCGGGGGAACTTTTGGCGGTAGGTTCCACTCTACGTGCAGCCCGGTTGCTGCGGAATTTTTTGGTACAGGAGAAAAAAGAACAGGCGCCGGTTCTTTCCGTTATGGCGGCGGGACTTACGCCCTTTTCCGCTGTGGAGAAAGCAGTGGACCGGGCGATTGATCCCGAGGGGGAAGTGCGCGATGAAGCCAGCCCCCGCCTGCGCAACCTCCGTGTGCAGGCCAAAACGTTACAAAATCGAATTAGAGACCGGCTGGATGCCTTCACCCGGTCGGGAGAGACGCAGAAATATCTGCAAGAAGCGCTGGTAACCCTTAGAAACGGGCGGTATGTTTTGCCGGTAAAGCAGGAATTCAAGCAGGTTGTTCCCGGTATTGTTCATGACCAGTCCGCCAGCGGCGCCACACTTTTCATTGAGCCCATGGCGGTGGTGGACCTCAACAACCGGCTGCGCCGGGTGGAAGCGGAAGAAAAAGAGGAGATTGAAAGGATTCTTTCCGAATTGAGCAGCCTGGTAGGTGAGGCGGCCGGAGGAATTTTGACGAACCTGAATATTCTGGCCCGCTTGGACCTGGCCTTTGCCAAAGGCCGTTACAGCCTGGCCCTTCGGGCAACCGAACCGCTGCTTAATCCCGGCGGCTATATCCGTCTGCTCGGGGCCAGGCATCCCCTGCTGGAGGGGGAAGTTGTTCCGATTGATCTGGAACTGGGAGGGGAATTTCATACTCTGGTGATAACAGGGCCCAATACAGGCGGTAAAACCGTCAGCCTCAAAACTGCCGGCATATTGGTTTTGATGGCCCAAGCCGGCCTGCACCTGCCGGCCCGTTCCGGTTCGGAGACAGCTGTTTTTACCAAGGTTTACAGTGACATAGGTGATGAACAGAGTATTGAGCAGAGCCTGAGTACTTTTTCCTCACACATGAGCAATATTGTTCCTATTTTACAGGAGGCGACAGGGGAGAGGTGTCTGGTGCTCCTTGATGAATTGGGGGCCGGTACGGATCCGGTTGAAGGAGCGGCGCTGGCTGTGGCCATCCTCCAGACTTTACACCACCGCAGGGTCAGGACGGTGGCCACTACTCATTACAGCAATTTAAAATTTTATGCCTACAACACCCCGGGTGTCCAAAACGCCTCTGTAGAATTTGATCCCCATACCCTGCGCCCGACATACAGGCTGCTTACCGGGTTGCCCGGGCAAAGCAACGCCTTTGCCGTTGCCGCCCGCCTGGGATTGACGCGTTCGATCATTGCGGAGGCGGAAAAATTAGTGGACCCGGGCGCCCGCCGGATGGAAGGCCTAATCGGCCGGATAACCGGAGAAAAGAGGGAATTGGAAGAAGAACGGAAAAAAGCCGCTTTGCTCCGGGCCGGTTTGGAAAAGAAAGAGAAAGAGTACAAGGATAAATTGGCCCGGCTGGAAAAAGAACGAGGCCGGTTTCTACGGGAAGCCCGGGAAGAAGCGAGAACCATGGTACGGGAGACCAGGAAAGAGATGGAAAATCTCCTCCGGCGCCTGCGTGAGGCCGCCGGGGATGAACAGGGTTCCGTGGCCAATGAAGCCCGCGGGCAATTGGAAGAGATGTTGGCGGGGATGGCTGAAGAACCGGCGCCGGCGCCGGCCGGAAGCGCACCGGAGGAGATTGTTCCGGGAAAAGCGGTTCGCCTTCCCCACCTCGGGCGGGAAGGAAAAGTTTTGGATGTAAAGAACGAATCAGCCCAGGTACAGGTGGAAGGCGGCCTGCGGGTGTGGGCGCCCCGTACCGGGTTGGTACCGTTGGCGCCGGGTGAAGAGAAAAAGCCGGCCGGGGACGGCGCGCAAAGCGGGAGGCCGGTTGTAAGCAAGAAGGAGAGTATCTCCAGCCGGCTTGATCTCCGGGGAATGACCGTGGAAGAAGCTTTGGCCGCTACAGATAAATATTTGGATGAAGCGGTTTTGGCGGGTCTTCCTTCCACCCTGTTGATTCACGGGAAAGGAACGGGGGCGCTGCGTTCCGCGGTTACCGGAATGCTCCGGGAACACCCGCAGGTTAAAAGTTTTCGGCGTGGTGGGGCAGATGAAGGCGGGCTGGGCGTAACAATTGTGGAACTGGATAGATAAGCAAGAGAAGGCGCGAAACCCGGCAGGTTCCAGGGAACCTGCCGGGTTTCGCATTTTAACTGCCCGCAGCTCGGCTTGTCATAGTTAATTAATTACAATACAACTCTGGACGTGTTGTTAGAGCTTGAAACTCAGTCCCGTCCGGAGCACGGGTTTTTCATCGGCCCACGGGTAAACGGTTTCCGCGTAGAGAAACATAGAATGCAGGCCTAGAATTATGTAGGGATAATGGTAACCGTTGTTCCGCGAAAACTGGGCGCCTCCGCCTCCGTAAAAATAAAAGTCAAGGTAGAGGATTTTTCGCCCGTCGATTTTTAAAAAGACCATTTCGTACGGGTAAGTATATACGGCGCCGGTTTGGAATAGAAGATCACGGTCGTCTTCCCGGTATTCTACATTTGCAGCAGTATAAATTCTTTGCCAAAGCCGGTGTTTAATCCCGGCGGCAAAGGAGTTTTTCACCAGGTATAGTTGTAAAAAACCGTCGGGAAGCGGGATTTCTTTGTCATCATCGTATTCGTAGTCAAAATCGAAATCATAGTCATAATTATCGTAATCATAGGAATTGGCGAGAGCCGTTGCCGTTCCATAACAAAGCGTCAGGAAGCAAAGAAAGCCGGTAAACAAGATTTTTTTCATTCTATTCCAATCCCCCTTATAGTTTAAAATTGAACCCCCAACGACAGCGGGGTTCCGCTTCTTTTTCCAACGGGTGAATTACTTCACTGAACAAAAAGAGAAAATTGGTTCCCAAGACCAGGTAGGGGTATTGATATCCCTCGTTGCGGGAAAATTGCATACCGATTCCTCCGTAGAAATGAAAAAAGAGAATTTCTTTGGGCAGTAAACAGACGGTACCGGCACGCAGTTCAAGATCCCTGTTGGTGTGATGGTATTCAATGTTGCCGGCGCCATACAAGTTATTCACAATACGGCCCTTCAAACCCACGGCAAAAGCATCGTCCACTTTATAGAGGCTGAAAAAGCCTTTGGCTTCACCGGCCAGGGCTGCGCTTCCGTTGGCAAAAATAACGAACAAAGCAATAAAGAATATTTTTATGATATAATTGTTCCTACGCATTCGCATTCCTCCGATTTTACAGTATCGTTTCCGGATGTTGCGGTTGCCCGGTTAGGGAATTTTTTTTAAAAGCCCGGTTCCCCGCAAGAGTAAAAAAGCACCGAAGAGAACCAGGATCGCCGGCCCCCCGTAACGGAAGAGATAGCTTAGATCCATACCGAGTTGGTAAAGGAGAACAAGAACACCGGCAATCACCAGTACAATACCTAGAGTATTCGCCCCTTCCCTGTCTTTTGCTTTAACGGCTTCCGCGGTATTTTCCATGGTTTTTGCCGACAGGCGTTGGGCTCCGGTAACCGCGTCGGTAATTCCGTATAACCAGACGGCGCCCAGGATCAAGGCGGCGCCAACCAGTGTGGCGATCGGGCCGGGTTGTACCATCTGCACGCTTACGGAATGTGAGGTGACAACCCTGGGGAGAATGGTAAGACCGGAATAGACTATACTGCTTATGGTAGTAATTGTTACGGCGATCAGGACAATTCCCTTACCGTATTCTTCATTATAAATTTGCCCGATTCCGGGGAAAAGAGCGGAAAGCAATCCTCCTATAACAGGATTTTTCTTGCGAAACTCGGACATTGATATCCCTCCTTTGTTATAATTCTTTTCAAAAACGAATGGTGGTAAAAAAAGTCGCTGTATAAATTTTACCATAATCGCGCCGTCACTACTACAGTTTTATGCTAATTATCATGAAATATCTTGGTGTTTTGAAAAAACCAGGTAACTGTGGTTTTATTGTCAGGAGAGAAAATTTCATTGACGACTGGGAATTTTTCCGGTATACTAAAATAAAGGGGAGTAGCTAACAGGTTTTACCTGTCGGAGGAACCAACATTACGGTAGTGATACCTGGTTCACCGCTTGTTAGATGTGCGAAGCAAGCAGCCAGACCTTTGACATCTTTTCCATGTCAAAGGTCTTTTTCATATCTATATTTTTCGGGCTACACGGGGGAAACTAGATTTTGTACCGGCGCCGGCTTTTCAGATGCCTGCCTGGTAACTTAGAACTCGGCACACTTCATGGGTAATTTGAATGACGACTACGGTTATCGGGCGCATGCGGGTAATAATTAATCGTGCATATTTGTGCGTGTTATGGGAAGAGAGAGGAAAGGATTGGGGGAAATGAAGGATTATTCGCAAACATCGCGGGAAGAGGTTTTGCGGTTATTCGCAACAGATCCGGAGAAAGGACTTTCCACTTCTATTGTTGCCGCGAGACGGAATGAGCACGGCCGGAATGAATTGAAGGAAAAAAGACGGCAAACGGTTTGGGAGATGTTCTTTTCACAATTCCGGGAGTTTTTGATCTTACTGCTTTTGGGTGCAGCTTTGATTTCTCTTCTTTTGGGAGAAGTAACAGATGCGGCGGTTATTTTTCTGATCGTTTTCATAAATGCAATTTTCGGTGTTGTGCAGGAGTTTAAGGCAGAGAAGGCGCTGGAGGCTTTGCAGACTCTTTCGGCGCCGAAGGCAAAGGTCTGGCGGGAGGGGGCTGTGACCGCGGTTCCCGCGGCGGAATTGGTCCCCGGGGACCTGATATTGCTGGAAGCCGGTGATTTGGCGCCCGCCGATGCCCGCCTCCTGGAAACGGCGGAGTTTAAGACGGACGAGTCGGCTCTGACCGGCGAATCGAATCCGGTGGAAAAAGACGCCGGGGCTCTCCCCCTAAGTCCGATGCCTCTCGCGGAACGAAAGAATATGATCTATATGGGAACAATTGCCGTGGCCGGGCGGGCACAGGCGCTTGTGACCGCGACCGGGATGGAGACGGAGATCGGCCGGATTGCCGGGATGATCCAAGAAGCCAAGGTAGAGATGACCTCCTTACAGAA
>Ga0209075_1002877_pt1 | contig 14785 bp, 12 predicted proteins | sample Stecom2011_FD_187523 | JGI IMG/M metagenome (GOLD analysis project Ga0209075, IMG submission 187523) | Agricultural soil microbial communities from Utah to study Nitrogen management - Steer compost 2011 (SPAdes) (version 2) | ecosystem: Environmental > Terrestrial > Soil > Agricultural land... | reverse complement strand
CTCGCTCGCCTTCCCTGGCGAGCGCCGTGCGCGGCTGCGCTTGCCTCAGCGCTCACGGGTAGATATCGCTTCGCTACGGCACCCGGCTCCTCGGGATGAGGGGGAAGCCGCGATGGTTACAGGATATACCGCGACAGGTCCTCGTCCATGGCCAGCTCGCCGAGCTGGGAGTCCACGTAGGCGGCGTCGATGGTCAGCGGCGTGCCGATGTCGCTGCCCTTGTAGGAGGCCTCCTCGAGCAGGCGCTCCATCACCGTGTGCAGGCGGCGCGCGCCGATGTTCTCGGTGCCCTCGTTGACCTGCCAGGCGATCTGGGCGATGCGCTCGATGCCGTCGGCGGTGAACTCCACCTCGAGGCCCTCGGTGGCCAGCAGCGCCTGGTACTGCTTGGTGAGCGCCGCGGAGGGCTCGGTGAGGATGCGCTTGAAGTCCTCCGGGGTCAGGGCGTTGAGCTCCACGCGAATCGGCAGGCGGCCCTGCAGCTCGGGGATCAGGTCCGAGGGGCGCGACAGGTGGAAGGCGCCGGAGGCGATGAAAAGGATGTGGTCCGTCTTCACCATGCCGTACTTGGTGGAGACCGTGGAGCCCTCGATCAGCGGCAGCAGGTCGCGCTGCACCCCCTCCCGGGAGACCTCGCCGCCGCTGGACTGGCCGCTGCCCTTGGCCACCTTGTCGATCTCGTCGAGGAAGACGATGCCGTTCTGTTCCACCGAGTCGATGGCGCGGGCCTTGATCTCCTCCTCGTTGACCAGCTTGCCGGCCTCCTCGTCGCGCAGCAGGGCGAAGGCGTCCTTGACGGTAACCCGGCGGGTCTCGCTCTTCTGTTTGCCCATGCCGGAGAAGAGGCTGGAGAGCTGCTGGGTCATCTCCTCCATGCCCGGCGGAGTCATGATGTCGATGCCGGGGCCCTGCTGGGTCAGCTCGATATCGATCTCCTTGTCGTCGAGCTGCCCCTCGCGCAGCTTCTTGCGGAAGATCTGGCGGGTGGAGCTGTCCTGGCGGGGCTCCTCCTCCTGGCCACGGGGCGGTGGCAGCAGGGCATCGAGGATGCGATCCTCGGCGGCATCCTCGGCGCGGTGGCCCACCTCCTCCTTGGCCTGCTCGCGGACCAGCTTGATGGCGGCCTCGGTCAGGTCGCGCACGATGGACTCCACGTCGCGGCCCACGTAGCCCACCTCGGTGAACTTGGTGGCCTCCACCTTGATGAAGGGCGCCCGGGCCAGCTTGGCCAGGCGGCGGGCGATCTCAGTCTTGCCCACCCCGGTGGGGCCGATCATCAGGATGTTCTTGGGCGTCACCTCCTGACGCAGGTCGCTGTCGAGCTGCATGCGGCGCCAGCGGTTGCGCAGGGCGATGGCCACGGCGCGCTTGGCGTCCTGCTGGCCGATGATGTACTGGTCCAGGGCGTGGACGATCTCGCGGGGGGTCATCTGGGTCATGGGGCGCCTCAGAGCGTTTCGAGAGTGACGTGGTGGTTGGTGAACACGCAGATGTCGCCGGCGATCTCCAGCGACTTCTCGGTGATCTCCTTGGCCGAGAGGTCGGTGTTCTCGAGCAGGGCCCGGGCGGCGGCCAGGGCGTAGTTGCCGCCGGAGCCGATGGCGATGATGCCCCGCTCGGGCTCCACCACGTCGCCGTTGCCGGTGATGATCAGCGAGGCATCCTTGTTGGCCACGGCGAGCAGCGCCTCCAGGCGGCGCAGGGCGCGGTCGGTGCGCCAGTCCTTGGCCAGCTCCACGGCGGCCTTGACCAGATTGCCCTGGTACTTCTCCAGCTGCGCCTCGAAGCGCTCGAAGAGGGTGAAGGCGTCGGCGGTGCCGCCGGCGAAGCCCGCCAGCACCTCGCCGCGATAGAGGCGGCGCACCTTGCTGGCGTTGCCCTTCATCACGGTGTTGCCCAGCGACACCTGGCCGTCGCCGGCCAGCGCCACCTGGTCACCGCGGCGCACGGATACGATCGTGGTCATGGAGGAACGTCTCCTTGGGGGAGCGACTGGCTCCCGATGACTTTCGGCGCCGCGGGCATTGCCCGGGCGCCGTGAACAGGCTGAAGGGAGAGGTGCGGGCGGAGCGCCCCCAATTCAAGGCTTCAAGGCGGTTGCCGATTCGCACGCGCCCGGCGTGGGGATCGACGATGGCCTAGTTCTGCAGGCGGATCAGCAGCGGCTCGATGCCCTGGGTGACCATCAGGTCCTGGGCGCGGTTGAGCTCGCGGTTGTCGTCATAGGGGCCCACCTGGACGCGGTGCCAGGTCTCGCCGCCCCCCGCCTTGACCTCGCTGACCTGGGCCAGCAGGCCGAAGTCGCGCAGGCGGCGCTGCAGCTGCTGGGCATCGCCGGACTCCCGGAAGGAGGCGGCCTGCAGCATATAGCGGTGGCCGTTGTCGGCGGTCGGTTCCGAAGCGGTCGGCTCGCTGCGGTCGGCGGCCAGGTTGGCGGCGATCACCTCGGCGATGGGGTCGTCGCCGGCCTCGGCGGCGGCCGTCTCCTCCACGGGAGGCGGCGCCGGGGGGCGTGCCGTGGAGGCGGGCATCTCGCCCCGGGGGGCGATCACCTCGGACTCCGGCAGCAGGGTATAGAACTCGAAGGTCGGCATGCGCGGCTCGCTGGGTGCCGCCGGGGCCTCGACCTCGGGCTCCGGCGGTGCGCTGCGCGGCAGCACCGTGGCCAGGGGGGAGTCCTCCACCTGCCAGGGGGCGACCCCGTGCTGGTGCTGGGAGAGCAGGAAGCCCCCCACCAGGCCGGCCAGGCCCCATACCCAGCCGGGCAGGCGCCACTCCCGGCGGGTCTTGCGGGCCGGCTGGCGGCGGCTGCTGGTGGCGCCACGCCGCTTGGGCGGCTGCTTGCGGGTCGCCATGGCTTACATCTCCTCGGGGGCGCTGACTCCCATCAGCTCCAGGCCGTTGCGCAGCACCTGGCGGGTGGCCAGGCCCAGGGCCAGGCGGGCGTTGCGCAGGGCGTCGTCCTCGACCATGACCTTCACCGCGTTGTAGCAGGTGTGGAAGTCGGCGGCCAGGTCCAGCAGGTACTGGGCGACCTGCTGGGGTTCCCGGCAGGCGGCGGCGTGCTCGACCACCTCGGGGTAGCGGGCCAGGCGGTTCATCAGCGCCTTCTCCTGGTCCTCCTCGAGGCGACCCAGGCTGGCCGTGGCCAGGGCGTGGTCGAAGGCCAGGCCGTCGGCCTCGGCGCGGCGCATCACGCTGCACACCCGGGCGTGGGCGTACTGGACGTAGTAGACCGGGTTGTCGTTGGACTGGGAGCGCGCCAGGTCGATATCGAAGGTGAGCTGGGAGTCCGCCCGGCGGGCGGCCAGGAAGAAGCGGGTGGCGTCGCGGCCCACCTCGTCGATCAGGTCGCGCACCGTGACGTAGCTGCCGGCGCGCTTGGAGAGCTTCACCTCCACCCCGGAGCGGGTGACCATCACCATCTGGTGCAGCACGTAGTCCGGCCACCCCTGGGGAATGCCGGCCTCCAGGGCCTGCAGGCCGGCGCGGACCCGGGTCACGGTGGAGTGGTGGTCGGCGCCCTGCTCGTTGATCACGGTGGTGAAGCCGCGCTGCCACTTGTCGAGGTGGTAGGCCACGTCGGGCAGGAAGTAGGTGTAGCCGCCGTCGCGCTTGCGCATCACCCGGTCCTTGTCGTCACCGAAGTCGGTGGTGCGCAGCCAGAGGGCGCCGTCCTCTTCATAGGTGTGGCCCTTCTCGATCAGCCGCTCCACGGCGGCCTCCACCTTGCCGTCGCGGTAGAGGGAGGACTCCAGGAAGTAGACGTCGAAGTGCACGCCGAAGGCCTTGAGGTCGAGGTCCTGCTCCCGGCGCAGGTAGGCCACGGCGAACTCCTGGATCGCCTCGAGGTCCTCCGGGTCGCCCTTGGCGGTGACGTGGCGGTCGTCGGCATGCACGGTCTCGCCGGCCAGGTAGCTGTTGGCCACGTCGATGATGTAGCCGCCGCGGTAGCCGTCCGCGGGCCAGCTCGGGTCGTCCGGGTCGAGCCCCTTGGCGCGGGCCTGCACCGAGAGGGCCAGGTTGCTGATCTGGGCGCCGGCGTCGTTGTAGTAGAACTCCCGGGTGACGTCGAAGCCGGTGGCCTCCAGCAGGCGGCAGATGCAGTCGCCGATGGCCGCGCCGCGGCCGTGGCCCACGTGGAGCGGCCCGGTGGGGTTGGCGGAGACGAACTCCACCTGCACCTTCTGGCCCTGGCCGACGAGGCTGCGGCCATAGGCGTCGCCGGCGTCCAGCACCTGGCGCACCACCTGGGCGGCGGCGTCGGTGGCGGCGAAGAAGTTGATGAAGCCGGGGCCGGCGATCTCCACCTGGCTGACGGCGTCGCTTTCGGGGAGGGCGGCCACCAGGGCCTCGGCCAGCTCCCGGGGCTTGCGGCCGGCGGGCTTGGCCAGCATCAGCGCGAGGTTGGTGGCGTAGTCGCCGTGGGCCTTGTCCTTGGTCGGGTCGACCTTGATGGTCGGGGCGATATCGGCGGGCAGCAGCTCCTGCTGCTTGAGGGTGTCGAGGGCGCCCTCGAGCAGGGTCACGATGGTCTCTTTCATGGGGCGAACTTCTTATCCTGGGGCGGAGGCCCTGGAGCGCCATCCGAGGCGAGCGGCCGATGAACCGGCGGTGACGAGGCGCTCGCCCGGGGCGCGGGCATGGAAACGGAGCCTTGAGCGGGCACGGCCGGCCATTATCGGCAATTGTGGCGCGGCTTTAAAGGGCGGGCGTCAGCTTAGTGTCTGGGGGTCGATATCCAGCGACCAGCGCACCCGGCGCGCCTCGGGGGCCGCCTCCATCCAGGCGGTGAGCCAGGCGCAGGCGGCGTGCAGGGCGCTGCGCTTCGCCGCGCCCAGCATCAGCTGCAGGTGGTAGCGGCCCTGGCGGCGCTCCATGGGCGCCGGCACCGGGCCCAGGCAGTCCACCGCGAGCGCGTGTTCGGCCAGCCAGCCGCGCAGGGCGGTGGCGGCCCGCCGGGCGAGCTCGCCGGCGGCCTCCTCCCTGGCGCTCTCCAGGCGCAGCAGGGCGAGGAAGCGGAAGGGGGGGAGGGCGGCGGCGCGACGCTCCTCCAGCAGCGTCTCGGCCAGGGCGGCATAGCCGCGTTCGGCCAGCAGGCGCAGGTGGGGGTCGTCCGGATGCAGGGTCTGCACCAGGACGCGCCCCGGGTGGGCGGCCCGCCCGGCCCGTCCGGCCACCTGCACCAGCAGCTGGGCGCTCTGCTCCAGGGCGCGGAAGTCGCTGGCGTAGAGGCCGGCGTCGGCGTTGACCACCACCACCAGGGTGACGTGGGGCAGGTGGTGCCCCTTGGCCAGCATCTGGGTGCCCACCAGCAGGCAGGGCTCGCCGCGGCGCACCTCGGCCAGCGCCTGCTCGAAGGCGTCGCGGCGGCGGGTGCTGTCGCGGTCGATGCGGTGGACCGGCACCTTCGGGAAGCGTCCGGCCAGGGTCTCCTCGGTGCGCTCGGTGCCGCTGCCCAGGGGGCGCAGGTCGATGCTGCCGCACTCGGGGCAGGCCTCGGGCAGGGCGCGGCGGCGGTCGCAGTGGTGGCAGGCCAGCAGCGGCGGCTGGCGGTGCAGCGTCATGCGGGCGTCACAGGCGTCGCACTCGGCCAGCCAGCCGCAGGCGTGGCAGGCGAGCGTCGGCGCAAAGCCGCGGCGGTTGATGAAGACCAGCACCTGGTGGCCGGCGGTCAGGGTCTCCTCGATGGCCTCCATGACCGGCGGGATCAGCCCCCCCTGGCGGGGGCGCCCGCGCAGGTCGACCAGCTCCAGCCGGGCCGGAGGGTGGCGGGTGGCGCGGCGGGTCAGCGGCAGGTGGCGCCATTCGCCGCGGCGGGCCCGGGCCAGGCTCTCCAGGGAGGGGGTGGCGCTGCCCAGCAGCAGCGGGATGCCGTGGTGGTGGGCGCGGGCCACGGCCAGGTCCCGGGCGTGGTAGCGCAGGCCATCCTGCTGCTTGTAGGAGCCGTCGTGCTCCTCATCGACGATGATGGCCCCGGGGCGTGCCAGCGGGGTGAAGATGGCCGAGCGGGTGCCGATGACGATGGGGGCCCGGCCGGTGGCGGCGGCCTCCCAGGCGTCCAGGCGCTCGTGGTCGGTGAGCCCGGAGTGCAGCGCCACCACCGGTACCCGGAAGCGGTGGCGGAAGCGGGCCAGGGTCTGGGGCGTCAGGCCGATCTCCGGCACCAGCACCAGGGCCTGGCAGCCGCGCCCCACCACCGCCTCGATCAGCTGCAGGTAGACCTCGGTCTTGCCGCTGCCGGTGACCCCCTCCAGCAGGCAGGGGTGGTAGGCGTCCAGGCGCTCGTGCAGGGCGGCCAGGGCCGCGGCCTGCTCCCGGTTGAGGGGCAGGGCGGGCTCGGCCAGCAGGTGGTCGGCGTCGGGCAGGGGGCGGGCGGTGAGGGGCTCCTCATGGCGCTCCACCAGCCCCTTGGCGGCCAGCGCCCTGAGCTGCTCCCGGCTGAACGACTGGGCCAGGATCGCCTGGCTGGCCAGGCCGTGGGGGTGCTGGGCGAGCATCGCCAGCAGCGCCGCCTGGCGCGGCGCCCGGGCCAGGGCCTCGGCGGGCGCCTGGTGGCCCGCCGCGGTGAGCTGCCAGCGCTCCCGGGTGCGCCCCTCCAGGGCGCGACCCTGGCGCAGCAGGGCGGGCATGGCCTGGTGCAGGGTGTCCCCCAGGGAGTGCTGGTAGTAGCGGGCGGTGAAGCGGCAGAGCCACAGCCAGTCGGCGGGCAGCGGGGCGCTGTCCAGGCAGGCGCCGACGGGCCTGAGCTCGGCCAGGGGCAGCTCGCTGTGGTCGCGGCACTCCACCACCACGCCGACCACCTCCCGGCGGCCGAAGGACACGCGCACCCGCAGCCCGGGGGTCCAGCCGCCGGGAGGCGGCGTGCCGGCGGGGCGATAGTCGAACAGGCGGCGCAGCGGCGAGGGAACCGCGACGCCCAGCGCGCGCGGGGGCGGGGGCGGGGAAGAAGTGGGCAATTGGCCTCCGGGGATTGCTCTGCTAGAATGCTGCGCCTCCCTGCCTGCCGAGTGCGGCCAGGGCGGTATCTACCGGTTTGCACTCGCGCTTGCGGTCGACCCAACACCAGCGCGACCTAGACAACCCGTATGCGGTGCCTGGCAGCGGATCAGGTGGCGGCATACAGCTCAACGAGGCTCAAGATGAAACAAGGTATCCATCCCGAATACAAGACGGTCAACGCCAGCTGCTCCTGTGGCGCCAGCTTCCAGGTGGGCTCCACCTCCGGCCAGGACTTCTCCCTGGACGTCTGCTCCCAGTGCCACCCCTTCTACACCGGCAAGCAGAAGCAGGCGACCACCGGTGGTCGCGTCGAGCGCTTCAACAAGCGCTTCGGTGCCGCCCTCAAGCGCTGATCGCCCAGGCGACCAGCGCCCGTCGAGAAACCCGCCCTTCGAGGCGGGTTTTTTTCGTATGGGGCGTGCGACCGCCGCTTCGATAAGGGATGGGTTATGGCTGGGCCTTCAGCCATAAGTTGCGGCAAATGGCTGGTATCGGTGTCAAACGAGCGTGCAACAGGCGGGAAATGCCTCGAGCTTGAGCGGTGGGGCTTTTTTCTATATCGTGGTGCGACATTTTCACCCTGACCGGAATCCACCTTCATGAGTGACGCAAGACAGGCCGCGCTGGACTATCACGCCAAGCCCATTCCCGGAAAGCTCTCCATCGAGCTGACCAAGCCCACCGCCACCGCCAAGGACCTCGCCCTGGCCTACAGCCCGGGCGTGGCCGAGCCCTGCCGCGAGATCGCCCGGGACCCGGAGAACGCCTACCGCTACACCGGCAAGGGCAACCTGGTCGCCGTGATCTCCGATGGCACCGCCATCCTGGGGCTGGGCAACCTCGGCGCTCTGGCCAGCAAGCCGGTCATGGAGGGCAAGGGCGTGCTGTTCAAGCGCTTTGCCGGCATCAACTCCGTGGATATCGAGGTCAACGCCGAGAGCCCCCAGGCCTTCATCGACACCGTGGCGCGCATCGCCGACACCTGGGGGGGCATCAACCTCGAGGATATCAAGGCGCCGGAGTGCTTCGAGATCGAGCAGGCGCTGATCGAGCAGTGCAGCATCCCGGTCTTCCATGACGACCAGCACGGCACCGCCATCGTCACCGCGGCGGGCATGCTCAACGCCCTGGAGATCGCCGGCAAGCGCCTCGAGGATGCCAGCATCGTCTGCCTGGGCGCCGGCGCCGCCGCCATCGCCTGCATGAAGCTGCTGGTTGCCTGCGGCGCCCGGGCCGAGAACATCGTGATGCTCGACCGTCGCGGCGTGATCCACACCGGGCGCGACGGCCTGAACCCCTACAAGGCGATGTTCGCGGTCGACACCGACAAGCGCACCCTGGATGACGCCATCGACGGCGCCGACGTCTTCGTGGGCCTCTCCGGCCCGGGCCTGATGAGCGCCGACCATATCCGCAAGATGGCCCCCAACCCGGTGGTCTTCGCCTGCACCAACCCGGACCCGGAGATCCACCCGGACCTGGCCCGCGAGGTGCGCCCCGACGTGATCATGGCCACCGGCCGTTCGGACTACCCGAACCAGGTCAACAACGTGCTGGGCTTCCCCTTCATCTTCCGCGGGGCCCTGGACGTGCGCGCCACCCGCATCAACGAGGAGATGAAGGTCGCCGCGGTCCACGCCCTCAAGGACCTGGCCCGGGAGCCGGTGCCCCAGGAGGTGCTGGACGCCTACGAGAAGACCGAGCTGGCCTTCGGCCGCGACTACATCATCCCGACCCCGGTGGACGTGCGCCTGCTCGAGCGCATCACCTCCGCGGTGGCGCAGGCGGCGGTGGACTCCGGCGTGGCGCGTCGCCCCTATCCGTCCCACTACCCGCTGAAGAGCGTGGACGAGGTCTACGGCGTCTGACGCCGCCTCGGTGCCGCTGCCCTCGGGCAGCCGGCCATGAACAGGAAGGCCGACCCCGCGGGGTCGGCCTTCTTCGTCTGTGGCGGCAGGGGCGGGCGCCGCCCCGGCGGCGCCCGCCCCTGCCTAGAAGATCGCCTCGTAGGCGCCGGTGCCCTGGGAGCCGCTGTGCTGCTCCACCTCGCGCTCGACCCGCCGCGGCTGTGCGCTGGGCAGGTGGTCGGGGTGGAAGAGCTCGCTCATGCCCCCGCCCTGGCCGTCGGCCAGGCGGCGCCCGCTGTTCGGGTCGACCCTGGCGGTGACCAGGCCGGCGGGTGCCGCGTGCTTCGCCTCGGGGCGGCCGTTCAGGGCGTCGCGCATGAAGTCGATCCACACCGGCAGGGCCGCATTGGCGCCGTACTCGGCGATGGTCTCGTTGTTGTCCTTGCCGACCCAGACGGTGACGGCCAGGTCGGCGTTGTAGCCGGCGAACCAGGCGTCGCGCTGGTCGTTGGTGGTGCCGGTCTTGCCGACGATATCATCCCGACCCAGCTCCAGGGCGGCGCGGCCGGTGCCGCTCTCGATCACATCGCGCAGCATGTCGGTCAGGATGTAGGCGGCGATCGGGTCCACGACCCGGGGGGCCACCGGGTGACGACGTCCGTCGACCTCCACCTCGGTCTGGCCCTCGCGGCAGTCGCGGCAGACGATGGTGGGCGTGGCCTCCTCGACCAGGGTGTCGTCATCGCCCCGGGTGACCCGTTCGATGAACCAGGGAGTGACCTGATAGCCGCCGTTGGCCAGCACCGCGTAGGCGTTGGTCATCTCCAGCGGCGTCAGGTCGGCGCTGCCCAGGGCCAGGGAGAGCCCCCGGGGGAGGCGCGAGCTGGCGAAGCCGAAGCCCTCGAGGAAGTCGATGGTGGCGTCCAGGCCGACCTCCTGGAGCACGCGAATGGTGACCAGGTTGCGCGAGCGGGCCAGCGCCACCCGCAGCCGGGTCGGGCCCAGGAAGTCGCCGCTGGCGTTGACCGGGCGCCACAGCTGGTTGCTGCCGTCCTGGATCACCACGGGGGCGTCGTTGACCACGCTGGCGGCGGTCATCAAGCCGCTGTCCAGGGCGGCCAGGTAGACGAAGGGCTTGAAGATGGAGCCGGACTGGCGCTGGGCCTGGACGGCGCGGTTGAACTTGCTGGCCGAGAAGCTGAAACCGCCCTGCAGGGCCAGGATGGCGCCGGTATCGGGGTGCATCACCACCAGGGAGCCTTCGGCGCCGGGGCGCTGGGCCAGGCGCAGGGTGCCGTCCTCGCGCTCCAGGATGCGGACCAGGTCGCCGGTGCTGGCGATCTCGGCGGCGCTGCCCGGCTCCGGGCCGCGGGCCCTGGGGCTGCGGTAGGCCCGCGCCCAGGAGAGCCCGTCCCAGGCGATGGTGCGCAGTTCGCCGCCGCGGGTCAGCACGCGCATCTCGCGGCCGCTGCTCTCCACCACGATGGCCGGCTGCAGCGGCCCGAAGCCGGGGGTGCGCTCCAGCACCTGCAGCCAGTTGCTGACGTCGCCCTCGATGCCCGCGATCTCGGTCTGGCTGCGCTCGGCGGCGCGCTGGGCGGTCTCGAGGATCTCGGGGGACTCGTCGAGCTCCTCCTCCAGGCCGCGGCGATCGGTGCGCGCCTGGGCCTCGACCAGGCTGGCCGGGATGTCGCTCTCCTCGGGGCCGCGCCAGCCGTGGCGAGTGTCGTAGGCGATCAGCCCCTGCCCCAGGGCGCGGCGGGCGAAGGGCTGCAGCTCGCTGTCCAGGGTGGTGTGGATCCGGTAGCCGGCGGTGTAGGCCTCCTCGCCGAAGCGGTCGATGGCGTACTGCCGAGCCATCTCGGCCACGTAGTCGGCGTCCACCTCGGTCTGGGCGATATAGCGGCGGGCGGTGATCGGCGCCTGGACCGCCTCGTCATAGGTGGCCTGGTCGATATGCCCCAGCTCGCGCATGCGGTAGAGGATCCAGTTGCGGCGGATCAGCGAGCGCTCGGGGTTGGCCAGCGGGTTGAAGGCGGAGGGGGCCTTGGGCAGGCCGGCGATCATCGCCTTCTCGGCCAGGGTCAGCTCGGCCAGCGGGCGGTTGTAGTAGGTCTCGGCGGCGGCGGCGATCCCGTAGGCGCGGTTGCCGAGGAAGATCTTGTTGACGTAGAGCTCGAGGATCTCCTCCTTGCTCAGCACGCGCTCCATCTGCAGCGCCAGCAGGATCTCGCGGATCTTGCGGGTGAAGGTCCGGTCCAGGGTCAGCAGGTAGTTGCGCGCCACCTGCATGGTGATGGTGGACCCCCCCGACTGGATCTCGCCGCCGCTGGAGGCCAGCTCCAGGGCCGCTCGGGCCAGGCCGCGAGGGTCGACGCCGGGGTGCTCGTAGTAGTTGGCATCCTCGGCCGCCAGCAGGGCCTGGATGAACTCCTCGGGGATCTCGTGGTACTCCACCGGCATGCGGCGCTCCTCGCCGAATTCGCCGATCAGCTTGCCGTCCCGGGTGAAGATGCGCAGCGGGGAGTGGAGCTCGAAGTCCTGGAGCTGGCGCACGTCGGGCAGCCCGGGGGCAAAGTAGAGCGCGGCGCCCACGACGCCCAGGGCCGCGGCGGCGGTGAGCGACACCAGCAGCCAGATCAGGGAGAAGAGCAGGGTTCTGAAAAACGTCATGAAAAAGCGGTATCCGTGCAGGGAACTGGGGCGGTGCGGTAGCGATGGGACCGGCTCGACTGAACCGCCATTATAGGAATCTCGTTCTGGGCCCACCAGCGTTGAGATGGGATCTTTGCGGTAAGCCGTGTGAGAACCGGCAATATCATGTAACCTCTGCTTACAGGGGCCAGCCCCCGGGGCTCAGCGGCCTCCTGTCGAGAGGCATGAGTGAAATAACAAGCGGTAATCCGCACGGATCATGCAGGGGCAAGACCGAGATGCGATTCAGGGCATCCAGCAAGGGACTGATCGGTGTCGACATCACCTCGGCAACCGTCAAGCTCGTGGAACTCAGGCGTGCTGGCGCCAGCTATCAGGTCGAGAGCTACGCGGTGCGGCCGCTGCGCGAGGGGGCGGTGGTCGAGCGGCGCATCCAGGACATGGGCGAGGTGGTCGATGCCCTCTCCCGGGCGGTCCAGCAGGCCAAGCCGCACACCCGCCGCGCCGTGGTTGCCGTTCCCGCCAGTGCGGCCATTACCAAGACACTCACGCTGCCGGCCTCTCTCAACGACGACGAGATCGAGGCGCGCATCCAGCTTGACTCCGACAAGCATATCCCCTTTCCGTTCAGTGAGGTCGCCTTCGACTTCCAGCGGCTCGGCCTGAATGCCCGCTATGCCGACCAGCAGGACGTGCTGCTGGTGGCCTGTCGCCAGCAGGACGTCAGCCAGCTGACCGATGCCCTGCTGCAGGCGGGGCTGACCCCCGAGGCGGTGGACGTCGAGACCTTCGCCATGGAGCGCGCCTTCACCGAGGTGCGCCACCAGCTGCCCCAGCTCCCCGGCGACGAGGACTGCGTGGCCCTGGTCGACATCGGCGCCACCATGAACACCTTCCACGTCCTGCGCGAGGGGCGCGTGGTCTACAGCCGCGACACCGTCTTCGGCGGCCGCCAGCTGACCGAGGAGATCCGCAACCGCTACGGGCTCAGCCTCGACGAGGCGGGCCTGGCCAAGAAGCGTGGCGGCCTGCCCGACGACTACCCGAGCAGCGTCCTGGCTCCCTTCCTGGATACCCTGGTGCAGCAGGTGGGGCGCTCCCTGCAGCTCTACTACACCGCCGGTCGCAAGCAGGAGGTGCGCCGCATGGTGCTGGCCGGCGGCACCAGCATGCTGCCGGGCCTGGCCGAGCGCCTGGCTCGGGAGAGCGGCATGGAGGTCACCATCGCCAACCCGCTGGCGCGCATGAAGGTCAGCGGGCGCATCGATGTGCAGACGCTCTCCGGCGACGCGCCGGCGATGCTGACGGCCTGCGGTCTGGCAATGAGGTCCCGCGCATGACGATCGAGATCAACCTGCTGCCCTGGCGAGAGGAGCAGCGTGCCCGTCGCAGCAAGCGTTTCTATGTGGCCTTGGGGCTGGCTGCGGTGCTGGGCCTGGGGGGCGGCTACGGCATGACCTGGCACTACGAGCAGTCAACCAGCGCCCAGCAGCAGCGAAATTCACTCATCCAGGCCCAGAGTCGCCAGCTCGACTCGGCGATTCGCGAGATCAGCGAGCTGGAGGCGATTCGCGAGCAGATGCTGGAGCAGGTGCGCATCTTCACCGAGCTGCAGGTCGGGCGGACCCAGACCGTCCATGTGATGCGTGACCTTACTGCCAGCCTGGTGGACGGCGTCCACTATGTTCAGCTCAATCGCCAGGGAGCAGCGCTGAGGCTGGCGGGGAGCGCGGAGAATAATAGGCAGGTCTCCGATCAGCTGCGGGCCCTGGCGGCCGCCGCCACCTTTACCGAGCCGGTGCTCTCCGAGGTGGAGGCCGAGGGGGGGGGCGAGCGCCGCCGCTTCAGCCTCGGCATGAACCAGCAGATGCCTCAGGCAGGCCTGGAGGGTGACGAGGAGTCGCCCCTGGTGGAGGAGGAGTCATGAGTCTCAAGGCAGAGATGCGCCGCCTGCGTGAGCTGGACTGGCGCGAGCTGGACATCAAGGAAGCCGGGATCTGGCCCTGGTCGCTGCAGCTGATCTGCTGCCTGCTTCTCTTCCTGGGGATCTTCTTCGGGATGCACTGGTATCTGGCAGGTCCCGCCAAGCAGGAGCTGGAGCGCGTACGCGACCAGGAGGCCCAGCTGGTGCGCGACTATCGCAGCAAGGCGGCCAGGGCCGCCAACCTCGAGGGTGTCAGGGAGCAGATGGAGGAGCTCGAGGCCCGGATGGAGGCGCTGCAGGAGATGCTGCCGACCGGGGCCGAGGTGCCGTCGCTCCTCGACAGCATCAGCGAAGCCGCTATCGACAACCAGCTCTCCATCGACTTCATTCGACTGCGTTCCCCGTCGAGTCAGGAGCACTTCATCGAGCGCCCGTTCGACCTGCAGGTTCGTGGCGACTACCACCGCATCGCCACCTTTCTCGCCGACGTTGCCAGCCTTTCGCGCATCGTGACGCTCCATGATTTCAGCCTGGCGCCAGAGTCCGATGGCTCAAGCAACCTCAGGCTGTCGCTTCTGGCGAGAACCTACAGCTACCGACACGAGGAGGAGGCGCCATGAGGCAGGGCTCCGTCATGAAAGGGTTCGTGGCGCTCGTGGCTGTGATGCTCGCCGGATGCGCTGATCCTCAGCTGGCCAGTCTCGATCGTGAGCTGGCGCAGATTCGCAGCGACCCCGGAGCCGCTCCGGCCCTGGAGCTGCCGGCTGTTCCCCGGATCGAAGGCATCGGATATGACCTGGAGGAGCAGCGGAGCCCCTTCGTCATGCGAGATGGCGAGGCGGAAAGAGCGCTTCCCGAGGGGACGCTTGTCATGCCGCAGCTGGACCGCCAGCGAGAGCCGCTCGAGGCCTATGATCTCAGCGAACTGCAGCTGGTCGGTACGCTGCGTGTCGGCGGTCAGCCCTCTGCGCTGGTGCGTGCCCCGGGGGGGCAGGTGCACAGGCTCTCGGTAGGGAATTACATCGGGCTGAATCACGGCCGTATCGTCAGTATCACCGAGACATCGCTACTGCTTGTGGAGCTGCATGTGGAGCGAGGCGCCTGGGTGGAGCGCAACCGCCAGATGGCACTGGACACATAAAAGACCAAGCTTCAGCGCGGCTGTTGAGACTGTCGGGGGAAGCGGAGATCAGGGGAAGGGAACAATGCTACCGATCATCAAGCGTGGATTCACGATACTCGTGCTGCTGGTGGCCTCAGCCAGCGTCATGGCAGCTTCCAGCCTGGAAGGTCTCGACTTTCGCCAGGGCAGCGGCGGCGAGCTGGAGGTCGACCTCCAGTTCGCCGGCCCGGTGCC
>Ga0209075_1002875_pt1 | contig 14787 bp, 14 predicted proteins | sample Stecom2011_FD_187523 | JGI IMG/M metagenome (GOLD analysis project Ga0209075, IMG submission 187523) | Agricultural soil microbial communities from Utah to study Nitrogen management - Steer compost 2011 (SPAdes) (version 2) | ecosystem: Environmental > Terrestrial > Soil > Agricultural land... | reverse complement strand
CTGATTAAATCACGGGTAGCGAAGGTGTTGTCAATCACCACCCTACTCTCCACAGGGATGGGTAATCGTACAAAATCAACGACATCATTGCTTACAAACAAAATTAAGCTTTCTTGGTTTTGTCTATGATCGATTGAGTTTGCCAATGTATTTAACTTGTCTATCAGCTCTTGTACTTCACGACTGGAGTTTTCTGCCAACAATCTGTTTTCTGCATCTTTAATCAAGTTTTTTAACAAAATAGCGTCTTGATTGTTGTCGGGAAATGTTCGGTGAGTCTTCAAAATAACCGTAATACTGTTCTTTGAATAAAGGCTTTTTAATTTTTTCAATTTTGCATCCATAGGCTTAAAGTTTATTTGTTGATTATTTCTTATAAACATACAAAAAAGCATCCGCTATTAAATACTTTTTATCAATAATTTAACAATACCCAGACATTAATATCATGTAAAGTCGATATTTTACTTAGAAATCACTTTATAACTCAGCATTTCTCACGGCAGCCTTAAGTTATCTTAACGTTAAGCTAAAAAAACCAACCGGATTATATCTTAAACCTTTAGTAACAACCTGTTAACTATGTAGCAATACAAAAAACCTTTCTTTGCACAAAAATATATTATATGCAAAAGTTTTTACTATCGGTGATTGTGTTATTCACTGTTTTTTCCTGCAGTATAGACGACAGAGATTTTAAAGAGATTGAGAATCCTATCACCAATCAAGATTATGAACTTGTCCATTATTGGAATTTTAATGATGTGTCGCAACTAATTACACCAACTTACACACACGGAGGTGCCTCACTTCACTATTTTGGAAGTTACTATGATGATGTAAATCCTGGCTCAGAAATTAATGCCAGAAACGAACATGAGGCTGGAACTGCATTGCGTTTGCGCAATCCATCCGGAGAGTTTATTATCAATGTACCCACAAATGGCTACAAAGATGTTATTCTCACCTATGCTGCCACCCGAACTGGCAGCGGTTCACAAACACAATCGATTTCTTACACAACGGATGGTGTCAACTATGAGCAAACAGCACTTGCTCAGTCAGATTTTACGATATTTGAGGATACATATATTTTAATTCAGCTTGATTTTTCTCATGTGGATGCAGCTGACAACAACCCTAACTTCAAAGTTAAGCTCACTTTTGACAATGCGAGTTCCCTAATAGAAAACGGCAATAACCGCATAGATAATATCACCCTCGACGGCATCCCGACAGGTAGCAGTACACCGAATCCTGAGCCAGAACCCAGCGATGCAGTTGCTTTTCATTATTGGAACTTTAACGACCTCGACAGTGGCAGCAACCCGGAAATCATCGCTAACATTGGCAATGGTTCTTTGGAATATTTGGGTAGTTACTACGACCGTGTGAGTCCGGGCTCTGACGTAAATGCTCAAAACGATGATACTGCTGGATATGCTCTTCGCCTGAGAAATCAATCTGATGCATTTATTTTAAACATTCCTACCACCGGACATGAAAATATTGTACTGAAATATGCCGCAACAAGAACAGGCAGTGGTTCTCAAACGCAAACGATTACTTACACTACAGACGGCAGCAATTATACTCAAGCGCAACTGGAGCAATTTGAATTTGTGATTAATGAAGATGATAATATTTACGGTTTGTACGAAATTAACTTTTCCGAAATATCTGGGGTAAACAACAATGCCAACTTTAAGGTTAAGATAGAATTTGACGAAGCCAGTTCACTCATCTCAAACGGAAACAACCGAATAGACAATATTACTGTAGAAGGAAACACTTTATAACCCATGAAAGCACTTTATATTATTTTAGCCCTAATTTTTTCATCGGCAGGCTTTACCCAAAACCAAAAACCGACGAAAATTAATCCCGAAAGAAAAATCCATCTTAAGATAACCGAGCCTTCAGACATCTGTATTCATCCCAATGGAAACTCACTCTTTATCGTCAGCGATGATGGTTACCTTTTTGAAACAGACATGGATGGCAACATCATCAGAAAAGCAGAAGATTACAAAGGCCTTGACTGTGAAGGTGTTTATGCCGATAAAGACTATGTCTATGTCGCAGAGGAGTTTTCCCGAAGGATTCAGGTATTCAACATACACGATTTCTCGATAGAAAGAACTGTTCGCCTCGAATACAACGGTGCGAGAAACAGTGGATATGAAGCCATTACCTTTAACGAAGCAAGAAACCGTTTTTTGCTTTTTACCGAAAAAAACCCAATTTACCTATTTGAACTGGATGAAAACCTGCGGAAAGTGAACGAAATAGATTTGAGCGATATCTCTCGTGACATTTCTGCAGCAACATACCACAACAATTTTCTGTGGTTATTGGGCGATGAAGAAATGACGATTTACAAAGTTAACCCAAACACATACAAAGTATTGAAAAGCTGGAAAATACCCGTTGTAAACCCAGAAGGGCTCACCTTTGACCACCACGGAAACATGCTGATATTGTCTGACGACATGCAACTACTTTACTACTTTAAAAATCCGGAAAATTAAAATGAAAAAAGCATTATACTTGTCTTTATCTTTGATAGGACTCACAACCTACGGGCAAATATCAATCTCAAATGGTAATCATTTATTGGAAATCTCAGGGAGCACATCTACCTACTACAACCACAGAGTACTAAAAGAAACCAGCAATAACCACAACAAAGACCGTTTTAAACTACGTGATGCGCAAATCAAAATAGAAGGCCGAATAAAAGACATTTGGGCTTATGAATTACAAGTTGATTTTGCCGATATTGCCGCTAATAATACTGGAGAAATCGACCCAGAAAACCCTGGACTGATGGACGCCTATGTGGAATACAAAGGCTTAGATTGGTTCGACATTAAAGTAGGCTACTCAAAAGTACCTTACTCGCGGAGTTCTTTAACACCATTCGGCTTTACACCTTATTGGCAAAGGGCAGAAATTGCCAGAGGAAGTGTTTTTAATCGTCGAGATATTGGTGTTACCCTATCAAAAAGTTTTTGGAAACAAAGAGCAAGTATTGCCGCAGGCGTTTACACAGGATTGGGCGAGATGTCGCTACATGGCGATAACGATGCCAGTGGAAATCCGGAGTTTATAGGTCGGGCCGAAGTTGCTTATCCATCAAGGTTTAGGTACCGAGACATTGATGATCGCCACTCACCAATTCCTATGTTTTCTGTGGGTGTAAATGGTCGTTACACGAACAAAACATTACCAGATGGACGAACTTTTCCGGAAGGAGCGCAAGGTGAATATGGACTGAAAGCAATAGACGGAAAAAAATATGCCTTTGGATTTGATGTAGCTTTTCAATACATGGGCTTCTCTGGACAGTTTGAGTACCACAAAATAAAAGGTCATCCGCAAAAACCTAACGATCCGTTGTATTTAGGTCTTCCTATGGCTCAAACAGATGGTTACTTTTTGGCAGGCGGCTATACAGCTCAGCTTAATTACTTCGTGAAAGATTGGAAAACAATAGTTTCAGCTCGATTTGAAGAACTTGACCTCAACGATTTGTCCCCTGGCAATTCTCAGCGATTTTCTTCTGCCATTGCCTATCAAATCAATGGGTTTGATGCCATGATTAAGTTACAGTATTTCCATATTCTGAAAGAAGAAGCAAGCATCGATCCTATACGCTGGACAGAGCAATTCCGCTTGGGACTACAATTTAGATTTAGATAAAAATTAATAATAACTAACTTTAATACCCTAAAAAATGAAAAAAAAAGTATTACTTCTTACTGGGTTGCTATTCGGAGGTTTCTCTGCCTTAGCACAAATCAGCACCTTGCCCTACACGCAAAGTTTTGATGACGAATTTACTTTAGGAACAGATGTGGAATTCCTCCCAAACTGGACAGGAAACACAGTAAACGCCAACAACCGTATTTTCAAAGAAACCACCGATTACAGCTCTGCACCTGCAGCCTTAGCAGTAATCCCAACTGGTAGCTTTGACGGTGAAATCCTCATTGACCTAAACCTATTAAATTACACAGATGCCAGTATAGATTTTAACATTAAATCAATGGCGAATGGCGATGGAACTAGACCAACAAAAATAGAAATGGAAACCTCGATTGATGGTGGGGTTACTTGGTCTGGCTCGGTAGTCATTGGGGAATTCCCTAACGAAGACCAAGCAACATTTACCGAGGCAACTTACAACTTGCCCGAAACTGCTGACAATATTGCCAATGTTGCTGTGAAAATATATGCATCGCAAGGAAGTACCGGAAGCGGCACAAGAGCCAAAGTAGTTATCGACGATGTTAGCATTACAGGAACAGAGTCTAACCTTACCGAGCCTTCTTTAACATTAACTCCTGGCACACTCGATTTTACCCAAATACTGGGTGCGCCTACATCCGCACAATCTGTTGGTATAATCGGGGCAAATCTTACAGAAAACATCACACTGACGGCATCAGAGCCATTTGAAATTGCCTTGACAGAAGATGGTGAGTTCGCAACCACACAAAGTTTGACACTTGTTGATGGTGAATTTTCCGGAAGTGTATTCGTGAGATTAAACGCAACCGAAGCAAATACCTTCAACGGAACATTAACGGCAGAAACAGCTGGAGTATCTCCAAATACTGAAATTTCTCTTAATGGTGAAGCTGCCAACTCTGCAGTGACCAACCCAGAACCTTTTGATTTAACAACAAGCGACTATACATTTACTGAGTGGAGCGCCGACGCCTCAGCTGGCACTTATCCAAACAACATGGTGTTTTGGATTAACGATGCTGGTGATGGTGTGGAATCAACTGCAACTGACAGTTATTATAATGATTGGCTGTGTGGGTACAATATTGAATCTGCTTCAAGAATTTTGGGCGAAAACGACAATGGTGTTTCATTCCTCAATACCGGAAACACTGTCACTAACACCAACTGCTATGGCGAAGGAGATGGACGTCTTCCAGGAAAACCAGGGGCTGCTGTATTGGCATTAAACACTTTAGAGAGAGAAAATGTGCAAATAGAATGGACAGGAAGAACCATGATCAGAAACAACCGTACTTATGCATTAAGACTACAGTATAGAATCGGTGATGGAAATGGCAACCCGAACATCAATTGGCAAGATTTTGAAAACATTGTAGAATATGTAGCTAATGATATTGAAGACCATTCGGAGTCATTCACTATTTCATTACCAGATGATGCATCAAACCAACCAATAGTTCAGTTAAGATGGATTTACTTCCAACACGAAACCAACACGGCTTCAGGCTCAAGAGCTAAATTAGCATTGGACGACATTACCGTGAGCAGTGAGCCATTAAGCACATCAAATTTTGAGCTTGACAGTTTCAGTATGTATCCGAATCCTGCGACAGATATTATCAATTTTAACGAAGAAACTACCGGAGAGATATACGACCTCAACGGCAAAAGGGTGCTTTCGTTTGGCAATACCGCTACTGTAAATGTTGCGCAACTTACCAAAGGCATCTATATCGTTAGAACAGACAAAGGGGCGACAAGTAAGCTGATTATCAAGTAAGCAAAGTAGTCCAAAACTGTTTAAAGAAACCTGCAAGGCAATTAAGTCTTGCAGGTTTTTTAATTTTTGTATATTTGTATAAACCTATAAAATCATGAAAACCATTGTTGTCACCGGCACAAGCAGAGGAATTGGTCTCGAATTGTGCCAGCTATTAGCCAAAGACGCTTCTAACCAAATCATTGCTCTTTCCAGAAAAATATCACCCACATTGGAAAAACTTGCCAATGTGCATTGTTATTCAGTCGATTTGACCCAACCGAAAAGCATCGAAAATATTGCCGAAAAAATTAGCCAAAAATATGCGCAAATAGATGTTGTCATTCACAATGCCGGAGCTATCGTCAATAAACCATTTGCCGAGATAAGTGCCGATGAGTTTGAATATGTTTACCAAACCAACGTATTTGGCGTCGCAGCGCTAAATCGGATTATACTTCCGTATATGCCCAAAGGCGGTCATGTGGTGACCATCAGCAGCATGGGTGGCATTCAGGGCAGCATGAAATTTCCCGGACTATCAGCCTATAGCTCCAGCAAAGGAGCCGTCATCACGCTATCTGAATTATTGGCAGAAGAATACAAAGAACAAGGCATCTCCTTCAATGTATTGGCACTTGGAGCTGTGCAAACCGAAATGCTTGCCGAGGCTTTCCCTGGTTATCAAGCGCCAATTAATCCAGCAAATATGGCTGCATATATCGCAGATTTTTCGCTGAACGGACATCAATATTTTAACGGAAAAGCCCTGCAAGTATCTTCAACAACACCTTGATTTGGAAAAAGTATTAGCTAAATATCTCCCACAGAACAGTATCGAACCGGTAATTGAACTGATTAAAGCCTATCATGTACATTTGAAAATCGTTAATGAGCGAAAAACCAGACATGGCGATTACCGCAAAAACATGGATGGATCTCATCAAATTACAGTTAATGCCAGCCTTAATCAATACAGATTTCTGATTACTTTGGTACACGAAATTGCGCATTTGGTTGCCTTTCAGAAATATGGAAGGAACATCAAACCTCATGGTGACGAATGGAAACATACCTTTAAGTTACTAATGGTGCCTTTTTTAAACACCTTAATTTTCCCAAAAGAAATTTTGCCAGTTGTCGTCAACCACTTCAAGAATCCAGCAGCAAGTAGCGATACAGACGCAATGCTGTCAATGGTTTTGCAACGTTTTGAAGACAAGGAGCAAAAAATATTCCTAAATGATGTACCTTTGGGAGGACATTTTATGTTAAATAACCACAGGATATACCGCAAAGAGCGACTGATTGTGAAGCGGTTTGAGTGTACAGAAGTACGCAGTGGCAGAAAATATGCCATCAAGCCTAACGCAATAGTTTATCCAGTAAAACAATAGTGATGAATAAAAATTATTACGCCATTTTGATGGCAGGAGGAGTCGGTTCGAGATTTTGGCCGGTGAGCACGCCAGAATTCCCAAAGCAATTTCACGATATGTTGGGAACAGGTACTACATTGATACAAAAAACATTTTCGAGACTCAGCCAAATCATCCCCAAAGAAAACATACTCATACTTTCTCATCAGAAATATAAAGATTTGATTTTGCAACAAATCCCAGAAGTCGTGGATGCACAAATTATTTTAGAACCCGAGATGCGCAACACAGCTCCCTGTATTTTGTATGCTTCGATGAAAATCAGAAAAATAAACCCGGATGCGCTTACCGTTGTGGCACCCAGCGACCATTGGATTGAAGACGAAGTGCAATTTGTGGACAATCTGCAAAGGGCGTTTGACATCTGCGAACACGACAAAGTAATGATGACTTTTGGCATCCTTCCCACCTTTCCTAACACAGGATATGGCTATATCGAATACAATAAACTGGACACTCGACAGATAAAAAAAGTGGTGCAATTTAGGGAAAAACCAGATTATCCAACGGCAAGAAAATTTGTCCAAAGCCGAAATTTTTTATGGAATTCAGGCATATTCATTTGGCAAAACAACACAATTTTGGATGCTTTTAAAAAGTTTCAGCCCGAAATGTATGATTTATTTGCCCAAGGCGAATCGGTATATGGCACAGCAGATGAAGACAAATTTGTGCTAGAGAATTATGGCAAAGCCGAGAATATTTCTATTGATTATGCCATCATGGAACAAGCAAAAAACGTATTTGTGATGCAAGCAACCTTCGATTGGAACGACTTAGGTACATGGGGCTCATTGTATGATAAATTGCCGAAAGACGACAATGACAATGCTGTAATTAATGCACAAATTTTTACCGAAAATGGCACAAACAACATCGTCCGTACCGATGGCAAAAAGCTCGTAATCATTGATGGATTAACTGATTATATTATTGTAGAAAAAGACGATGTATTGTTGATTTTGCCCAAAAGAAAAGAACAAGACATCAAGAAAATTGTATCACGGATTAACCCTTCATAATTTTATGAAAAACTGGATTTTTCTTTCGTTGTTAAGTATGGGGATTGTGGCTTGCCAGAGCAACAAAGAAGTTTCGCCCGCTAACACTATTGAGCAACACAGCTTGGATTTATCATCTGCCCAAAAGATTTTTGAGCTACCTGTTCATTGCTTAACGATAGAATACCCCAACAAACTGGGTCAAACCATTGGCAGTGCCGATGACCTGAAAACGCCAATACAGTTACGGCCTATTTTTTACGGTTGTTTCGATTGGCACTCCTCGGTACATGGTTATTGGTCTATCATAAATTTGATGAAAGAATTTCCAGAGTTAGACCCTGATGGTGAAGTTCGAAAGACGTTAAACGAGCATATCACACCAGAAAACATAGCCATCGAAATGCAGTTTTTCATGGACAAAAACAACCGTAATTTTGAACGAACTTATGGCTGGGCATGGCTTTTCAAACTACAAGAAGCTTTGGATAATTGGCAAGATGATGATGCACAAAAATGGGCAAAAACTTTGCAACCACTTACCGATTTATTGATTGAACGTTATGAAGAATATCTGCCCAAGCTTTACTACCCCATCCGAAGCGGTACGCACGACAACACAGCTTTTGGCTTGTCACTCTCGCTTGATTATGCAAGAAGCAGCGGCAACAAATCCTTTGAAAGTTTAATTATAGTTCACGCCAAGCGGTTATATAATTCAGACGAAAATTGTGCATTGTACTTTGAACCCAGCGGTCACGATTTCCTATCGCCATGTTTGGAAGAAGCTTACTTGATGAGCAAAGTTCTTGCTGATGATGTGTACAAAGAATGGTTGACCGACTTTTTGCCACAAATCTTCGATAAGGACTTTCACATGGTTCCGGCCAGGGTATCAGATCGCAGCGATGGTCATTTGGTACATTTGGATGGGCTCAACTTTAGCCGTGCTGCTTGCCTATATGGCATCGCCACTAAACTACCCGAACTTGAGTATCTGAATCTTGTTGCCCTGGAACATTTTGACGCTTCCTTTGGCAATATTTCTGATGATGACTATATGGGAAGTCACTGGCTTGGGACGTTTGCGTTATATGCTTTGCAACATCAACCGTAATCTTATTTATGTTTTAGATGAAATGCTCGAATTTCTTTTAATAAATTGGACGAATAGACGAAATCCACGATGTCTGGGTTATCCGTTCTTAAAATTTCTTCGTTGTTTCCGCTCCACACTAATTTCCCGTCTTTGAGAAACACGATGTGTTCACCAATTTCGAGCACCGAGTTCATATCGTGGGTATTGATAACGGTTGTTATACCATACTCGTGGGTGATTTCCTGAATTAATGTATCGATGACAATGGCTGTTTTGGGATCCAATCCGGAGTTGGGTTCGTCACAAAACAAATATTTAGGGTTGTTTACAATTGCACGGGCAATCGCCACACGTTTTTGCATTCCTCCTGATATTTCTGAAGGCATTTTTTTATTGGCATCGACCAAATTTACCCTTTCAATCACTTCTTGTACGCGTTCGTACACCTCTTTTTTGGATTTTTTGGTAAACATTTTCAGCGGAAAAGCAATGTTTTCTTCCACGTTCATGGAATCAAATAATGCGCTGCCTTGGAAAACCATCCCGATTTTGGTTCGCAAATCTCTTTTTTCATCCAAACTCAAACTTGCGTAGCGTTTTCCGTCAAAAATAATTTGCCCACTATCTTGTTGATGTACGCCTAATAAAGTTTTCAACAAAACCGTTTTCCCTGAGCCTGATTGTCCAATAATCAAGTTGGTTTTTCCGGCTTCGTATTGCGTGGTAATCCCTTTGAGTACGGTTTTGTCACCAAAGGACTTTACGATGTCTTTTACTTCAATCATTAGGTCAACAAAATTTGAGTTAGAATATAATTTGCAATAATAATCGCCACACTTGTCCAAACGAACGATTTGGTGGCTGCTTTTCCTACTTCTAATGCGCCACCTTCCATATAAAAGCCAAAATAAGATGGAATTGAAGCCAAAAGAAAGCCGAATATGGTTGATTTAATAAAGGCGTAACCCACGTGGAAGGGGACAAATGTATCGCGCAAGCCGATAACAAATTCTTCGGCAGTTAAATATTGACCTAAAGTACCTGCTATATATCCACCAAAAATCCCCACAAACATACTGATAGTAATCAAAAAAGGATAAACGAGAGTGGTGACCAATTTTGGAAAAACCAGGTAATTGAGTGAGTTGATTCCCATTACTTCTAATGCATCAATTTGTTCGGTCACCTTCATGGTTCCAATACTCGATGTGATATAAGAACCCATTCGTCCCGCCATAATAATAGACACAAAAGTGGGAGAAAACTCCAATATAATGGATTGACGAGCAGTAAAACCAATCAAATATTTGGGAATAATCGGGTTACTGAGGTTCAGCGCTGTTTGTATGGTTACTACCGCACCAATAAAAAAAGACAAGAATATCACGATACCCAACGAACCAATGATCAGCTCGTTAATTTCCTTGAAAATTAAGTCTTTCATAATCTTCCATTTTGTTGGGCGACGAAAAGTTTCACCCAGCATAATGAAATACCTACCTATATTGGTTAACATCTTAAGCATAAGCCGTATTTAAACCGCTAAATTATTAAAATTAATCCAAAGACCGTTCATTTACTGCCTTACTATTGTTTTTTAAATCAAAATAATCTCAAGAATTTTAACTTATTTTTTGGATGTGGAGTATATTGCCTTTATATTTGGCGGCATTAACAATTATTTTTATGATGAAAAATATATTTTTATTATTGTTGTTCTTTCTTACAACAACAGTATTTTCCCGCCCTTGCGTGATTCATTACACAGACGGCACTACAGAAAACGTTGAAGTTTCTTTCCCACTAACTGTAGGATTTAAAAAGTTTAAAGTTAAAGTCAATGGCGAGAGAAAAGAAATTGACCCTAAATTAATAGAATTTCTTTCTGTCGATTTAAATGACGGTGCTGACAAAGCTATCCTCATGCGAGGGCAAGCATATAACTTTAAAGATGACGAACTGAATAAATCAGAAAAAGCCAGCACTTGGTTGTTGGTAAATGGGGTAACAGACAGTGGGTATGTGATAAGCAACATTGGTTTGGTTTATCATATTCAAAAAGTACGTGGCGTAGAAAAAATTGTTGTGACTTATCTGAAAGGAAATAGACACTTTGGCGTGAGCAAACTTGGCGATGACGGTTATTTCAAGTTTTTGTGGACTAAAAAGAGACGGCTAAAAAAGCAATTTGCGAGAGTACAACCACATCTTTTCCCCGACTGCCCGAATTTACCAGAACTCATTGATAATGTTGACATCAAACGAGATGAAGACTTTGTATATTCCATCATTGAGCAATACGAAAAATGTAAAAACAACTAAACCAAAACTATTTTCATGAAAAAAACTTTATTTTTAATTATTACTTTGTTTGGCTTATCATTTAATTCTCAAGCCCAGTTTGGCGGAGGTTCTATCCTTTGTTATGATTGCTATTGGAGTATCGAGGCTGGTGTAAACTCAGCCACAATATCAGGCATGGAAGGAAACGGGCAAAAAATAGGCTTTTATTTTGGTTCTTATCGCTTCTTTGTAATTAATGATGATTTTGCCATTCGCTCAGGGGCTTCATACAACAACTTAGGCGCTAAAGTTAAAGGAGAAGAAAAGCCGTATGTTCTTCACTCAATAAATCCGTCGATGAGCCTGCATTATTTTATGCAAGATCAAAAATTTCAGGTTTTTGGGGGTGGCGAGTTAGGCTTCAATTTTGCAGGTAAGCTTCCTTCATCAGAGAGTAATGATTTCCTCGACAATATGTTAGGTTTCAATGATACATTTACTACAGTAGATTTTGGCATATTTGCCGGTGCAGGCTATATCATCAATAAAAGATTAGACATTAACCTCAAATATAATTTAGGACTTACAAATGTTAGTGTTGATGATGATTTCAACTGGAAAAAGAATTGGCTTACACTAAGTGTTGGTTATTCTTTCCGACATTAATGTTCATACGCAAACAAAAAGGTCAAAATCATTTAATGATTTTGACCTTTTTCTTATTACTGCTCTGGAGCAATCTGCACCTTTAGCCCATCAATTTCGGGTGTAATTGCAATTTGGCAACTCAGGCGGCTGTTGTCTTTCACGTGATAAGCTTCCCACAACATGGCTTCTTCATCTGGATTTTTTTCAGGTAATCCAGCCACATCCTCTTCATTAAGCACATAACATTGGCAAGATGCGCACATTGCCATGCCTCCGCAAATGCCCAAGGTTCCTTCTTCAGCCAACTCGTATGCACGAATCAGTTCCATCACATTCATGCCCATATCTGTTGGAGCATCAATCAGATGTGTATCACCATTTCGGTCAATTATCGTAACTTTAATATCACTCATAGTAAGGTTTTTAAACAATTTCAGAAACAAAAGTAAGTTTCACCGTGGGGTACTTGCTTTGTGTCATTTGGATAGAAAACTCAGAATCTGCCAAAAACACCAATTGTCCAGCTTTATCTCTTGCCAAATATTTTTGCTTTACTCTCTTAAACTCAGCAAATTCTTCGTTTTTTGGATCTTCTGCTCTCACCCAACAAGCTTTAAATACTGGAAAGTTTTCATAGGTACACTTTGCACCATATTCGTGTTCCAATCGATACTGAATTACTTCGTATTGCAAGGCGCCAACCGTTCCGATTACTTTTCGTCCATTCATTTCCAGCGTAAACAACTGCGCTACACCTTCGTCCATCAATTGGTCAATCCCTTTTTCCAGTTGTTTAGACTTCATCGGATCCGCATTGTTAATGTATCGGAAATGCTCCGGCGAGAAACTTGGTATTCCTCTGAAATTCATTACTTCTCCCTCTGTAAGTGTATCGCCAATCTTGAAGTTTCCAGTGTCGGGCAAGCCCACAATATCACCAGCATACGACGTATCAACAATCTCTTTCTTTTCGGCAAAAAAGGCACTCGGACTCGAGAATTTAAGGTTTTTCCCTAACCGCACATGGTAATAAGGTTTGTTTTTTTCGAAAGTTCCAGATACTATTTTCACAAACGCCAATCGGTTGCGGTGTTTGGGATCCATATTGGCATGAATTTTAAACACAAATCCAGAAAAAACTTGCTCGCTCGGCTCTACTTCTCTGGTATCAGAATCTTTTGGTCGTGGTGACGGCGCGATGTCCACAAAGCAATCCAACAGCTCACGTACCCCAAAATTATTCAATGCCGACCCGAAAAAAACTGGTTGTAAATCACCTGCTAAATATTCGTCTCTTTCGAAATCAGGATAAATTTCTTCCACCAATTCCAGTTCGTCTCTCAGATTATCAGCACTCTTTTTTCCTATTAGTTCATCCATTTCGGCAGAGTTTAATTCCGAAACCGTGATTAAATCATTGATATTCTTTCTGCTATCCGATGAAAATAAGTTGATGTTTTTCTCCCAAATATTATAGATTCCTTTAAAATCATAGCCCATGCCGATGGGAAAAGAAAGCGGTGTTACCCGTAGGTGTAGCTTTTTTTCTACCTCGTCCAACAGGTCAAAAGCATCTTTTCCTTCACGATCCAACTTGTTGATGAAAACAATCATCGGGATTTTTCGCATCCGACAAACTTCCACCAATTTTTCGGTTTGTTCCTCCACCCCTTTTGCCACATCAATCACCACAATTACAGAATCCACTGCGGTGAGTGTACGGAATGTATCCTCGGCAAAATCTTTGTGACCTGGTGTATCCAGGATGTTGATTTTCTTGTCTTTGTAGTTGAATGCCAATACCGAAGTAGCCACCGAAATCCCTCGTTGTCGCTCAATTTCCATAAAATCGGAGGTAGCACCTTTTTTGATTTTATTGCTTTTTACGGCACCTGCTTCTTGGATAGCTCCACCAAAAAGGAGTAATTTTTCGGTAAGTGTAGTTTTTCCGGCATCGGGATGGGCAATAACGCCAAAGGTTCGTCGTTTGGCAATTTCATCGGTAAAGCTCATATACAAAATCTTTTGGAATGCAAAATTACCATTTTATTGCGTGATTATCGCTATTTTTATCGGGTAAAAGCTTTTGAAGATTTTCGGGTTTCAGCAAGCGAATAGAAAAATAACCACAAAGGACACAGAGATTTTTCTGTGTCTTTTTGTGGTTGTATGTTGAAAAGTTACAAGTTAACAAAATTAGCTTTTAGCAGAATAGCCATTAGTACCCACCTGTCGTCACTTAGTCACGGTTTTCAGATTAGCTGTTAGCTTTTAGCAGTCGGGGCTTTAAACAAAGAAAACCATCCTACATTATTCATTATCATATACTCTTTCTTTTTTCTCAATGAGATGTAAGTCATTGTTTTCGAATTTCATTTTTATGTCATAATGAAGGCTTGGACAACACCTTGCATCATCTTCAGTATAAGCATGCATTTCTCCTATAATCAAGTTATCTTCTATTTTTTCTATACCAAAATATGACGAAAAAAACACTGACTCTCCGTCAGATGAAAAAGGAAAATATTTTCCATTGGAGTACACTAATTGATATTCATCATTATTATTGATAAAAATATGGTATTCGGTAGTCTCTATATTCCCATAAGCTAACCCAGTCCAAGTAATTAAATCATCTTTTCCATCACGGTTCAAATCCCCCTTCAAATCGGGGTGTATCGTCATTGGAATATTTATTGAGATAATATAAGAATCGTTAAAGTCATTTTCTTCGGTGGGAATACTAAAGTATCTTATATTCAATATAGTGCCTGCATAGCTAGATTCTACTATTTCTTC
>Ga0209075_1002874_pt1 | contig 14792 bp, 13 predicted proteins | sample Stecom2011_FD_187523 | JGI IMG/M metagenome (GOLD analysis project Ga0209075, IMG submission 187523) | Agricultural soil microbial communities from Utah to study Nitrogen management - Steer compost 2011 (SPAdes) (version 2) | ecosystem: Environmental > Terrestrial > Soil > Agricultural land... | reverse complement strand
TGCCTTAGAGTCTGCCTCGATTTACTCCATCAGTAATCAGTTTCAAGGGTTGCAGAAACAATGGCGTATCAGACCCTTTAGGGCACCTCATCATACGGCATCGGGCGTAGCGCTTGTGGGAGGTGGTGTAAGAACTCTAAATAGATAATAAAAACAGCAATAAATAATAAATTCTCTAATTATGTGATAAGTTTAAGCTATTAAATAATCTGGAGAATTGCAGTGCTGCCTGAGTTTAAATTCTTTAAGAACCATCCTGGCATTTGGAGGATGGATGGTGTTGGCCAGCTTAGACTAATAGACAGAAAGCCTCACGCAACAGTATGTTTTTCTGGAGTCCACCCCGAATCGCTAGTTTCAAACAATACTTTTTTTCAAAGAAGCCTTCCTGCTAGTGCAATTGTTTGGCTCGCAGTTGGAAGTTTATGGAAAAATGGCCGAAGAATAAAAGATAACTCCTTAGAAAGTGAAACATTTACAGTTGACGTTTCCAAGCCTGAAATTTTGAATCTCCAAGAAAAACTAAGCATTCCTCTCAAAACCAATAAAAACATAGAAGTAGGTATCATCCCTCCTGATGCATTTAATTTTGGCGGTGGAAAAGGAAATTATAATTTTCTTAAAGAAGGGACTTACAGAGTTTTCAAGACAGGCAAAGAAAAAACGCCATACCTTATCATCCCAAATTCTGAAATTTATCGTTTTTACTATGGAGTTTCCTCTAGGCTTTGCAATTCTATTATCGTTGGTGAGACTGATAAATATGTTGATTGGAATTTGTCTGAGCGAGGGGCCAACCCAAAAATTCATCTAAAAACTAGGCTGTCGCGATTGGAAAGATATGTTTTTTTGCGTGCCTTAGCTGATGATGATGCGATGAAATCTTTTCTTAACATTAGAAGTATGATTGAGAGCCAGTCTGTCCAAGGGAAAAAAGTTTTTATAAGTGCAGATTTTCCCTTTAAAAAAAGAACAACTTTGAATGTCAAAGGAAAACGAGTTTGTTTAGCTAGAAAAACTGACACTACCCCAGCAGTACATGCATTTTTTGCCATGCAGCTTTTGAAGTGCGCTTACACCCCTAATATTGAGGAGCCAATCGTAGTATTCGGGGGTGAAGAATTTAAAGCAAAAGAAGGTAGTTCCACAGGGATGGGAAAAGGCGACTCTTTTGATGAGTTTTTAAGAGACTTGGAAGATCTTGATGAGTTCTTTGAGCTTGATGATGTTAGTGCTGATGCCTCAAGAAAAAGACTCTCGCTGTTAACGCCAGCTGCTAGGTTCCCAGCAATGGCAAAGATAAGCTGTAAATTTATTAAACCAGATGGCAACGAAGATGTTTATGGGGCTAGATTTGCTAGAGACGAAGAATCAGCTTTATACACTATTGGAGAGGGTGATTACTCACAAGAAAACTCTAACATTAGAGGGGTTGATAAGAGTCTATCAGACCATCAAATTAGCAGAGATATAGAAAAATTTATTGAAGTAATGAAAGCTTTTAGAGCGATAAATAAATCCAAAAATTGGAAAGTAGATTTTTTATCGAACACCGATGAGTTGAGTTCTAGTGGTGAGCTTTTATCGGTATTCCCTAGTATGGGGAAAAGGTACAATTGGTATTTGATTAAGCAACCGCATAGCAATGACAGCCGACCAAGGCATGTGGTGTGGGCGCAAGTCACCCTTGAAGATAATAGTAAAATTTACTTAGTCGAAATTGAGTTAAGGTCTGACGAGCACGGCTGGAGCACTGCGATTTGGGTTCCCACTACTGAAAAAGGCTCATTTGAAGCAGAAGATCTTAACCAGCTTTTAAGATTAACGGCTATACGAAATCGATGGCCAAAATTAAGCCATAAATGGCCAAATGAGAAGCTGAGACTTTCAGTTGAAGACCTCTTTGAGCGCTCCATCATTTATGGGATGGAACACCCTAGTAACACTGTTGTTGCATCTGATGGCGGTATTCAAGCTTGGGCTGAACAAATAACAGATAAGGTCAGCAGAATAGTTAACGGTGAGTTTTAGGCTTCTGTGCACTTAATAAGTTTTTAACCTACAGTGCGGCTGCTTTTCTAGTGCTCGCTATGACTTGTATATAGGTCGTTCATCTTCGTCTTCTATTGAATTAATTTTTGATTTTAACCCTCTCGAATTACGCCAAGGCGTGTATGGTGTGCTTTGCTGTAGTCTTTCTTTACAGAGATTTTTCAATAGGTTTTCCTGAAAAATCTGACGCAGCATCAACTAGAAGAAGCCTCTTTTTTTATTTCGACTATGTAACGGTTTTCATTGAGGACGCCTCGGCAAAAATTTCAATTGTGGACTAATTTGCAATGTCAGTGTAAAATTTAGTCCATCAAATAGTGGTAATAAACACCACTAAATAGTTTTTTTGGGGAAGGTATGGACGATTGTAGTAAGATTAAGTTTGATATAGCCCAGGTTTCTCGTCTTGCTTTGAGCGAAAAAAATGATGATCTTCGCCTTTTTATTGCAAAGCTAGTGCGCAAGTACCGAGACACTGAACCAAATCTCTCCGAGGAGTTGGCCGGCTACCTTCGCACCAATGCACCAAATTCGGCTTCGAGTATGATGCGTAGAAAACTGTATGGTTTTGACAGGTCGCAGCAAGCTGTTCCTACTGATGATGATTCGCAGCTGGCTCTTCTAAAAAAATACTTTGATGATACCCCTAGTCTAAAGCCAATTTTTTCTAACGATATTGAAGCTACAGTGAATTTGCTTATTAAGGAGCGAGAGCAGGTCAAAAAACTGGCTAAGAGAGGGCTTGATCCTACTAAAACAGCCGTATTTATTGGTGCTCCGGGTGTAGGCAAAACCATAACAGCGCGATGGATCGCTGCTAGTTTAGGGGTTCCGCTCTATGTCTTAGACTTATCAGCTGTCATGAGTAGCCTACTAGGTCAAAGCGGAGCGAACTTGCGCAATGCACTTGATTTCGCCAAGCGCACTCCATGTGTGCTTTTGCTTGATGAGCTCGATGCTATTGCTAAAAGACGCAGTGATGATAGCGATATTGGAGAATTGAAGCGACTTGTTACGGTTATGCTTCAAGAAGTAGATGAGTGGCCTGCATCTGGTTTATTGCTGGCTGCTACAAACCATCCAGAGCTTATTGATCCGGCTCTATGGAGACGCTTCGATCTTGTCGTAGAATTTGGAGCTCCTGATACTAAAGCTATCAATGCAGCAATACAGCGTTTTTTAGGTCCTGACTTGAAGCAATTTGAAAAATGGTTAGAGGTGCTTGCCTATTATTGTAAAGGCGAATCGTTTAGCGATATAGAAAGGCTCATGAGGCACTTAAGAAGGAAGCTTATTATTGACGGAGGGAGTGTTGAGAATTTGGTTTCTGATTTAGTTAGAGCAAAATATGCGCCCCTTGGACGTCAAGGTCAAATTGATTTTGCTATGTTGCTCGATAGTCAGACAAATCTATCACAACGACGTATAAGTGAGATTACCGGGGTTAGTCGTGACACTATTCGAAAATATCGAGCGAGTGTGTAGGTAGATATACGGCAATGGATTTTTAAGAAGGAAGGAAAGCATATGGGTCAAACAAATTTTCTGATAGGCCGTGGTGAGTTACTAACCCACGATATAAAGGCTCCTCGTCGAAGCATGAGTAGCTCCGAAGTTTACACTTTCGCACAGGCTCAGGCACGTTTGCACCCGCAAGTTGTTGAGGTGGCTAATTTACTTGATGCACTGCCACAGAATGTTTGTCCGCATGACTTTGGCGTGTCGCGATTTGTGCTTAATCCAAGTTATATTGCGCGATCATATTTTCCTGCAAGTTTGTTGAGATTTGCGGGATTAAAGCCTATAGGTAGTAGAAAAGTTACCATTCGCCCAGTTGCATGGAAGCGTAAGATAGAGCCGCAAGAATGCTCTACCACAGAAATTTTTGTTGCTGGTAAGCGCCAAGCGTTTAGAGCTTTCAGCGACTGGATTCTTCAAGCTGATTCTAATTCGGATGAAGCACTAGATTTTCAACGTATTGAAGAGATAGGCGTGTTTGAGCCTTCACAACGTATCGCCGATTCTGGTGGTGAAGGTGATAGATTTTACGAGGTTGGAGTACATTTACTCGCTGATGAAGACAGTAGCTTTATTCAGCAAGCTTTCGCCCAGTTTGCGAAAGAACTAGACATAAAAATTCATCAGAACCTCGCTTTTCAAGCAGGGACTCTTTGGTTTATCCCTGTGGAAGGCGAGCAGAAATCGGTTCTATGTCTATCAAAATTTACATTTATCCGAGTAATTCGGCCTATACCAAAGATTCGTGGGTTGTTACCTAGTATCCGGCGCAGTGGTCCCGCCATTCAGTGCTACTTGCCTACGCAGGATCCTTTGTCATCCGATCCACGGGTTGCTATTTTGGACGGTGGCTTGCCACAGACTCATCCTATTGGACGCTGGGTTAGAAATTACCATGTGATGGATCCTAGTGCAGCTGATGACATTGATGGCCTAGATCATGGTTTAGCTACAACATCTGCTTTTTTATTTGGAACAATTCAGCCTGATGAAATGGCAGCACGACCATACGCATATGTAGATCATGTGCGAGTTCTTGATGATGATGCAAATACAGAAGATCCATTGACCCTTTACCGAACACTTGGGCATATCGAAGAGGTTTTATTATCGCGGCAGTATGAGTTTATAAATTTAAGTATTGGCCCTGATATACCTATTGAAGATACAGAGGTTCATGCTTGGACTTCGGTAATCGACGATCTATTGAGCGATGGAGAAACGTTTATGACTGTTGCCGCAGGCAATAACGGTCAGCGTGACCAAACGCTTGGTTACGATAGAATTCAGGTGCCTTCAGACTCTGTAAACGCTGTTGCTGTAGGAGCAGCTACCAACAGTGGAGATGTGTGGAACAAGGCTGGTTATAGTGCAAAAGGGCCCGGACGAAGTCCAGGCTTCGTGAAACCTGACCTTCTAGCATTCGGCGGTTCAGGTAAGGAATATTTTCATGCTTTGGTATCTTCAAATCAACCTGAATTAGTTCCCTTGCAGGGCACGAGTTTTGCAGCACCCAGCATTCTTCGAAGCGCTGTTGGTGTTAGAGCTGTTCTTGGATCGGAGTTGTCACCATTAGCTATTAAGGCATTGCTTATTCACGCTGCTGATGATTGTGGTTACGATACGGCTGAGGTTGGATGGGGAAAGCTTCCTGAAGATTTGATGACTATTATTTCCTGTCCTAGCGGCGTTGCTAGAATCGTTTATCAAGGTGAATTAAAGCCTGGCAAATATTTACGTGCTCCTTTACCCCTTCCTGAAGAAGGGCTTGAGGGCATGGTTACTCTTAAGGCAACCTTCACATTTGCCAGTGTTGTTGATCCACAGGACTCTGCTTCTTATACGCGTGCAGGATTGGTGGTTACATTTCGACCAAATGAAAGCAAAATTAAAGAAGGCATGGAAAATGCTGATTCTAAATCGTTCTTTAAGAGAAATAAATTTGCACCGGAAGCCGAGCTTCGCTCTGATGCGGGGAAATGGGAAACAGTTTTACATAATAAGGTCCGTATGAGGGGGGCTAGTCTTGATTCCCCCGTATTTGATATTCACTATAATGCTCGCGAAGGTGGTGGTACAGCTGACAGCCCTCAGAAGATTAAATATGCATTGATCATTACTGTTGAGGCTTCAAAGCATCCAAATCTTTATACCGATATATTGAAAACATACGCTAGAACGCTAACACCAATTCAACCGCAAATTTCGTTACCGATTCGAGTTTAATAACACTAAAAAGAAAGCAATAGAAAATGCTAGGAATTAAGGTTTATGGAAAAGTACATTGTTCTGCGTGATCTTTCATTAGGTTCTCGTCAATTTAAACGGGGAGCATTATCAAAAAGTGGAGCTAAATCTCAGCTAAAAATCGAGGTTGAAAATGTTCCAAGTTATGCATTAGCTGAGCTTCGTAACGACCCTCAAGTAAGATCGGCAGAGCCTGCTATGGGAACTAGGCTAATAAGCCCTTTTAACGTAAAGCCTACTGTCGAGGCCAAGACTGATGCTTGGGGTATCGCTGCTACAGGAGCCGACTTATCGCCTTATACGGGTGAGGGAGTAACAGTTGCAGTTTTGGATACGGGTATAGATATTGATCACCCCGCATTTGAAGGTGTACTTCTTGATTTCGAGGATTTCACTGCTTCTGGGAAGCATGATGGCAATGGGCATGGTACTCATTGTGCTGGAACAATTTTTGGCCGCGATGTTGATGGTCACCGAATAGGTGTGGCCCGTGGGATAAAAAATGCCTTAATTGGAAAAGTTCTCGACGATGACGGGAATGGAAGCTCAGAGATGATTTTCCAAGCATTACAATGGGCTTTCAGAAAGCAAGCCAATATTATATCAATGTCTTTAGGGTTTGATTTTCCAGGAACTGTTCGGCATAAGGTTGAAGCGGGATGGCCCGTAGATTTAGCTACATCACAAGCGCTTGAAGCCTATCGTGGAAACCTTCGGATGTTTGATGCTTTGATGTCTGTGTTTAAGGCGCAGAAAGCATTTAATGGCTCTCCGATAGTAATTGCTGCTGCTGGTAATGAGAGCAGACGAGATCTGAATGCCGAATATAACATTGCAGCTTCGGTGCCGGCAGCAGCGGATGGGGTAATCTCTGTTGCAGCTGCTTATCAGTTAGATGCTACATATGGAATTGCTGATTTCTCAAATAGCCTAGCCCACTGTGCAGCACCAGGAGTAAATATATTATCTGCTTGGCCTAAAGGGACTTTGCAGCTACTGGATGGCACTAGCATGGCTTGTCCCCACGTTGCGGGAGTTGCAGCTTTATGGTGGGAGCGAGCAGTTAGAGAGAGGGCACCTATAGTTTCGGAAGCCGTTTATTCTCAATTAACAAGTACAGATCGCAAACGATTTGCCGCACAGTTTAACTCTAGTGACTTCGGTTTTGGTTTTGTTTCCGCTCCTATTTGAGCTATCCCTATTTAGAATTACTATAGCAAAATCTCAATTTTGATTGTACTAAACATATAACTTAAAAATTCGATAGTGCTAACAAAATAATATTATAAAGCTGTTATTAAAAATCAACCACATAAGTAGGTGCCAGTGGCCGTAGCAATTAACAAGCCGTTTTCATTATGAAAAGCCATACGGGTAACTGCCACTTTGTTTCCCGCTCGTAGCAAGGTGGCACTAGCAATAAACTCTTTTCCTTTGCCAGGGTGAAGATAGTCAATACGCATATCAATAGTGCCAACGTTAGCTATTTTGTTGTCTTGGTCTTGTAAGGAGACGTTCTGCATATCGATATGACGTCTCGTTGCGAGAAACACGACAGCTCCACCAACTACGTCTAATGCTGTGGCGATAGCTCCACCGTGAAGGATGCCTGTTACCCAGTTACCCACGAGCTCATCCTTCATACTCAATGTAAACTCACACCGTTCCGCACTAAAATATTTAGGCTTAAGGCCTAGCTGTTTTTGAAAAGGGACTTTTTCAAAAAGACTGAGTACCAGATCATAATATTCACCGTCTCCGATCGCTAGATCGTAGCCCATATTCCACTCCTTAATTTCTCAGTAAGATGTGCCTTAGCCATACTCTGTATTAGACCTATAGTTAATTTAATGGTCATGGCTTAAAATCTTATATTCAACCGCATCGCGAACAGTTTTTAACTCATTAATTTTTTGATCAATTTCTGCTCGTTTAGAGAGTAGTGTTCCAATTATTTTTTTAGATTTAGGCTGGTTGTTAGAGAACAGTAAATTAACGAGCTCTCTAACCTCATTTAATGAAAAGCCTGCATTTCTTGTACGTTGGATAATATTTATCCGTAGCAAAACGTCATTGTCATATTGACGGTACCTATTCACGCCTCGGTGAGGAGTAATTAACCCTTCCTTCTCGTAATACCTTAGTGTGTCTTGACTCAGTCCTGTGTGTTTTGCAACTTCGTTAATCAACATGAGTTTAATTAAGAGTTCTAAGCTCTTTTCTCAGTATTTTTCCGACGGGACTAACTGGTAATGAGTCTCGAAACTCAATGTGCTTAGGCACTTTATAACCAGTTAATTTATTTTTGCAGTACGATTTAATGTCCTCCGCTGTCAAGTGGGCATCTTTTGCTACTACAAAGAGTTTAACAGCCTCGCCTGAGCGTTCGTCTGGTACACCTATCGCAGCACAATTAATTACTTTCGGGTGAGTCATGACAGCATCTTCAATTTCATTCGGATAAACATTAAAACCAGACACCAGTATCATGTCTTTAATACGGTCAACGATATACACAAAGCCATCTTCATCAATTCTGGCAACATCTCCAGTTTTTAGCCAACCGTCCTCACTCCCCACTTTTCGATACTTAATAGTTATTTACTAATGGCTTTTATTAGAACTCTAAGCAGGGCGTACCAATATATTTTGATAGTATTTATGTTAGCATCAAAGGTTGATGAAGAAGATGTTTTGATCCTCTTTTGCTCTGAGAAACAAAAGCTAATTACAGGATATTGTGGATATTTTGACTAAAAAAATTGTTCTTTTAGGAAGATATGGTAATAACGACGGCATAACGAAATTGAGTAGAAAACTGCTTATTGGCGATGATGCATCAGATGTTGAAATCGATCTTTCATATTTAAGATGGATAGAATTAGGCCCAATGACTTATCTTTTGGGGACGTTGAAAGGCTGGCAAGAAAAAGGCATTCAAATATCATTTACAGGCATAAAAAACATGAATGGGCCTATCAGCTACATGAGCCGAATGAAATTTTTTAGCTTGTTAGGATGTCAGTTCGAAGACAATCGTAACTGCAATATAGCCAATAGTAAGTTTGTTGATTATCGTGAAATTGAGAATACAGAAAGGAGAGATAGTAATGCTGATGCTCTTGCGGAGAGTATTGCTACCTGTATTGCTGGAGAGCAGTGCGAGCTTGATATTGAGGATTTCACATTTTCAGACTATTTGCCAGAAGACGGGTTTTACGATTCGATTGTATACTCTGTAACAGAGTTGGTTAAAAATGTACAACAACACAGTAGAGGAACGGGTTATATTGGTGCCCAATACTACCCTACAAGCGATGTGACACAAATAGCGATAATCGATACTGGTATAGGCATACGTGGGAGCTTCATCCATTCAGACTCGCCCTACGCTGCCAAAATTACGGATGACATTAGTGCACTTAAAAAGGCGCTTGAACCGGAAGTATCAAGCAAGTTTTACAAAAATAGCATGACTGGTGACTCAGAAAATGCGGGAGTTGGCTTAACTTTTCTTAAAGAGCTGGTTTCACAAACAGAGGGGAGATTTCAGGCTGTTTCGGGAGGTGCCATGTTATACGATGGCAATTCCTCACAATTGACAGTACCCTATCAAGGTACTTATATTTGCCTGTCTTTCAAACGGAAAGCACTTAATCGCTTCCATTTTTTGCTAGAAGATGTAAAAGTAAAGTATCTAGGAGAACTAGATACGAATTCTGACGAGATAGAGGATATCTTTGGAGATTATGAACATGAAAACTTTTAATATGCGCTCGCTTATTGGTTGTAATTCAGGGAATAGCGAGTTTGCAGTCAAGTTTTTATATTCTGACGTTATTCCTGCCCTAGATAAGGGAGAGAATATTGAGTTTGATTTTGCAGGAGTTAGGCTTATTACTTGTAGTTTTGGTAATGCTTTATTTGCTAACTTATTGCGTGCTAAAGGGGCTGATGTAATTAAGCGTATCCGAATTACGAACAGCAACAGATTGGTAAGCTCTGAAATTCGCTGGGGTATTGCACTTGGCGAGAAACATCTAAGAGAAACTGGTTCAGCAGCTTAAGATTAACAAGCTATCTCAAATCAATAAGCCACATCATCATTACGCCGAGACTGGTATGTTGGTGTGGTTTATACTTCTAGGGTGTTATTCCCTTTTTCTAAGAATGAAGTTTGACCTGAATACAAACTGATTGATAAGCATCAGTTTGGTGGTTGTTTAGGAGAGAGAGTAAATAGTCTATTTGCTGCGGCATCTCTGCTAATCCCCATGATCTTTCCTATAGAACTAGCATTTACTGGTATATTAGATCTTTTGAGGTAAAGGATGGCGCTCTCAACTTCTCTGTCACTTGGCATATAAGCTTGATCAGAAAAGTGGGTGCGGATTTCTTTTCCGAGCCAATAAGGAAGGTGGCCTCTACATAAATCATCGGAAATAGCCGAACGGAATAAAAGCTTTCTTTGACTCATCTCAATGAATTTAGTCGGCCAGTCGCTAATTAACCAAGCTGCCATTTTCCCGATATAGAATCTTTGCTCAATGGATAAGCATTCGTAATAAACACGACTTTCAATCTTTAAATCAGGGATGTCTAAAAACCTATTTATATAATACGACCTAAACTTTTTTGAATAAGGGTGCAGTAGCATTTTTACGAGATAGCGTAGCCCCTCGTAAAAAACTAATGGCATGGCTAGACCTTCAAGAGGCTGCTCATAATTATTCACAAACTGGTTTAAAATCTTTCTATAAAAGTCAGAGCTGCGCGTGGATACAACATTACTGGCGGGAGAAAACCTCAAATTAAACTCGCATGCATGACATAGGGCAATGTCAGTTTTAGGGATTTTTTCAGTTTTATGCCCTATCCCTATTCTATGAAACTCGATAGGGCTATGGCACTGGGGGCATTCGTTCAGTAAATGAACATTGTGCTTATGGCACATCGTATAAAAGGCAAATCGCCAATACTTTCGGTAATAACCAACTGGCTGTTCATTTAAGCAAAGCGGGCAATACTGGAGGCCAAGAAGCTTTCTCCTTCGATGGTAAATACCTAAAGGCAAAATCCAACGTAAGTTTGCTGCTTTTAAATTGCCGTGAAACAAAATTCCGTTATAGCTTTGTAGACTTAGTTGTTGGATTTTTTCTTTAGAAACCCCTGTTGCCACCGACAAGCAATCGAACAGATCTGGATGGTTGTATTTATCTGTATCACGATTCCAGATGGTTTTCTGGTAGCCAAGAGTCACTTTGTAGAAAGAGTGCAAATGCCACCCATTTTCTAGAGCGAGCCTTACCATCCAAGAAGTAAGCAGTTCTTCAGGGTAAGGCTGTGGGTGTATGGGTAATAACATGCTTAAATTTTGGCTGCGATTCTTTTTCGGTCATATGGCGAGATATAGCCACAATCACGTAAAACATCAGAGGTGATTTTTTCAGAACCTGAGAGTATTGCATGTTCTGCTGCCATATTTATCAACAAGGAAGTTTCGCCAATCGTGCCTTCGGATAGAGCATGTATCTGTGTGGCCATTTGTGGGCTATGAAGTAAAGACGGCTCTTTTAATGGTATTACTTGTTCAAATGAGGCGAGTAGTTGCCTAAAAGTCTGATTCATAGTCCAAACAGGGAGTAATTCTGGTGTGAACCTATTTTGCACTTGAGGATCGACACTCACAGCTCTGAGCAAGTCGCCAGTACCACAGCCAACAATGCATATTTCTAGCTCATTACTTAAATACTTTATCATGTTTAAAAATTGCTGCTGCTTTACAGAAGCACCAGCTAAAATGTTATGCAACTCATCAATAATCAGTACTTTCACTCCAATTTTTTTGAGCGCATTAATTGCTTTGGTTCTTTTGGCTTCTGTGGATGACACAGGTACGCGATAAAACAAAGAGTTTAGGATATAAGAGTAGAAAGCCGACTCGCTGGGTGTTGGAGGTGCTTGAACATGAAAAACAGGCATGATGATGTTTTCACCCTCTAAATTTTTATCTACAGGGTGGTTCTTTACAAATTGCCGTATAAGCCTTGTTTTTCCGTTATTGGATGGCCCTACTAGCAATATGCCAGGCATCCTTGGCTCTTTAGGATGAATTAATAAATCTTCTAAGCGACCTAGTATTTGGTGCGCTCTCGGATAGCCAATCCATCTAGGTTTTTTTATCTGAGCAATCCTTTGCTCATTACTCAAGTCTAAAATATGAGTGATACTCGGATGCAAATGAGAATGTTCAGTCATGGCTATTCCTCAATTTGTATATCGCTAAATGGAAGAATTTCCATTGCTTCTTCTTGGTTACTAGCAACCACCGTTGGATGTTCTATAGCATTTTCTTTATGAATGTTTTTCCAGTGGCTTCTTCTTGCGGCCATTCTTCGTTTTCTTTTTTCGGTGGCTCTTTGCTGCTTAGCTAAACGAGTTTTTTCTATAGCCTCTTCCTCTATATCTCGCATTTTTGCGATGCCCGTAAATATCATTTCTTCATTTATTTCTGTCTTGCCAGACTGCTGTTGCTTCAGGGTTGCTTGAAGCTCCCAGATACTTATCGCTGGCCTAGTATTGTTAAAATAAGGAATCGGGGTATAAGTTAAAGTATCGGGATCCCAAAAATATAACTGGCTAATATCGCGAGGATCTCGTGCAAAAATAAATTTTCTAGTTTTGTCAGGCTGCTCAGGGTCTTTAGCATTAATCCACTTTCTTAAAATGGGCGAATAATACTTAATGTGGTCAACCACTACTCCGTCACGCTGAATAGTGCGCTCAAAGTAAGGAGTGAAGTGCAGTCTTAGCGTTTCTTCATCAGTGATGGGTTGAGGTAGACCTATGCCCGGATGATTTTCATCTCCTAAAATCATTCGGTTATATAACTCGATAGGAGGAACATTATTATTTCCTCTATGAGGCTTGTGGTGGTAGTAGTAGACCACAAAGACAGTGAACCACGTCTCTAGTTCTGAAAGTGTCATGCAGGCTAACCCTTCAGAGTCATAGTCTAATTTGTCTTTTACGTTTGAAAATGTGGTTCCCGGTAAACTGTGCTTTTGCTGCATAAATGTACGAAAAGCTCGTTCAACATGAGGGCCATAGTTAGGTTGCCCCTTGGGTCTATGCTCAATAATAATTCCATATTCATTACATGCTCTTTCTAGCATAAGCCCTCTAAACTCTTTGGCATTATCCATGTGTAACTTTTCCATCTTTCCATAGATAGGCCACTCAGCATGTATATCTCGCTGTGCAAGCCAGTGCTCTTTTCTAGTAATAGCATGTGCAATACACAGACCTGCTGAAGATGCTCCGGGAGGGTCTAAAGTAATCCGAAACCCCGAAATCATTTTGGTAGCAACATCGATTGCAATAGTTAGATAGGGTCTTCCAATGGGAAGCCTGTGCTGCTCATCAACAACGATAATATCGGCCTTAGTATGATCGACTTGGACTACGGCATTAGGGAAGTTTGCTCCCGGAAAGGAACCTCTTAATGGCTGAAACATCTGTTTAGCCGATTTGACTCCCAATCTCTTTTTAACCGCCATATGCTCATCTAAGTTGTTTATGCGCCTGTATACGGTGTTTATATGCGGTGCTGGGATACCTAACTCGTAACAATTAGCGGCTATGCGGTCGAATAGCTGTGGAATATTTGGGCGTTCTTTTCTTAAATAAAATGATTCAATATATTTGCTAATAATTGCTTCTTGCTCTGGATCTATCCTTACTCCACCTTTATCTGAGCGTGCTGGTCGAAGCAAGGACGATACAAGCCCTGTTTCTGAGTATTTTTTCATCCAGCGGTAAAGAGTCGGAACGCTTACACCTGAGCTTTCAGCAACACTCTCAATATCCTTTGCAGAGCGATTTGGATTTTCAAGTAAGGGTTTAATTGTTTCATATCGCTTGATGGCAGCATCCCATTCCTCTTGCTGTGCATCAAGGTGTGTCGTTTTTTGCTTTCTTTCAGATTGCAGCGACACCGTAAGGTCACTAACAGGTACTAGCTCGGTGCTTTCTCCGTCAATTGTTCTAATAATTGCTTCGGATAGCCCTTTTAGCTCATAAACGACAGCACCTTTGTTTTGCCAGTAGACCAATTGACCGGGAATAATTCGCTTATTCATTCAGGACACCCCAATGTCCAAATTGGACTTCTCATAGTTAAAGGTTCTGTTAAATCAATGCCTATTTCTCCTACTGATACTAGATACCATAATGCAGGTATGAGTCTGGCCCGATTCATTTTGTCTCGACATAGAGCACTTAAAAGGAGGTCTGGATCTGCGTTTCTCAGGTCGTACAAATGAATTAATATTGTGTGTTTCAAGTCAGGGGCTATGGCGCGATTTTTATACGGCATAAGAAATTTTACGTTATCTAAGTAAGCAGTTCTGATTTCATTTTCGGTAAATACTTTGAACTCCCAACCTAGAGTTAGGCAGTAGTCTTTTGCAGCACGGAATTTAGGAATAAGGTTTTTCCAATCCTTACGAAAATCAGCTCTGTACTTGATTTCGTACAAGACAGGAAAAAGTGCTAGTTTAGGAACATACTCAAAGTAGCCATCAGGCGTGTATGTTCCGACAGAGCCATTTGCTCTTTGATATTCGATAGTAATAGGTTGAGGCTTAAATGTTTGAACATCAGAATCGAAGCGTAAAATCTCCATAAAGTCGCGTTCTAGCGAAGATTCATACCGCCCCATATCTGGAACTATGCCAGAAACACTTCGATTAGTGATGCCAATGCGCCTAACTGGTTCGTCCATAGACTTTCCATTATCGTTTATTTGTAGAGTTTTAAGTAAATTATCACTTATTATGAGAAATTACAGGTGGCACTACCCCGAAGCCCGGAGAAATATCTTTAGCGCATGGCGGCGTATTATTTTTAGATGAGCTACCAGAGTTTAGCCGCAAGGTACTGGATGTCTTACGTGAGCCTTTAGAAAATGGAAA
>Ga0209075_1002873_pt1 | contig 14802 bp, 15 predicted proteins | sample Stecom2011_FD_187523 | JGI IMG/M metagenome (GOLD analysis project Ga0209075, IMG submission 187523) | Agricultural soil microbial communities from Utah to study Nitrogen management - Steer compost 2011 (SPAdes) (version 2) | ecosystem: Environmental > Terrestrial > Soil > Agricultural land... | reverse complement strand
CCGCCTCGTTGCGGGTCCGCACCTCGAGCGTGAGATGACGGGCGCCGTAGGCCACCGCCTCCTCGATGAGGGCGACCATGAGCCGGCGTCCGAGCCCGCCCCGCCGGTGCCCGGGCTCGACGAAGACGTTGGTCACGTGCGCCTCGTCCACAACGATCAGGGCCCCGGCATAACCGACCAACCCGCCTTCGTCCGCCGCCAGATAGACGCGGCTCGGGGCGGCGAGCTCGTCGCGGAAGACACTCTCCGGCCAGGGGGCGGGCTGGTGCTCCGCCTCCATTGCGGCGGCTGTGGCCACGTCGGCTTCGGAGAGCGGGCGGATCGTGATCATGTCGACGCCCACGGGCCCTCCTCCCGGATCTTGGCCCAGTTGATCGTGACGTCGGGCTCGCGCATGTACAGGGGTCGGATGTCGTCGGGAGCCGGGTAATCACCCTTCTCGAGACGGGCGTGGCCGATCTCGGCGAGGGTGACGGCGTAGGGGTAGCGGGGCTTGCCCGTCTTGACCATGCGCATCCCCGTGAAGAAGCCGTCCGGGAGGGCGGCGACGTCACCGACGACCAGACTCTCCTCGGAGGTGGACACCAGCACGGCGCGCAAAGCCTCGACGTCGAACAGTTCAGTGGGGCCGTCCTTGACCACCCCGCCGGGGACGGGCCGGTAGCGGGCCACCGCGAACTCGCCGCGACGGACGTCCACCACCGCCCAGATCATGCGGTGCCCCGTCCGGGCTTCCAGGGCGAGGGCGTCGACGGAGGTGGCCGGGATGATCGGGATCCCGAACGCTGCGGCGAGCCCCTGTGCGGTGGCGAGACCGACGCGGATCCCCGTGTAGAGGCCGGGCCCGACGTCGACCACCACGGCGTCGAGGTCGGAGGGTGACCAGCCCACCTGGTCGAAGCAGAAGTCGATGGCGGGCACCAGGAAGGAGGCGTGCCCGACCCGGTCGATCCTGGAGGCGGCCGCGAGAGTGGCGCGATCTTCGACCACTGCCACGGACGACCCGGGCGTGGAGCTCTCGATGGCGAGGATCCTCACCTGACCAGCTCCAGGGACCTACCGTTCCACGATCCCATCGGGACCAGCGTGATCGTCCGGGTCCCGTCGTCGTCGACCTCGAACTCGACCCTGAGGTGGTCGGATGGCAGACCCGTCTCCACCGCGTCACCCCACTCGACGACGAGCACGCCGTCGCGCGCCACGTCGAGCACCTCGAGGTCCTCGAACTCGTTGAGGCTCCCCAGGCGATAGACGTCGACGTGGATCAGCGGCATGAACCCGCTGCGGTACTCCCGCATCAGGATGAAGGTAGGCGACGTCACCGGCTCTTCCACACCCAGCCCCGCGGCCAGGCCACTCGTGAACAGGGTCTTCCCCGCCCCGAGGCCCCCCTTGAGGATCAGGACGTCGCCCGGCCGGAGATGGGCAGCCAGACGGCCGGCGAGGGCCATAGTGTCGGACGGTTCCGGGCAGGTGTAGGTGGTCACGATGTGCGGAACAGCTCCATCTGCTCGGTGGGGTCGAGCTCGGCGTCCTGCCGGGCCTCCACGCCGGCCGGTTCCTCCTCCGGTGCCGCCCCGGAGACGGACGGGGCAGGTGGTTCGTCGAGCAGATGACGGACCAGAGCGAAGTCCTCGCGCATCTGCTCGGCGACCCTGGGACCGCCCCTCAGGGCCGCGGCCGGGTGGAAGGTGGGGACGAGCATCGCACCCAGCCACCATTGATGGGCCCGACCACGAAGACGCGTGATCCCGGTCTCGGTGCGGAGCAGGAGCTTGGTGGCGAAGTTCCCCAGGGTCATGACGACCCGGGGGTGGATCATCCGGATCTGCTCCCTCAGGTAGCCCTTGCAGGCGTCGATCTCCTCGGGACGGGGGTCCCGATTGCCGGGAGGCCGGCACTTGAGGACATTGGCGATGTAGACCTCCTCGCGGGTCATGCCGATCTCGCCGAGGAGCTCGGTGAGGAGCCGGCCCGCCGCCCCCACGAAAGGCTCCCCCTGCAGATCCTCGTTCTTGCCGGGTGCCTCACCCACGAACATGAGGCTCGCCTCGAGCGACCCGACCCCGAACACGACGCTGGTCCGGGTGCCAGCGAGCGCGCAGTCCTGACAGGACTCTGCCCTCTGGCGGAGCGCCTCGAACTCGGGGATGTTCCTGATCACCGGTGGGCAATTGTGCCAGCCGTCAGGCGACGGCGTTGCGGACCGCCGACTCGATGGCGGCGGCGGTGGCGGCGAACGCGGCCTCGGCGGCGACGTCGCAGTCACCCTCCACTTCGCCACAGGAGACAGCGAAGACGATGTCGCCGTCCCAGCGGGTGTGGGCCGGCCGGATGCATGCGGCGATGGCGTCGTGGGCGCGGAACACGAGTCGTCTCAGCTCGATGCGGTCGAAGGCGGCGTCGGTGGCCACCACGACCAGGGTGGTGTTGTTGGTGAACGCCTGGGGGATCATCGCCGGTGGCCCGGGCTCGTGAGCACCGCCGGTGAGGGGCTCGCCTTCGACGGTGAACACGTCGCCGATCGCGTTCACGGCCACGATGGCACCCACCGTCGCGTCGCCGGCGGGACGGGTCGCCGATCCGAGGCCACCGGGGCGGATGTGCTCGAATCCGCGCCACTTGGCGGCGGTGGCGCCCGTCCCGGCGCCGACCCGTCCCTGTTCCACGGGGTCGGCCGAGGCGGAGCGGTACGCGGCGGCCCCCTCCTCCGGGCCGGGCCGCACCGATGGGTCACCGGGGAAGAGGTCGAAGAGCACGGCGGCGGGCACGATCGGCACCTTCCCGACCAGCGTGTCGTGGCCGCGTCCGTCGGCCTCCAGTTCCCGGACCACACCGTCGGCGGCGGCGAGACCGAAGGCGCTTCCGCCGGTGAGGAGGATCGCCTGCACCTGCTCCACCCTCATCTCCGGCTGGAGGAGCGCGTACTCCCTGGTGCCCGGTGCGGCGCCGCGCACCTCGGCCGTGGCAACGTTGGGCTCCGGGAACACCACCACGGTGCACCCGGTCTCGGCGTCGCGATCGGTCCAATGCCCCACCCGGACACCCGGGATGGCGGTGATCGTGTCGTTCATTCCAGATACCTCCGGGGAACCCTGGGGCCGATCGAGCAGACGATCTCGTACGAGACCGTGCCGAGCTCGGCGGCCCATTCGTCGGCCGTCACCTCTTCGCTTCCCTGCCGCCCGATGACGACCACCTCGTCGCCCACCGACACCGGGTCGTCGCCCACATCCACGAGGACCTGGTCCATCGTGACCCTTCCGGCGAGCGGATACCGGTTGCCGTTGATCAGCACGTCGCCGCTCCTTCCCCGCGCGAAGCCGTCGGCATAGCCCACCGGGACGGTGGCCACCGTCGACGCACGGGCCAACTCGCGGATCCGCCCATAGGACGGGCGTTCGCCCGCCTCGAGCCTCTGGACGTGGACGACCCTGCTCACCATCCGCATGGCGGGACGGAGGTCGAGCACCTCCCTGGTCTCGGGGCAGGGATGGAGCCCGTAGGTGCCGAGGCCGATGCGAACCATGTCGGCCCGAGCCTCGGGGAAGAGAGCGGCGCCGGCGGTGTTGGCGAGATGGGTTCGCGGGACGTCGAGATCGGACACCACCTCCTTGAACTCGGCGATCTGACGCCGGGTGTATGCGGGGTCCTCGTCGGCGACCGCGAAGTGGGTCCATGCGGCCTCGATCTCGATGCCGGAGGACCGGGCATGCTCCGCGAGGGCTCTTGCGTCTTCCGGACGGGCCCCGACCCGGTGCATGCCGGTGTCGATCTTGAGATGAGCCGACATCCGACGCCCCGTTGCGGCCAGGGCGTCGATGAACTCCCTCGAGTAGACGGTCGGGGTCAGGTCCCAGTGCACCACGGCGGCCGCATCGCCCGACCAGGGCTCGGAGAGGAGGAGGATGGGGCAGTCGATCCCGGCCTCCCGCAGTCGGGCCCCTTCCTCGACGAGGGCGACGGCCAGCAATCCGGCCCCGGCCTCGATTGCCGCCTCCCCGACCGGCACGTCCCCATGGCCGTAGGCATCGGCCTTCACCACCGCGCACACTTGCGCAGGGGCGACCAGACGGCGGAACTCACCGATGTTGTGCCGGATAGCACCCAGGTCGATCTCGACGGCAGTCGGCCTCACCAGGCCCACCTTCCGATCTCGTCGAGCAACTTGCCGGCGGTGACGGACTCACGCCGTGACAATTCGTCGGCGGCGACACCGTGCCAGTAGGCGGCAGAGACGGCAGCCTCCATCGGGTCGAGCCCTCTCGCCCAGAGGGCGCCGAGCATGCCGGCCAGCACGTCGCCGGTGCCGATGGTGGCAAGGACCGCGCTCCCCGACCGGACGAGCACGGGGAGCCCGCCGTCGGTGACGACGGTCGGGTTGCCTTTGGCGAGGAGGACGACACCGCACCGGGCGGCGTAAGAGCGGGTGGAGAACTTGCCGGGCCCGACCCCGGCGAGACGTTTGAACTCTCCGGCGTGGGGCGTGACGACGACCCGAGCGTCGTTCTGACATGCCGCTTCGACCATCGCCGGCGTCAACGCCCCGGCGTCGAGGACCACCTGGCTCGCCGCCTCGACCAGCGGCACAACCTTCTCCCGGTCCCCTTCGGCGAGCCCCGGGCCGGCGACGATCACGTCGAAGCGATCGAGCCGGGCGACGTCCCCGAGCGGGACCGTGGGGACCTGGGGCACGATCATGTGCGCGGCCTCCGGATCCGGGGTCGCCAGATAGACAGCACCGGCGCCGAACTCGAGGGCAGCCCTGGCCGCCATCGTGGCTGCTCCCACCATCCCGGAGGAACCACCGACCACGAGGACCGCCCCGGCGGACCACTTGTGCGCCGTCCTCTCCCTGGGAGGTCTTGGTGCGTCCACGTCCTCCGCCACCCAGGCCGACGGCCTGCCGGCCTCGAGACCGATGTCGGCGATCGTGATCTCGCCGCACCAGTCGGGCCCGTCGTCGAAGACGTGTCCCGTCTTGTACGCGGAGAAGGTCACCGTCTCGGTGGCCGGAAAGACGACCGGGCCCGCTATCCCGGTGTCCGGGTCGAGACCGGTAGGGAAGTCGACGGCGATGATCGGTGCCTCGTGTCGCGCCCACGCCCCGACGGCTTCGGGCAGGTCAGGGCGTCCGCCGCCGCCGAAGAGCGCGTCTATGACGAGATCGGCGGGTTCGGGCTCGCCGAGTGGTCGGATCGGAACGCCGGCGAGACGGGCACTCGCCGCGGCGCGTACCGCGTCCGGGCTGCGGGGCTCGCCGAGCCTGAAGACGGTGACACCCGCTCCCCTCTCGAGGAGCACGCGAGCGGCCACGTAGCCGTCGCCACCGTTGTTGCCCGGGCCCACCAGAATCGCCACCCGCGTCCCGTAACCCGCTCCGCGGCGGATCGCAGCCATGGCCACGGCATGACCGGCTCTCTCCATGGCCTGGTACAGATCGCCGCGGTGGGCATCGTCGACCCTTCGGCTCTCCGTAGCGGTGACGACCGGCTTCACCGCACCGAGGTTAAGCGTGCTCGCCCACCGCCACCGCCATGACCAGGGCGGTGTCACCCGTGTGGGTGATGGTCACGAGGACCTCGGTGACCCCGAGCATCCGGGCGCGTCGCTCGGCGGTGCCCGACAACCGCACGGTGGGCTTCCCCCCGCCGGTGATCTCGACGTCGGTCCAGCGGATGCGGCGCCACCCGGTGCCGAGGGACTTCATCACAGCCTCCTTGCCGGCGAAGCGGGCGGCCAGGCGTCGCTCCGGCTTGGTGAAGCGAAACGCGTACTCGCGCTCGTGATCGGTGAAGCACCTCTCCGCGAACCGGGGATACCTGTGGAGCAGATCCCCGACGCGACTGACTTCGGCGAGATCAACTCCGAGACCGACGATTCGCATCGCGTTCGAGGCTACCGGTCCCCGACAGAGCAACTAGCCTCTCGATTGACACACCTTCGAGGAGGGGTCGTGGGGGATATCGATCGCAGGCTGAGAGACCTCGTGCCCGGAGGGGCGCACACGTACGCCAAGGGGGCAGACCAGTATCCGGAGGGGATGGCCCCGGTCATCCGGCGCGGGCTGGGGTCCCATGTCTGGGACACCGACGGGCGGGAGTACATCGAGTACGGCATGGGCCTGCGTGCCGTGTCCCTGGGCCATGGCCACCCCGAGGTCAACGACGCCGTCAAGACGGCCATCGACGAGGGGCTCAACTTCGTCCGCCCCAGCCTGCTGGAGCTCGAGGCGGCGGAGAGTTTCCTCGCCACCGTGCCCGGCGCGGACATGGTCAAGTTCGCCAAGAACGGCTCGGATGTGACCACGGCAGCCGTCAAGGTCGCCCGTGCCGTCACCGGGAGGGCGCGCGTCGTGGTGTGCGGCGGCTTCATCTCGGTCGATGACTGGTGGATCGGGTCCACCACTCTGCACGGTGGGATCCCCGACGCGGTCCGGGAACTGACGCACGAGTTCGCCTTCAATGACTCGGCAGGCCTGGAGGATCTGTTCGCCCGATACCGCGGCGAGATCGCCTGTGTGATCATGGAAGGGGAGCGTGAGGAGCAACCGGCCCCGGGCTTCCTCGACACGGTACGCGACCTGTGCCACCGGAACGGGGCGTTGTTCGTCCTCGACGAGATGGTGGCCGGGCGCAGGCTTGCTATCGCCGGGGCCCAGGAGCTCCACCAGATCACACCCGACCTATCGACCTTCGGTAAGGCCCTGGCCAACGGGTTCTCGGTCTCGGCCCTGGCAGGCAAGCGCGAGTACCTGGAGATCGGCTCCCTCGAAAACCGGGACGACAGTCGCGTGTTCCTCCTGTCGACCACTCACGGCGCGGAGTCGACGGGATTGGCGGCGTTGTTGAAGACAACCGAGATCTACCTCCGCGATGGGGTGATCGAGCACCTGCACGCCGTCGGAGCGAAGCTTCGCCAGGGCGTCGAGGAGGTCATCGCCGAGGCCGGGCTCTCTGACCACGTAATGCTCAAAGGTCGGGATTCCAATCTCGTCTACGCCACCCTCGACCGGGACCGCCAGCCGTCCCAGGAGTTCCGGACCCTCCTCATGCAGGAACTGATCGGACGGGGGATTCTCGCGCCCTCACTGGTGGTGAGCGCGGCACACACCGACCAGGACGTCGAGCAGACAGTGGACGCATTCGGCGCAGCCATGGTCACCTACGCCAAGGCGCTGGAGGGTGACGTGGCCAACCTCCTCGAGGGCAGGCCGGTCCGCCCCGTCTTCCCGCCCCACTGATCGTTTCCGCGGCAGTTTTCCAACTCTTCGCGAACTCGTGAGAAATACCGCAAAACGCCTTGCCCGACCACTCTGAGTGGTGGTACTCTCCCGGCACCTTAGTGGGGCATCTAAATGGGAGAGCTGGGGGGCTATGGATTGGGATGGTGGGTTAGCACCGTCGCCCGCACCTCCGGACATCGGTTCATCCGCTGACCGGATCGCGGCACAGGGTTTCTATGTGCGGGTGATCAAACCCGTGCTCGATCGGGTGCTGGGTCTGATCCTGCTCATCGTGACGGCACCGATCATGGGTCTTGCTGCCCTCGCCGTGCTCATCCGCATGGGCCGGCCGGTGATCTACAAGCAGGCCCGCGTCGGGCTCCATGGGAAACCGTTCGAGATCTACAAGCTGCGCACGATGGCACCGGATCGGCGCGTGATCCAGATGCCGTTCAACGGTCAGGATCGCAGGCGAGTTCACAAGTCGCCCAACGACCCGCGAGTGGACTCCCTCGGGCGGATCCTCCGGGCGGCCCGACTCGACGAGCTACCGCAATTGTGGAACGTGGTGCGGGGCGACATGAGCTTGATAGGCCCGCGACCGGAACTGCCAGAGATCGTCAAGACATATGAGCCCTGGGAGCATCAGCGTCATCTGGTCAAGCCCGGGATCACCGGACCGTGGCAGGTGTCGCGGAGCAACGGCAAGCTGATGCGGGAATGCGTCGACATCGACATTCGCTACGTCGAACGGGTGAGCCTCTGGGAGGATCTTTCCATTCTCATCCGCACCCCGGTTGCAATGTTCGGCAGCCGTAAGGGCTATTGACCCGGGCAGCGGTCAGGCCCAGGTCAACTTTCGGGCGACAAACGCCTCCGCCCACCGGGCCGAGCACTCGATCCCGCGCAACCGGGCCACGGACTCGAATACCCGGTCCTCGTACCACCCCTTCCCCTGTTGGGACGGGAAGTGCTTCCTCATGTGGTCGACCTTGGCGGTCATGACGTCGTCATCGAGACGGACGTAGAGATTGGCATCGGGCCGATCACCCTCCCATTTGGGTATCTCGTACTCGAGAATCGTGGCTCCCCGAAAGAGCTGCCAGCCCAGAGCCGCGACGAACGCGTGATCCTGATGCCGATCGGTCTGATTGGGTGAGAGGACCAGATCGGCGGGCCCGGCCCGCTCGGCCACCCATTGCTTCGCACCCTGCGGATCCTCATACGGAAGGAGACCGTCGCGAAACCCTCCGACCTCCACGGCGATGCGGTCCGGGATCAGGTCGCGGGCGCTTTCCTCCGCCTCACGCCTTCTCTCGCCGTCACCCGTGAGAATCAAGAACTGGAATGTCGCCCGGGGCCTCTCTGCGGCCAGGCGAAGGAGGGTCCCGGCCGCGGCGATCTCGATGTCATCCGGGTGGGCACCCAGACAAACCACCCGCTCCACGTCGGGGATCATTCGCCGTTCTTCCAGACGACCCAGGGCGAGTCGCCGCGTTCGTAGCGACCGTCCAACTCGACCTTGTCCTTGAAGGTGTCCATGGAGGCGAAGAAGCCCTCGTGTGGCTGGATGAGGACACCGTCCTGTTTCGCCGCCCGGAGCAGACCGTTGATGAGATCCTCGCCGGGTTCGACCAGATCGATGAACTCCTTGCGGAAGGCGAAGAACCCCGCGTTGAACCAGATATCCGCCGAGGAGACGGGCTCCAGTGCCGTGAGGTACATCCGATCGTCGAACTGGAGGCGGTGATACGAGTGCCAGGCCCTGACCGCCATGATCGAAGCCAGCGCACCCGACCGCTCGAAGTTCTCGAGATACCGGGGCAGGTCGAGATCGGCGAGCCCGTCGGCGTAGTTTGCCAGGAAGATGTCGTCGTCACCGAGGTACTTCCGCACCCGGCGAAGGCGCTCCCCGTGAAGTGAGTGGAGCCCGGTGTCCGCGAAGGTGATGTCCCAGTCGTGGATGTCGGACGAGAAGAGCTCCCGATCGCCGTTTCGCAGTCGGAAGTCGTTCGAGATCTCCTCCTGATAGGTGAGGAAGTAGTCCTTGATGGCAGTGCCCCGGTACCCGAGGCACAGAACGAACTCCTTGTGCCCATGGTGGGCGTAGTACTTCATGAGATGCCAGAGGATCGGGCGGTCACCGAGTGGAACCATGGGCTTCGGGACCTGATGCGAGTACTCCCGAAGACGCATCCCCTGCCCACCGCAGAACAACACGACCTTCATGGCCGCCCCGCCGGAATCACCTCGACGCCCGGGATCGGGACGATGAAGTCACCACCCCACTCGCCGATGAACGACAACTGCTCCATGATCTCGGTGCGAAGGTTCCAGGGCAGGATGAGGATGTGCTGCGGCCTCCTCTCCCGGATCTCCGCGGGATCGAACACAGGGATATGGGTTCCGGGGGTGAACTTCCCGATCTTGTACGGGTTGCGGTCGGCGACGAAGTCAAGGAAGTCGCGACCAATACCGCAGTAATTGAGGAGGGTGTTGCCCTTTCCGGCTGCGCCATACGCGGCCACGCTCTCCCCCCTTTCTTTCATGGCGATGAGGACCTTGAGCAGATCCCGCTTCACCGCGGCAGCCCGCTCCCCGAAGGCACGGTATGTGTTCGGGTCCTGCAGTCCTGCCAACCGCTCAGCTTCCAGCATCTGCGCCGGCCGATCGGTCACCTGGTGAACGTCGTCGTCGGCGTGATGCAGGAAGAGACGCAGCGATCCTCCGTGAGTCGGCAACTCCTCGACGTCGAAGATCTCGAGACCGTTGCGACCGAAGATGTCCTGACACGTCCCGAGCGAGAAGTAGGAGAAGTGCTCGTGGTAAATCGTGTCGAACTGGTTCTCCTCGATGAGCCTCACCAGGTGGGGGAACTCGAACGTGACGACGCCATCAGGGGCCAGGATCTCCGGGATGCCGCCTACGAACGCATGGAGGTCGGGGACCTGCGCCAACACGTTGTTGGCGGCGATCAGGTTGGCCTGCACGCCCTCGGAACGCAGCCGCGCCGCCAGGGACGTGCTGAAGAAGTCGACGACCGTGTTGATGCCCACGTCGATGGCGGCCCGGGCGACGTTGGCGGCGGGCTCCACTCCCAGCACGGGGATCCCCAGATCGCGGAACCATCGGAGCAGGTACCCGTCGTTGGAGGCGAGCTCCACGACCAACGAATGCCCGTCGAGGCCGAGACGTCCGGCCATCGTCTCCGCGTACCGACGGGCGTGGTCGAGCCAGCTGTCGGAGTACGACGAGAAATAGGCGTACTCCGAGAAGATCTCGTCGGGTGTGGCGAACTCCCCTAGTTGCGCCAGCCAACAGGTGTCGCAGACGAACACCTTGAGCGGGTAGAAGTACTCGAAGGTGCTCAACCGCTCCTCGCTGAGGAAGTCCTGACACAGCGGCGACATCCCGAGATCGACCATCTCGATGTCGGCCCAGGCGCCGCAGTTACGGCACTTCAAGCCCATGTCAGGTCCCCCTTGAGCCGTCCTTCGGACATCAGACGCTTGATCTCCGCGAGCCGACGGTACCTCATGAAGTCCTCCCGGGACAGGCGATCGGACCGGAAACGGGCGACCAGCTCTTTGACTCCTTCGGCCACCGTCCAGTTGGGGGTGAAGCCGGTGAGCTTGGTCTCCGCCTTGGAGAAGTCGACCCGGTAGCTGCGGGGATCGTTCGACGCCTCTTCGGAGAAGACCACCCGGCTGCCGGGGACCGCATCCGCCACCAGATGGGCGATGTCGATCACCCGCAGGTTGTCGTCGCTGCGGCCGACGTTGAACGCCTCGTCGTGGACCACGTCCCGATCCGCCTCCAGGACCGCGGCCACGGCTCGGGCCACGTCGGTCACGTGGACCTGGGGTCGCCACGCCTGTCCGTCGGACTTGAGAAGCACATCACCGGTGGCGACGGCTGAAGCACAGAGATCGTTTACAACGATGTCGAGTCGCAACGCCGGCGAGGGCCCGTAGACGGTTGCATTGCGGAGATAGGTCGGCGAGAAGGTGTCGTCCGCGAGATCGGAGAGTGCCTTCTCTGCTGACACCTTGGTCTCGGCATAAGGCGTGACGGGGGCCATGGGAGCGGTCTCGTCGAGAAGGTCCGACGTCGAAGACGCTCCATAGAGCGAACACGATGAAGCGAAGACGAAGCGCGCCACACCCGCCGACTTCGCCAGTTCGGCGCAGCGGACGGTTGCTTCATGGTTGATCTCGTAGGTGAGCGTCGGGTCGAGGTCGCCCAGTGGATCATTGGAGAGGGCGGCCAGATGTACGACTGCGTCGAAGCCGGCGAAGTCGGATTCGCGGGCCGTGCGTGCATCCCAAGGCCGGAACTCCTGCTCGCCCCCGGGATACCGGGAGCGGTGATAGAGGTCAAGGTCGATCCCCACCACGTCATAGCCCTCAGACGCCAGGTGCGAGGTGAGAACACTGCCGATGTAACCGCGCGCTCCCGTCACGAGGACACGTCTCGTCAATTCGCCCATAAGGAAATACCCCCAATTCTCGTGTCCGGACCCCTTAGAGACTCCTTCCGGACGCGAAGTCCCAACACCAGATTAGTCGGATCGACCGTGGGGGGCACCCGGTAGCATCGGCAAAGTCTCGGCTGGCCGAGGGAGGATGATGTCGACGAACGATGCATCGGGGGAGGGGCCGTGAAGTTCCGCGAAGCCGCTCTGAATGGGGTGTACCTCGTCGAATCCGACCGACATGCCGACGATCGGGGCTGGTTCATGCGCTCCTTCGACCAAGAGGCGTTCTCCGCCCGGGGGTTGGCCTCGCGCTTCCCCCAGCACAACCTGGCCTTCAACCATGCGCGCGGGATTCTCCGCGGTCTCCACTACCAACTGCCACCACACGCGGAGGTCAAGCTCGTGCGTTGCCTCAGCGGGGCCATCTACGACGTCGTGGTCGATCTCCGACCCTCCTCCCCCACTCACAGGCAATGGGAGGGATTCGTCCTAGACCGCCCCGACCTGATGCTCTACGTGCCGGAAGGATTCGCTCACGGCTATCAAGTGCTCGAGGAGAGCACCTTGATCGCCTACCTCATGGGAGATGTCTATGCGCCGGAACTGCAGCGAGGGCTTCGCTGGGACGATCCGGAGCTGGCAATCGAATGGCCGCTGCAGCCAATGTTGAACGAGAGGGACGCTAGCTACCCCGATGTCGAGTGGGAGTCCGCCTGGCCGGCCTCTTGAGTCACCCCGGCTTCCGTCAGGGCGTCGGCAGCTTCGGCCACGTCGGAAAACGGAAGACTCGAGCGCAGTGCGACATCGACCAGGTCGTGCTCACCATCGGCGAGATTGGCCACCCACAGCAGCGCCGACTCGAATCGGGGGCGTGACCTGAGCCCGCCGACGGCGCCGTAGAGACCACGTTTGCCCAGTTGGGGCTCACCGCGGGGCTCGGTGCGAACCAGTGTCCGGTTGGCCGCCATCACAGCGACGAAACGGTATGCGAACTCCGCCGCCTCGGCGAGACGATCGGCGTCCATCAGGTCGATCGAGTCGTCGGAGGAGTGGTATTCGGGGTAGCCACCATGAGGTGACCGGGTGAGGGAGCCGAAGGGGAGATCGAACCCGGGGGACGAGAAGTTCCGTTCGTCGAACCCGTACGGGTCGAACGCGACGTGGCCCAACTCGACGCCCATGTCGCGGGCCACGAGGTCCCCCACCCGGTCGACGAGCGTGGTCCCGCGGCGTGTTCGCTTGAAGCTGAGCCCCGCCGGGTCGCCCAGACAGGCCAGCGTGAGCCCGCCACGTACCCTGTGCGCCTCAGCCTCGTTCCGGGACAACCATGCCAGCGAGCCGATGCCACCGGGCAGATACAGCGCCCGCAGCGGGGGCCCAACCGGTCCGATCTGCTCACACACGGCCGTGAGCACCGCCATCCCACTCAGGTTGTCGTTGGCCTGTGCCGGATGGCAGATGTGAGCCGAGAGGATCACATCGGCTGTCCCGGATCCCACCACGGCCTCCCCGTACGAGAGTGAGCCTCCGTCGTCGTGTTCTGCATCGATCCAGGCGTGGTACCGGCCGGGGCGCAGCGCCATGAGTCGGGAATGGGGGAGACAGAACCCCCATGTCCGCTGGTAGTAGCTGGTCCGGTAGGGGATGGCATCCGGCCGTTCTGGAAGGGAATGCAGGTGGGGGAGGAGCTCCTCGAGATCCAGCTCTGTGTCTACACCCTCGCTGTAGCCCACCACATGCAGCGGAGAGTGCTCCAGGTCCACCACCACCTCCCCGTCGGGACCGGTGAGGCGCGCCCCGCGAATCTTCCACTCGGGTGGAATCGTCCAGTCAAAGGCCTCGGTCCCGCTCGGCACTTCTTCGATCCGCAAGGACGGGACGTGACGATGGAGCCAGGTCAGAGCCTCCCGATTGCCGGCTCCGGTGATGCTGCGTCGTGTCGGGAACAGCGACCTGATCACCTCCGAGGCCACGGCTGCGGCCCGATCCCTGTCGAATGTGAAGTCCATCAGTCCCCCACCGTCGCTTCCTTCGACCCCACTCGCTCCCGGTACATCCGGCCCAGTGGGCCCCGGTACCAGAGGAACTGGAGCACACCCTGCGCCATCGAACCCAGGGCACGGGCGAATGATGCCGTAATCGGTGCCGTGAATGCGAGCACGATCGGTGCGGCGCTGGTGACGACGTCCATCCTCGCCAGGGCCCTCTCCTGCCTGCCACCCATGAGTTGCGCACGGTACGGATAGGTGATGATGTCCGCCACCACCGCCAGAACGCTCACCGCCGCCAGACCGGGCACTGCGTAAGCGAGTGGCACCAGGTACGCCATGGGGTTCAACGGCCAGTCGAAGCTGGCCACCACCAGATACAACAGCGAGATCACGGAGACCAGGCCGAAATAGAGTCGGACACTCGGTCTCGCCACGTCCGGGTCCCTACGGAGCCCCGCCTCCATCGCCTGGGGGGACAAGACGTCGTCGAGACCGAAGCCGAGCACCATCAGCGGCTGGGCGGCGAGTCGGGCAGCCTCGGCGAAGCCCATGACCTCCGCGCCGACCAGATTGGTTATCAAGGCGGACGCCGCAAACACCGCCGCCCGGGCGGAGAGACCGGAGACGGTGAGCCATCCCCCGGTTCGAGCCAACCCACGCAGCGTCAGGTCTTCCTCCGGCGCTTCATGGCCACGTACCGCCAGTACGAAGGCCACGGCCAGGCTGACGATGTTGGCGAGGCCGAATGCCCCGAACGGGATCCACGCCGCCGGGATCACGACGATCAGGGGAGCCTCGATCAAGACCAGGACGACCGCGCCGACCACGGTGAGGAGCATGGCCACGGAGGCTGCCGCCGCATGCCAGGACCTGCCCGCCAGGTGCAGCATCCGGCGCACGTGATCCCGCAGTGGGGCGACAAAGGTGGTGATCCCGGCCGTGACAATCATCGGAACGAGCAGATCGGAACCGGCCACCCGCAGACTGGCCAGAGCAGCTATCCCGATCGCGGCGACACCGACGAACGACGGCCCGAGGCCGATGCGGACGCTCCGGGCGACCATCGGGCCCCGCTTCCCGGGGGGATGGGCAACGGCGGCGATCTCGAC
>Ga0209075_1002871_pt1 | contig 14808 bp, 16 predicted proteins | sample Stecom2011_FD_187523 | JGI IMG/M metagenome (GOLD analysis project Ga0209075, IMG submission 187523) | Agricultural soil microbial communities from Utah to study Nitrogen management - Steer compost 2011 (SPAdes) (version 2) | ecosystem: Environmental > Terrestrial > Soil > Agricultural land... | reverse complement strand
GCTTTTTTGTTATTCTGTTGCCCCATCTTGATGGCTGAATTATCGGCTTCCTTCGTTATATTTTAAAGGTTTCTCATGACGCGTTATATCTTCGTCACAGGTGGTGTTGTTTCTTCTTTAGGTAAAGGCATTGCCTCTGCTTCCTTGGGCGCAATTTTAGAAGCCCGCGGCTTATCCGTCGCTATGATGAAGCTGGATCCGTACATTAACGTGGATCCTGGCACTATGAGCCCGATTCAACACGGCGAGGTTTTTGTCACCGACGATGGCGCAGAAACCGATTTGGATCTTGGCCACTACGAGCGCTTTGTTCGCACCAAAACTACCCGTCGCAATAACTTTACCACTGGCCGCGTATACGAAACCGTATTGCGTAAAGAGCGCCGTGGCGATTATTTGGGTGGTACGGTTCAAGTTATTCCACACATTACCGATGAAATTAAGCGCCGTATTTTAGAAGGCCCTGGCGATGTCGATGTGTGCTTAGTGGAAGTGGGCGGCACCGTGGGTGATATTGAATCACAACCGTTTTTAGAAGCTGTGCGCCAGTTAAAGCTGAGCGTGGGCAGCGAACGCGCATTGCTTATTCACTTAACCTTAGTGCCTTATATTGCTACGGCGGGTGAGATTAAAACCAAACCTACTCAGCATTCGGTAAAAGAGTTACGCACCATCGGCTTAACGCCGGATGTGTTGATTTGCCGCTCTGAAGTGGATATCGATGAGGTTTCGCGTAAAAAAATCGCTTTATTCACCAATGTAGAAGATAAAGCCGTTATTGCTTTGCCTGATGCAAAAACCATTCATGCGATTCCGCGCCTACTAAAAGAGCAGGGCTTGGATCAAATCGTTGTCGACAAAATGCGCTTAGAGTGTAAAGAAGCGGATCTGTCCGAATGGGATTGGGTGGTCGATCGTGAGCTTAACCCCAAGGGCTTTGTAAAAGTTGCCATGGTGGGTAAATACATGGAATTACTCGATGCCTATAAATCCGTTATTGAAGCGGTGAAGCATGCGGGTATTCAACACCAGTTAAAAATTGAATTTGATTTTATCGATTCAGAAGTTATCGAAAAGCAGGGCATTGAGCGCTTAGCACAAAGCAATCCTGATGCTATTTTAGTGCCGGGTGGCTTTGGTCGTCGTGGTATTGAGGGCAAGATTCTTACTGTGCAATACGCCCGTGAAAACAAAGTGCCTTACCTCGGTATTTGCTTAGGTATGCAGCTAGTGGTGGTAGAGTTTGCCAGAAATGTATTAGGCTTGAAAAACGCGAATAGTACCGAGTTTGATGAAAATACAGATAACCCTGTTATCGGTTTAATCAATGAGTGGTTGGATGCCAGTGGCAGCACAGAAAGACGCGATGAAAATTCCGACTTAGGTGGCACCATGCGTTTAGGTGCGCAAACTAGCCATTTGGTTGCCGGTACTAAAGTGCATAGCATTTATGAGGCCGATGCCATCCGCGAGCGCCACCGCCACCGCTATGAAGTGAACAATAACTATACTAAAGCCCTGCAAGAGGCCGGTTTAGTGATTTCTGCCTGGTCAGAAAATAAAGATTTGGTTGAGGTGGTGGAGTTAGCGGATCACCCTTGGTTTGTTGCCAGCCAATTTCATCCGGAATTTACTTCTACGCCGCGTGATGGTCACAGACTGTTCACTAGCTTTGTAGCAGCAGCTAAAACTTATAAAAAACAAGGAAAATAAACATGGCGCAATCAGTGATTGAGTTTTCGGGTATTCGTTTGGCAAACCATTTGCCCTTCGTTTTATTCGGCGGCATGAATGTGCTGGAGTCTGAAGAGCTAGCCATGCAAATCGCTGAGCACTATATCGATGTCTGCCAGCGTTTAGATATTCCTTATGTATTCAAAGCCTCGTTTGATAAAGCCAATCGTTCGTCTATGCATTCGTTTCGTGGGCCGGGTTTAGAAAAAGGCTTGCAGATTCTACAAAAAATCAAAGACACTTATAATGTGCCGGTGATTACCGATGTGCACGAGCCATACCAAGCGCAAACCGTAGCTGACGTTTGTGATGTCATTCAAGTGCCGGCTTTTTTATGTCGCCAGACAGATTTAGTGGTCGCCATGGCAAAAACCGGTGCCGTGCTGAACGTCAAAAAAGCGCAGTTTTTAGCCCCGCATGAAATGCAGCACATTATCAATAAAGCCGCAGAAGCCGGTAATGATAAAGTGATTTTGTGTGAGCGTGGCAGTGCCTTTGGTTATAACAATCTGATTGTCGATATGCTCGGTTTTCGCACCATGAAAAACATGGGTGTGCCGGTAATGTTTGATGTGACCCATGCTTTACAAAAGCCAGGCGGCAGAGCCGATTCTGCTGATGGTCGTCGTAATCAAGTGGTGGATTTAGCGCTGGCGGGTATCAGCCAAGGTATTTCTAGCTTGTTTTTAGAAGCCCACCCAAACCCCGATAAAGCCCTTTGCGATGGCCCTTGTGCCTTGCCTTTGGACAAATTAGAAGCTTTTTTAAGCCGTGTTAAAGCGGTCGATGATCTCGTCAAAAGTTTTGATGAACTCAATATACAATAACCTTTTTATTCTTAAATCGACGGAGTAAACAATGACAACTATCGCTGACGTATTGGCATTTGAGGTAATGGATTCCCGCGGCAATCCAACAGTACAAGCTGAAGTAGTATTACAAGATGGCTCAGTAGGTGTGGCTTGCGCGCCTTCTGGTGCGTCCACAGGTTCCCGTGAAGCTTTAGAGCTACGCGATGGTGATAAAAGCCGTTACTTAGGTAAAGGTGTTTTGAAAGCGGTTGATAATATTGTCAGCATTATCAAGCCCTTGTTAGTTGGCAAAGATGCCGCGGATCAGCGCGCTCTTGATAACATCATGATTGCTGCCGACGGTACAGAAAACAAAGAAAAGCTAGGCGCGAATGCCATTTTAGCGGTATCGCTAGCTGCAGCAAAAGCCGCTGCCATTAGTAAAAAAATCCCACTGTATCAGCACATCGCTGAAGTAAACGGTAGCGCAGGTAAGTACACCTTGCCTGTGCCGATGATGAACATCATCAACGGTGGCGAGCACGCTGATAACAATATCGATATCCAAGAGTTTATGATTCAGCCCGTTGGCGCGAAAAGCTTTTCTGAAGCTTTACGTTGCGGTGCAGAAATTTTTCACGCCTTAAAAGCGGTTTTACAAGCGCGCGGCTTAAGCACAGCAGTAGGTGATGAAGGTGGTTTTGCACCGAATTTGCCTTCCAGCGATGCAGCTTTAGAAGTGATCAGCGAAGCAGTCAGCAATGCCGGTTACACCTTAGGTGAAGACGTTACTTTGGCTTTAGACTGCGCAGCGACGGAGTTTTACAAAAATGGTAAATACGATTTAGCCGGTGAAGGCAAAGTATTGGATTCAGCAGCGTTTGCTGATTATTTAGCCGAGCTAAGCAATAAGTACCCAATTATCTCTATCGAAGACGGTATGGATGAAAGTGATTGGGAAGGCTGGAAAATCTTAACCGATAAAATCGGTAGCCGAGTGCAGTTAGTGGGTGACGATTTATTCGTAACCAATACCAAAATATTAAAGCGCGGCATCGATGAAAAAATCGGTAACTCGATTTTGATCAAGTTTAACCAGATCGGTACCTTGTCTGAAACTTTAGACGCGATCAAAATGGCGCAAGACGCAGGCTTTACAGCGGTTATCTCACACCGCAGTGGCGAAACCGAAGATGCAACCATTGCTGATTTAGCGGTAGCCACTGCTGCTGGCCAGATCAAAACCGGTTCTTTATGCCGTTCGGATCGCGTTGCTAAATACAATCGTTTATTGCGTATTGAAGCTGAGCTGGGCGATAAAGCGATTTATCGTGGCCGTGCGGAGTTTAATGCTTAATCAGCAGTAAAAACGCTGCAGCAAAACAGAGGGCTGAAGTCTTGCTGTTTTGCTGCACGGTTAAAGGCATTGTGGCGGCATAGTAAACTGCTTATACTGATAAAAACTGTTTAAAAAATAAGCATATGCGTATTCTGAATTTTATTTTGCTGGGTTTCTTGCTGATATTGCAATTTCGCCTTTGGGTAGGCGAGGGCAGTATTAGTCAAACTGTGAGTTTGAAAAACAAGATAGAACAGCAGCAAACAATGAATCAGGATTTACGTGAACGTAACGACGAACTTGCCCACGAAGTGCTGGATTTACAACATGGCACCGACGCCATCGAAGAATACGCGCGTACTGAATTAGGCATGATAAAATCCGGCGAAAGCTTTTTCTTGGTTGTTAATCCACATAAAAAACCATGACAGCAATCTGGCTTATTATTCCAGCTGCTGGCAGCGGCAAACGTTTCTCTACTGATAAACCCAAACAATATTTTCCGCTTTTAGGTAAAACCGTACTGGAACAAACCGTGCTGCGTTTTAGCCAACGTGCGGATATAAAAGGCATTGTTTTGGCGCACGCTAAAGACGATGCTTGGATTGATGCATTACCCTTACCGGATAAACTGCACTGTGTGATCGGTGGCAAAGAGCGTGTGGATTCGGTTAAAGCCGCTTTGGCGTATTTAAACAGCCATGCTCAAGCCGACGATTTGGTCGCCGTACACGATGCCGCAAGGCCCTGTATTCGCCAAAGCTTATTAGATACCTTGTTTGCCCAAGCACGTCATGAAAGTGCCGGTATTTTGCCGGTGATGATGGTGAAAGAAACGGTAAAACGCGTGCAGCATGGTAGAATTATCGAAAGCTTAAACCGCGACGAAATCGCTTTAGCGCAAACCCCGCAAGTGTTTCCCTTTCTGTTATTGCAGCAAGCCTTGGCTGATGAGGTATTGGTCACTGATGATGCTAGCGCAGTGGAATTATTGGGCTTGCAGCCTCGCGTTATTGCCGGTGATAGCTTAAATATAAAAATTACGATGGCGGATGATTTAACCATCGCCGAAACAAACCTTAGCCGTATTTGGCAGGAGAATGATTAATGCGTATCGGACACGGTTATGATGTGCACCGTTTTACAGAAGGCGATTTTGTTACCTTGGGCGGGGTAAAAGTACCTTACAGCCAAGGCATAGAAGCCCACTCCGATGGCGATGTGATATTACATGCCCTGTGTGATGCCTTATTAGGTGCAGCGGCTTTAGGCGATATTGGCAAGCATTTTCCCGATACTGATATGCAATATAAAGGTGCGGATAGTCGCGTATTGCTGCGCCATGTTTACGCTTTATTGCAAGAAAAATCCTACCGCCTAATCAATGCTGATATCACTTTAATCGCCCAAGCGCCTAAGGTGGCTAATCATATTGCTGCCATGGTGGCGAATATCGCAGAAGATTTACAAGCGCCAGTAAGCGCTATTAATGTCAAAGCGACCACTACCGAAAAGCTAGGCTTTATTGGTGAGAAAAAAGGCCTAGCAGCAGAGGCGGTTGTACTGATTCATGCACATCATTGATGTTAAAGATTTAGCTTATGCTTATCCGCCTTTAGCCATTAGCGCGGATTTTAAAACCCAGCCCGAAGATTTTATCGTGCGTGAGAAACTAGGCTTTAGCCCTAGCGGCGAAGGCGAGCACGTGTTTATTTATCTGCGAAAACGCCAAATAACCACCGAGTTAGTGAGTAAAGATATCGCCAGGCAGCTAGGTTTGCCGGTCAGGGATATTTGTTACAGTGGCTTAAAAGACAAGCAAGCGGTAACAGAGCAATGGTTCTCATTCCCTTGGCCGATCAAAAAGCCCTTGCCTGAGTTGCAGGGTGAATCCTGGCAGATAGTCGAAACCAGCCGCCACCTTAAAAAATTACGCCGTGGTGTGCATCAGAGCAATCACTTTACTATCACCTTGAGTAATCTAAGCGGTGATGTTGACCAACTGGAAGCGCGTTTAGAGGCGCTCAAAAAACAAGGTTTTGCTAACTATTTTGGTCAACAGCGTTTTGGTGTTGAGGGTAATAATGTCACTAAAGCTTTGGAACTATTTGCGGGCACATTCCGCTGCAAGCCTTTTTTACGTTCTATCTATTATTCCGCTGCACGCAGCTATCTCTTCAATCATTATTTATCCTTACGCGTTACGGAGGGCAGTTGGCAGCAAGCAATTGAAGGCGATAAATTCAATTTGGATGGCAGCAATGCTATCTTCGGCCCCGAGGCTTTAAGCGATGAATTGCAAGAGCGGGTAGCAAGCTTTGATATTCATCCGGCTGGGCCACTTATTGGTAAGCAGGCTAGCGGATTAGACGGCCATGCCGCGATGTTATGGCAGCAAGTAGCAGAGCAGGGGCAGCCCGTTATCGATGGTTTAGTCAAAGCCGGCTTGGATACAGGCTATAGACCATTGCGTGCTCGCGCAAAATCCTTAAACTGGCAGCTTGATCAACAACAGTGTGTTTTACAGTTTGAATTACGCAGCGGTGCTTTTGCAACGGCACTGATACGTGAATTGGTAACAATAAACAATGAATAAATTTGATGGTATTGGCATGACCTCGCAACGCACGAGGCAGCGAATGATAGACCGTTTGCGCGAGCAAGGTATTACAGATTTACGCGTGTTAGACACCATGTTGCGCACGCCAAGGCATATTTTTTTGGATGAGGCTTTGTCGCATCGCGCTTATGAAGATTCGGCATTGCCCATAGGGCATCAGCAAACCTTATCGCAGCCGTATATCGTGGCGCGCATGACAGAGTTGCTGCTAGAAGTTTCGCCCAAGAAAGTGCTGGAAATAGGCACAGGTTCGGGCTATCAAACCGCTATTTTGGCGCAATTGGTCGATCGCGTATTCAGTATTGAGCGTATTAATCCACTCTTAGAAAAAGCCAAGGCACGCGCTAAGTTATTGGAATTGAAAAATATCCACTTTCGTCACAGCGATGGCGGCGTGGGTTGGGAAGATCGCGGCCCTTTTGATGCGATTTTATCGGCAGCAGCACCTCGATTTATCCCTGAAGAGTTAAAACAACAGTTGGCCATTGGTGGCCGTTTGGTTATCCCCGTCGGTGATGCCCAGCAGCAATTGATGGTGGTCGATAGAACAGAAGATGGCTTTACAGAAGTTGCCGTAGAGCCGGTACGGTTTGTGCCTCTTGTATCGGGCCGTTTAATTTAATTACAAAACCTAGGAAGCATACATGGCGAAGTCCAAGGCTGTATTATTGTACTTAAAAGGCGTAGCCATGGGTGCTGCCGATATCGTACCCGGTGTGTCAGGCGGTACTATTGCCTTTATTACCGGCATCTATGAAGAGCTATTAAACAGTATCAAGTCGGTTAACCCTTCTGCAGTGAAAGTGCTTTTTAGCCAAGGTCCTAAGGCGTTTTGGCAGCAGATTAACGGCACGTTTTTAATCACCTTAATCGCCGGTATCGCCAGTAGCTTTCTATTGCTGTCGCACCTTATTACTTGGGCGATGGATGGCCAGCCTTTGTTATTCTGGTCGTTTATTTTTGGTCTGATTCTAGGCTCGGCGGTGCATGTCGGTAAGATGATTGGTAGGCGCAGCTTTTTTGTCTATGCCGCATTTTTAGTTGGTTTTGCATTGGCATTCAGTATTACCTTGGTATCGCCTGCAGAAGTACAACCTAATTATTGGATGATCTTTGGTGCAGGCGCTATCGCCATTTGCGCGATGATTTTGCCCGGCATATCCGGTAGCTTTATGCTGTTATTAATGGGTTTATACGGTTTTATGATACAGGCCATTAAAAGCCTGAACTTGCCGATTATTTTTATCTTTGTCGCAGGCTGTGTCTGTGGTTTATTGGTCTTTGCTCATTTAGTGTCTTATATGCTAGAAAAGCATCGCAATAGCACGCTGGCCTTTTTAACCGGTATGCTGTTTGCATCCTTGAATGCTATTTGGCCATGGCGCGTGGTGGAAGAGTTTTATCGTTACGGCGATAAAATAAAGCCTTTAGTGCAAAAAAACATTTCCCCAGAGCACTATCAGTTAGTGACAGGTAACGATCCTTTAGTCGCGTATTGCGCAATACTGGCTTTTGTAGGCTTTAGTCTGGTATTGTTTTTGGAAAAAGTAACCGACGAACAATAATGAGCTATTCAATTACTGCAGCATGCAAAGCAGCATTACTCGTATGTAGTGTGCTGGTGCTAGTTGCTTGCAGTAATTCCGCGCATGTACCGGTTGTGGAATCGGGTAGGGCGCATACATCGCCTGTGCACACTGGTCCCATCCCTCAGCGCTATGTGGTGCAAAAAGGCGACACCTTATACGATGTCGCTTTTCGCTATAACTTAGACTATCGAAAACTAGGTGCTGCCAACGGCATAAAGCCGCCTTACCGTATCTTCCCTGGTGATATTTTACAGTTGCGTGAAACCGCAGCCAGTAGGCCTAGCACACAGAAAAAAACGGTGGCTAAATCGACCAGCCCAACACCGGCTAAAAAAGCCAGCCCTGAAAAACAAGCTCAACCCACTGTGCGCTATACGCCCAAAGTGACCGATGGCGGTCTATGGCAGTGGCCTTTGTCGGGTAAAATTGAGCGCTATTTCTCTGGCGATGGTTTAAGTAAAGGCATTGATATTGTAGCGGCGATTGGTACGCCTGTGCGAAGTGCTAGAGCCGGTCAGGTTATATATGCCGGTAGTCGCTTAAAAGGCTACGGTCAGTTGATTATTATTCGTCATGATGATATCTATTTAAGTGCCTACGCACATAACCGCGTTATTAAAGTGCAAGAAGGCCAAAACGTAAAACAAGGAGATGTTATTGCAGAGCTAGGGATGTCGGGTACACAATCGCCCAAGCTACATTTTGAAATACGCAAATCTGGCAAGCCGATTAACCCTTTAGATCTACTGCCAAAATAATAATAGTTACAGAATAGTGTGAGGCATAGCGATGAAAAAGCTAAAAGATGATAAGCCAGATACTGCGCTATTATCTGCCCAGACAGATGACGCCTTGCTTGTTGATGAAATTCCCGCCGCTGAACATTATTTTCCTGAGCCCGATAAATCACAGCTCGACAATATACAAATTTACTTCAATGAAATCGGTATCGCGCCTTTATTAACAGCCGAGGAGGAAATCCATTATTCCCGCTTAGCCTTACAAGGTGATGAAGCCGCACGTCAACGTATGATAGTAAGTAATTTGCGCTTGGTGGTTACTATCGCTAAGCGTTACTACCCTCGCGATTTAACCCTGTTAGACTTGATCGAAGAAGGCAATTTGGGTTTGATACGCGCCGTCGAAAAGTTTGATCCTGAGCTCGGCTTTCGTTTCTCTACCTATGCCACATGGTGGATTCGCCAAACCATAGAGCGCGCTTTAATGAATCAAACGCGCGCGGTACGCTTGCCTATTCATATTGTTAAAGAGCTCAATTTATACCTGCGTACGGCAAGAGAGCTAATGCAGGAATTAGATCAAGAGCCTAGCCCAGAAGATATTGCAGAAAAGCTTGATAAGCCTGTAGCGCAAGTTAAAAAAATTCTCAAACTTAACGAGCGCAGTATCTCAATGGATATGCCCGTTAACGCAGATTCCACCAAGCCCTTTATTGATACGCTAGCGGATCACCGTTTAGCGAACCCTGCTAATTTGTTGCAAGATACCAATCTAGCCGAGTGTGTGGATACTTGGTTAGATGAGCTAAGCGATGTGCAAAAAAAAGTGTTGGTGCTGCGTTTTGGCTTGCGAGGCAGTGAGCCTGCAACTTTGGAAGACGTGGGTAAAGAGATTAATCTAACCCGCGAGCGCGTAAGGCAAATTCAAATTGAAGCCTTACAGCGTATGCGTGAAATACTCGCTAGCCAAAACCTGGGCGAAGAAGTGTTAATTGAAGATGAGTAAACGCCTCAGCTAAAGCTGCTACGTATACTGTGCAAGATTGAAAAAATCCCGCCTTTTTTCTCGGCTTTTGGCCCGGCACCGGTTAGTTGAGAGTGGTTCCATTGCCCTAGCATATCCCCTAGTTCTTTGGCTTGTTCGGCTAAAAACTTTAACTCATCAACGGTGATTTTAGGGCCTTGATAGTTGCTAATTTTTTCAATTCTCTCAGCCAATGGATGATCAGGATCATTCATTTTATACACTTCGAGCTTCCAGCGTGCATTGTTCACCACAATCCGTAACAGGCTTAGCTTAGTTTCCAGTGTTACTTGGCTAAAATCATCCAGTGGGCCGAAAATAGTAAAGTCAGTGGCGATTAAAGTAGCGCCAACTTTTGCAGCAGCAAGTGATGCCGTGCGAGGTTGGTTATTGATAATCGCTAAGGCGCCCAAAACCTGCCCAGAAGACAATTGGCTTATTGCTGGTTCATGGCAATCTTTATCAGGGAATACATCGAGTTTGCCTTTCAGCAAGAAGTAAAATTTATTGTCGATAGCCCCTTTTTCAATAATCGTTTTACCGGCTGGTAACTCAATCAGGCTAGAGTGCTTTAGCAATAATTCGTATTGCTGGTTACTGTGCAAAGCCAAGTCAGAGAAAAAAGGGATAGGACTTAATAAGTCGCTGACTGCATCAGCTGTATATTTATCTAATGTGGTTACTTTCATGATACAACCTTTTCAAAACGTAGCGTTTAGGGATGATAGGCTCTAATGACTGTAGTCTCCAACAAAATGCCGATGAAGTAATCACAGAGTCGGTTTTTCATGGCAAGTAAAACTGCGTTTTGTGTACTAGTGCAGGAAATCGCGCTTCTATTATATTCTGTAGGTGCTACTGGTCATTAATTTAGCCATTAAAGACATGGCTTTTTTGATCGGTTGGGGGAAGGTAATACCGCCGTTTTCAATGGCCATATGGGCGTGTCTTTCTTCATCCTCTAGCATTTGCTGCAAGATAGCACGGGTTTTATGATCATTTTCGGGGATTTGCGTTAAGTGGCTTTCTAAATGCTGGCACACTTGATCCTCAGTAGCTTCAACAAAGCCTAAGCTTACTCTATCGCTAATGGCGCCGGTAACTGCGCCGATAGCCAATGATGCGCCATAGAATAAAGGGTTTAAATAGCTGGTGTGGCTATCAAGCTCTTCTAAGCGTTGCTCGCACCAAACTAAGTGGTCGATTTCTTCATCGGCAGCGGTTTGCATGGCTTCGCGGGTTTCTTTATTGCGCGCGGTTAAGGCTTGGCCTTGATATAAAGCTTGGGCGCATACTTCACCAGTATGGTTTACGCGCATTAAGCCTGCTACGTGCTTTCTTTGCGTGGCATCATCGATGGGGGAATCGGGTTCGGCAATTGTGCGTGCCGAGCGGTAAGCGCCTTGGCTAAGCGTCTTTAAGCCGTTATCGAAGGTGCTAAGTAGATTATCCAAAGTTGAAAGCTGGCGAAAATTCATACCGACAATGACCTGAGATTCAAAATGATCCCATTGTAAGCTATTTGCCCTTGAAAACTATTGCCCGCTATTAATAATTTGTCATAGACAAAAAATGCTATCAGTTCTAGCCACTTATAGCCCAATAGCATGGCTTTGCGGGGTGTTAATTTCTGGCCTTAATAGCAAAAATTAGGTAAACTTTGTCGGTTTTTCGTACCCATTGCTAGCAGATGCTGGTTATTTAACTTTCAAAAAGGCACTACGTGACAGCAACAGCAATTAAGAAATCACCAAGAATAGAGGCGGCTAATGCAGAGCAAGCTCATCTACAATTGGTGCCAGGTAAGCATCTGCGTATCGCGATTTTAGGTTATCGCAGCCATCCATTTGGCGGTGGGCAGGGCATTTACATTAAGTATTTATCGAAAGCGTTGGTTGAGGCTGGCCATCGAGTCGATGTTATCTCCGGCGAACCCTACCCGCATTTAGATCCGCGTGTGCGTCTGGTTAAATTGCCGGGCATGAATCTTTACGAAAACGGTTTAACATCGTTGCGTCCACACCATTTGCGTTCCTGGGCAAATGTATCGGAGTGGTTAAGCAAATTGACGGGTGGTTTTGCCGAGCCGTATGCCTTTGCCCGTCGTGCCGATGCTTGGTTAAAAGAACACGGTAAAAGCTACGATTTAATTCATGATAATCAGTGTTTAGGCTATGGCATGCTAGCCATTCAAAAACGCCTACCCTTGGTAACCACCTTACATCACCCTATCACCCAAGATTTACAGCTTGCATTAGATGCTAGCAACAAATGGTGGGAGCGCCTACTCATTCGCCGTTGGCATTCCTTCTTGCATATGCAGGGCAAAGTGGTGCGTAAATTAGAGCATGTGGTAACGGTATCGGCACGTTCGCAAGAAGATATCAGCACCGCCTTCGCTATCGATAAAAACGACATTACTTTGATTTATAACGGCATTGATACCCAAGAGTTTTCGCCGCGCGGGCATATAGAGCGTAAGCCTTGGCGCATAATGGCAACAGCCTCTGCCGATCAACCCTTAAAAGGTTTGCGCTATTTGCTGGAAGCTTATGCCCTTTTGCTGCCACGGTATCCGCAGCTGGAGTTATTGGTGGTGGGTAAGCCACGCGAAGGCGGCCCAACTGAGCAATTATTAAACGCATTAGCGATTGCCGATAAAGTCCGTTTTGTTAGCGGCATCAGCACTGACGATTTAGTCGATTATTATGCCGAAGCGACTATCGCTGTAGTGCCTTCTTTATATGAAGGTTTTGGTCTGCCAGCAGGTGAGGCCATGGCCTGTGAAGTGCCTGTGGTTGCCGCTCGTGGTGGTGCATTACCTGAAGTGGTCGGTGATGCAGGTATACAAGTGCCTATAGCCGATAGCCAAGCCATCGCTGATGCAGTCGCTGATTTGTTAGAAAACCCAGACAAGCGTCAAGCGCTGGCTATCGCAGGTCGCGAACGCATTCTTGAGCGCTTTAGCTGGCAAGTAGCTGCCAAAAGTCTAACGCAATACTACCTACAGATATTAGAAAATCATGCAAACCGTTGATTTTAAGCACTTCCCATTAGAGAAGGACGATACCGTATTGGATTTAGGCTGTGGCGAAGGTCGTCATGTGTATGCGGTGTACGCGCACGCAGATGTACAAGTGGTCGGTGTGGATTTAAGCCTACAGGATTTGCAAACCGCTAGTGCACGTTATCAGCCCTATATAGAAAACGATAATAGTGACAAAAGCTTTGCCCTATTAAACGGCAACGCTTTGCAGTTACCGTTTGCCGATAACACCTTTGATAAAATCATCTGCTCTGAAGTATTGGAGCATATTCCTGACTATGAAGGCGTGATAAAAGAAATACAGCGCATTTTAAAGCCCGGTGGTTTGTTTTGTGCTTCAGTACCGCGTTTTTGGCCAGAGTTTGTTTGCTGGCATTTTAGTGATGAATACCATGAAAACGAAGGCGGTCATCTACGTATTTTTCTGGCATCCCAGTTGCGTCGCAAAATAGAAAACCAAGGCTTTCGTTTCTACCGCAAGCATTGGGCACATGCCTTGCATAGCCCTTACTGGTGGTTGCAATGTATGGATTGGGATAACAAAGAAAATAACAAGCTCGTGCAGTCCTACCATAAACTATTGGTCTGGGATTTAATGGAAAAACCCTGGATAACACGTACGAGTGAAAAAATGCTGAATCCGATTATGGGCAAAAGCGTTGTCATGTACTTTGAAAAGGCAGCAATAACGTGAGTGGACTTTTTTTGACGAAGGGATCCTTCCCCAAAGATTTCTTTAAGCCCACAGTCGATTTTCTCGTAGAGTCGCAATTAGCCGATGGCTCCATCCCTTGGTCGGAAGGTAATTATGCCGACCCATGGGATCATGTCGAAGCGGCAATGGGTTTAAGCATAGGCGGGCAATATCCCGCTGCTGAAAAAGCCTATAACTGGCTGCGTGATACGCAGCTGGAAGACGGCAGTTGGTGGGCCGCTTATAAAGACGGCGAAATTCATAATCGGGAGCGTCGCGAAACCAATTTTGTTGCCTATATCGCCACCGGTATTTGGCATCATTACCTGATCACCGAAGATATCGCGTTTGTTCGTAGTATTTGGCCTACCGTTACCCGCGCCATAGAATTTGTTCTGCGCCTACAAACCGAACACGGCGATATTCATTGGGCGGTCGATACTGACGGCAAGCCCAAAAAAGATGCTTTAATTACCGGCTGCAGCTCCATCTATAAAAGCCTAGAGTGTGCTTACAATTTATCGGTCGTGCTAGGTGAAGAACGTAAAGACTGGCTACAAGCACGTAGCTTATTAGGTAAGGCCCTGCGTCATCACCCTGAACGTTTTGATCGCACTTGGGAGAGCAAAGCACGTTTTTCCATGGACTGGTTTTACCCCGCACTAACCGGTGTATTGGATCAAAAAACAGCACGTAAACGCCTGAATGATCGCTGGGATGAGTTTGTCGAAAAGGGCATGGGGTGTCGCTGCGTATCCGACGAGCCTTGGGTTACTATTGCAGAATCCTGTGAGCTTACCATGGCGCTTTTAGCCGCAGGTGAGCCAGCACGCGCAGCTAAAGTATATAGCTGGTTACATCAATGGCGTTATGCCGATGGGTCTTATTGGACAGGCTATCAGTTTGTCGAAGATCTACTCTGGCCGGACGAGCGCCCCACATGGACAGCAGCGGCCATTTTGCTAGCAGCAGATGCACTCACTGATTACACCGCTGCCGCGCATTTATTCAAAGAAGTACGCTTATTGGATACGACGTAAAATACCGAGCGTGTTAACCACCTCTAGCTCTTCAAATAAGCCAGAGGCCAAGGCCATACGATAAATCGTAATTGGCGCTTGGCCGCCTTCATCGGGGTTAGGGAACAAATCGTGGATGGCTAAAATACCGCCAATACGAATATGCGCAACCCAGCTACGGTAATCGGTTTCAGCTGCCTCAAAGCTATGGC
>Ga0209075_1002870_pt1 | contig 14809 bp, 10 predicted proteins | sample Stecom2011_FD_187523 | JGI IMG/M metagenome (GOLD analysis project Ga0209075, IMG submission 187523) | Agricultural soil microbial communities from Utah to study Nitrogen management - Steer compost 2011 (SPAdes) (version 2) | ecosystem: Environmental > Terrestrial > Soil > Agricultural land... | reverse complement strand
CGGTCAATGGAATCGAAGTAACCCTTGATGGTCCAGATGTGCAGTGCCATACCGCCCAGCGAGGCCACAATCACCGCGCCGTGGGTATTCAGCCCCAGCCAGCTCACATGATTGCCAATCTGATCAAACAGGGCGTAAAGCGCCACTAGGGAAAGTACCGGCGGGAACATCTGGAAGATCAGCATTGACTTGAGAACAAACCCTTTGCCGGCAAAGCGCATGCGCGCAAAGGCATAAGCGCTGGTGGTAGAAAGTGCCAGAATCAGAACTGCCGAAACAACGGCAATCTTGATGGAATTCCACAACCACAAGAGCACCGGAAACGGCGGTTGAGTGGTTATACCATCCTCACCTGTGTACGGGAGGCCCAACGCCAGATACCAGTGTTCCAGGGAGGGATTCTCCGGCAGCAAGCTGCCTGCTGCAAAATTACCACTGCGGAATGAAATGGAAATAACCATCAGCAATGGAAACAGAATGATCATGATGAATGCCAGCATCCCCAGATGGGATGCCAGCACACGGTATTTGGTGGAGCGGGGTTCAACCATGGCCATAATAAGTTCCTTACACCTTGATCTTGGACAGCTTGAGATTGATCAGTGACAACGCACCCACCACCAGAAAGATTGCGGTGGCAATGGCAGCGGCCAGACCAAAGTTCTGCCCGGAGTCCTGAAACGCGATGCGGTAGGTGTAACTCACCAGAAGATCGGTGGTTCCTGCCGGCGTACTCGCACCAATGATGTCCGGAGCGCCCCCAGTCAGCAGTGCAATCAGGACAAAATTATTGAAGTTAAATGCGAAGCTTGCAATCAGTAGCGGCATCAACGGCTTGATAATCAGGGGCAGGGTAATATTGAACAGATTGTTCACCGGCCCTGCGCCATCCATGGCAGACGCCTCATAAAGGTCCCGAGGGATTGCCTGCAATAGCCCCATACAAAGCAGCATCATGTAGGGGTAGCCAAGCCAGGTGTTCACAATCAGAATCATGGACCGGGCCAGAACCGGATCGCTGAACCAGTCGGGCCGAAGGCCGAACAAGCCTTCAAGAACCAGATTGATTTCACCAAAGTTCTGGTTGAACAACCCTTTGAACACCAGAATCGATATAAATGCCGGTACGGCGTAGGGGAGGATCAACATGGTGCGGTAAAAGCCCTTGCCCCGAATCTGGTCCCACTGAAGCAGGTTAGCCAGCAGCAGGCCCAGCGCCAGGGTGAAAACAACGGTGGCAACCGCAAACGAGAGCGTCCATACAAAAATCTCAAAGAAAGGCCCGCGAATAGAGGGGTCCGTCACCACCTTCACATAATTATCCCAGCCAATGTTAACCGTCCAACCTGGCGACAGGGCCTTGCCGTTGCCATCACGGTAAAAGCCGGCATCATGATCCGGAAAATAGGTTACGCCGGTCTGATTATTGGTGAGGCTGTCATTTTCATGCAGCGTGAACTGGGGGTGAATCGCTGCGAAGGAGCGCAGGCTTGCCTGGCTAAGTTCACGCCCGTCTTCGGCTATCAGTTTGATTTCCGACAGCTCGCCCCTGAGCTTGATGATGTCCCGGATCGACAGAGGCTCACCCTGAGGTTTGTCAGATACCGGCAATACCGGAGAGGAGCGCTCACCCTCCATCAGCTTCAGCGGTGCGGAAGCCAGATCCTGGAAGCGCCCTTCAAGCCAGAAGACGTAGCCCTCAGGTGTTTGGTACAGCTGGTACTCGTAGCGGACTGCTTCCGACTGATAAGTCCGGCTCAGGAGATTTTCCTGAACCTGATCGTAGCTCAACAGGTTGCTGGCACTGTAATTCGTAAAGCCAATGCCCACGGTATACATGAGCGGAAAAATCACAAACAGCCCCATGCCGGCGATGGCCGGGAATATATACCGGTGTGCATACAGCTTTTTGCTAACAAATACCGCAACGGCAGATGCAGTAAGCACCAGAAATAGCATGGCAAAAACAAACTCACGCTGGGCATAGAGCGCCAGTATGAGGTAGAGCGCGGCAGCGACAATCGCCGCCAGCGCACCCCACTTGAGCAATAGTCGGGTCATGGAGTGTCTGCTTTCAATACCGGGAAAGGACAGGGTTTCCGTTATCATTGTAGTTAGCCCGTTGATTACCGTCGCCCTTGGGCAACAGCGGATTTACATACACGTCTCAGCTGACCGGTGCCGTGCAATGACAATTCTGCACGGCACCGGATTACCGGCCTGATTAGCGGGTAATTCGCTGAGCGGCCGCGTTCAGGGCATCTTCTACGGACTGGCGTCCAGATGTGATGTTTTGCAGGGCAGGCCCCATGGAAGACCAAAAGGCGCCCATGGCCGGAACATTCGGCATGGGTTTACCCAGCTGGGCATTCTCGAATGTCGCCTTGATGTTGGGATCTGAGGAGAGTTCATCCATGAATTTCTTATTGGCTACGGCACCCAGGGAAACGTCATCGTTCACCATTTTCAGGCCTTTCACGGACAGCGCGTAATTCTCCAGGAATTCAACCGCCAGATCCTTGTTCGGACTCGCAGAGTTCAGAGTTGCAGCCATCACGCCAACCATTGGTTTGCTTGGCTGACCATCTACGGTCGGGATCGTAGTAACACCGAAGTTAATACCACTTTTCTTAAGGTTATCCCACGCCCAGGGACCGCTGATCATCATGGCGGTTTCGCCCTTGTTGAAGCTCGACTCCATGGCGCTGTAGTCTGCACCCCGCGGCATAATCCCTTCTTCGATCAGCCGGGTCAGTGCATTGGCACCTTTTATAGCACCATCCGTGTTCACCCCAGTGTCCTTCACATCAGCGGAACCGTCGGCATTCTCACCGAAAATGTAACCACCCGCTGCAGCCAGCATGGGCCAGGTGAAGTAAGTATTGTTGTAGTCCCAAAGGATGGCCCGCTTGCCATCTTCTGCCAGCTTCTTATGCACAGCCGGAATGTCCTCGAAGGCGCTGGGCGGCTCGGGCAGCAGATCCTTATTATAGATCAAACCAATGGATTCAATCGCCATCGGATACCCATAGACCTTTCCACCTACGGTAACCGCATCCCATGTAAAGTCATAGTTGGCGTCGATCACGCTCTGGGAGGGTTTGACCTCGGAAATAATTCCGCTCTGGGCCCATTCACCAAAACGGTCGTGCGCCCAGATAAAAATGTCAGGCCCGTTGCCTGTGGCAGCGGATTGCTGGAACTTATCGGTAGCGCTGTCAGGATGTGCAACTTCAACCGGGATGCCGGTTTCTTGTGTGAACCAGTCACCTACTTGCTGCAGGCCATCATAGCCCTTGTCGCCATTGATCCAGACCAAAAGCTTGCCTTCTTCGATTTCGGCATGAGCTGGCGCGGCGGTACCGAAGGTGGCGGCAACAATAGCGGCGGCGAGTGTGCTGCGGATAAAAGTTCGACGATTCATCAGGTGGTTCCTTTCTGTTTTCTAGCCTTATTCTTGTTTTCCGGCCATGCGCGAAGTTGTGGGGCCGGACTTGACGCAAAACTCTCTTTTGCGAGTATTGAGACTGTGTGGCAATTCCCCGTAATAAGCATCACCCCTTATTTCATTCCCCGAGGCGTAGTGGAGGGGAGTAGGCAGGTGTAGAAAATTCCTTCTACCGCCCCCGGGAGAAGTCTGTTTTGATGGCATTCACAAGAATGAAAACTTGAACGGAGCAATTGCCATGACCCCTCGCACCAGACACCTGAAACTCGCCGCCTGCACTGCCTTGACCATGATCACAGCAGGCTGCGCGTCCGATCCCGGCCAGCCCTCAGCTGTGGCTGGGCCACCGTCAATAGATGATACCAGCGTTTTTTGCGAGGCAGCATCCACCAAAATGACGATTCAGGTGGGTTCCGCATTTCCGGATGGCACGCTGGTCAGGGATTTCTACACCGGCAATACTGCCTGGGTCAGCAATGGTCAGGTAACGATGGCTCCGGGCCAGGGAGCGGAGGGTTTGTTATTGCTGGAAGCAGCAGACGCCCCCTTGAGCCATTTCACCTGGGCAGGGGCTACGGTCTATTTTGCCGTGACGGATCGTTTTGCCAACGGCACCACAAGCAACGATCGCAATTACGGCCGACAGGCGGATGGCAAAAATGAGATCGGCACTTTTCATGGCGGCGATTTTGTCGGCCTTACAGAAAAGCTGGATTACCTGACAGAACTTGGTGTTAACGCCCTGTGGATTACCCCTCCCTTCGAGCAGATGCATGGCTGGGTCGGTGGTGGCGACCGAGGAGACTTCAAGCATTACGGATATCATGGCTATTACGCTCTGGATTTCACCGTACCAGACGCCAGCTTCGGCACCCGGGAGGAATTTCGCACCCTGGTTCAGGAAGCTCACAAGCGGGACATCCGGGTGGTCATGGATGTGGTTATGAACCATCCAGGGTACAGCACGCTTCAGGACATGCAGACCTTTGGTTTCGGTTCACTGTTCGAAGGATTTGAAAAACACCTGCCCGATCAGTGGGGCGATTGGCAGCCGGAATCTTGGGAAAACTACCACGCCTACCACGCACTTATTGATTACGACCACCAGAACTGGAGCAACTGGTGGGGCAAGGACTGGGTCAGGGCTGGCATTGCCGACTACGACACACCACCGAATGCCTCAGTGGACGCGCAGCGCGGCTCCCTTGCCTTCCTGCCGGACTTCAAGACCGAAGCCAAGCAACCTGTGAACCTTCCGGCATTCCTGCGTAACAAGGAAAACTCCAGAAGTCAGCAACTGGACAATGCCACAGTCAGGGATTACCTGACCACCTGGCTGACCGACTGGGTTCGGCAGTTCGGCGTGGACGGTTTCCGGGTGGATACCGCCAAGCATGTGGAGCCGGAAGCCTGGCTGGCGCTCAAGCAAGAGGCTCAGACCGCCCTGAATGACTACCGCAAGCGCAACCCCGGGGCCGCGCTGCCAGCGGAGAAGTTCTGGATGGTTGCAGAGGTGTTCCCCCACTCTGTACGCAAGACCGCCTATTTTGATGCCGGCTTTGATGCAGTGATCAATTTCGACCTGCAGGAAGAAGCGCGCAAGGGCGCCCAGTGTCTGCCCGCCATGGAGTCTGTCTACAGTGAATACGCCCGCAAGCTGCACAGTGCCGACAACTTCAATGTGTTGAGCTATATCTCATCACACGACACCAAACTGTTCAGCCAGATTTCCGGTAACAACCCGGCACTCCAGAAACGGGCAGCGGCGGCACTCATGCTGACCCCCGGTGCAGTTCAGGTGTTCTACGGTGATGAGACCGGCCGTGCATTCGGACCCACCGGCTCGGATCCGCACCAGGGCACCCGGTCCGACATGAACTGGAGCGCCATCGAGAATGGCGAGGTGTCCGCCATCCTTGAGCACTGGCAGAAACTGGGCAAGTTCCGGGAGCGTCATTCCGCGATCGGCGCAGGCGAGCACCGGTTGATCAGCCAGCAACCCTATGTATTCTCACGAACCAACGGCGATGACCGGGTGGTGATTGCGTTCGGGAGAAAGTGAACCAACCATGAGTTACTCGGCTTTTCTGGAAGAAACCCCTCTTATTCCTGGCATGATGCGCCTGCTGGACCATGCCGAACTTTGCAAACCTGCACGGCTGGCAGCCTGGATACAAAAAAGGCTGGATGAAGGCCTTAATACCTTTGACCACGCTGATATTTACGGGGATGGGGAATGCGAGCGTATTTTCGGCGAGACACTGATGGCCTCACCGGAACTGCGCCAGAAGGTGCAGGTTATTTCCAAGGCCGGTATTGTGCCGGCCCATCGGGACCCCTCGCTATGGACCACCAAACACTATCGTGCAGAAGCAGATTATTTTTCCGGGGCAATTGACAAGTCACTGAGCCGGCTTCGGGTCGAACAGATCCATACATTCCTTATTCACCGACCAGATCCGCTGCTGGATGCGGAATCACTGGCAACTGCTCTGGAACGGGCCGTCACTGCCGGGAAGATCCGGCACATAGGGGTATCCAATTTCCTGCCGGAGCAGTGGCGCTGGTTTCAGCAAAATACCCGCCTGCCTCTGGTGTGCAACCAGAGCCAGCTATCTCTCAGCCACTCTGCTGCGCTGCTTGATGGTACCTATGAAGCGCACCTAAACGACGGCCTCCGCTGGCTTGCCTGGTCTCCACTGGCCGGTGGCACCCTGACCCGATGTGTACCGGAAGGGTTATTGCAGGCGGCCAAAGAGGAAACCAGCCTGGACGAAACCGGACTGGCAATCGCGTGGCTAAGACAAATTCCCGGCACCCCCATCCCGGTAGTGGGCTCAATGCGGGAGCGCCGGATTCAGGAAGCGCTCAAAGGGGCTCGAACCACCCTGCCACGCTCCCTCTGGTTCGCCCTGCTGGAAGCGGTGCGACAAACCGAGGTACCCTGAAGCTCAACCGAAACGCCGCATCAGCCCCACTGCTGGCCTCCGGTTCAATGCCAAATCCCTCACGTTACCCAGGCTTACACCTCCGGGTTGCCCAGTGCTTCGGCAGCCCCCAGCAGCCCTGTGTAAGGCTCGGTGACCACATAAACTGGCGTAAACTCCAACAGCGGGCGCATTCTGCCCTTGTCCTCAAAGCCACTGCAGAATGGGCTTTCCAGGAAAAAATCCAGGATACGGGGCAGAATACCGCCACACAGGTAAACCCCTCCGGTACTTCCAAGCGTCAGCACTCCGTTACCGGCAACGCGACCGAGCAACTCGCAGAAATGCCGCAGGGTGTGTCGGGCCAGCGCATCCGTGTTGTCCAGGGCTGCTGATGTGATTTTCTCGGGGCCATCCAGCGGAGCAGCAACACCCTGAATTTCGGCATGGGCCTGATAGAGGTTCAACAGACCCTGGCCACACAGAATCCGCTCCACAGAAACCCGCCCAAAGCGGGCCTTGAGGATACGCAGTACCGCCATTTCAGCTTCGTCTGTCGGCGCAAAGTCCACATGCCCACCTTCGGTCATCAACGGCGCCCAACCCTGCTGGATCGGTACCAACCCGGAAACACCGAGCCCGGTTCCGGGGCCCATAACAAGCCTGGGGCGCCGTCTGTCGCCTGGCCCCCCGCAAACATGAACCAGCTTGTCTTCCGCAACATGGGGCACTCCAAGCGCCATGGCCGTAAAATCGTTAATCACCTTGAACGCCGCCCAGCCAAACTCTTTCCGGATATCTTCGGTATCAAAGCGCCAGTGGTTGTTGGTCATTCGCACCCGGGTTCCGCGTACGGGCGAGGCAACGGCCAGGCAAGCCTGATCCACTTCCGACAGCCCGACCCGGGCCAGGTAATCCCGAACCGCATCCTCAAGATTGTTGTATTCCCCGCAGGGCAGAATCTCTATGGCCCGGGGCTGCACACTGCCCTGTTCTACCAGCGCGAAGCGCGCATTGGTGCCACCGATATCACCAACCAGTGCATAGTGTTTTGCTGTCATGCTTCATGATTCCAGAAAAAGCTGGCCCCTTCCTCGGGATTGCTTGTGGCGCGACGCATCCAGCCAAACAGCTCCCGACCATAGCCTTGATGATAGCCGGTAAGGTCCGCCTTTTCAGATTCCCGCCCGGCTAACGTCTGTTCATCAATCTGGATGGAGAGAATGCCTTTGTCGGCATCCAGGCAGATCGGATCACCATTTTTGATTTTGGCCAAGGGGCCGCCATCCAGTGCTTCCGGGTATACATGGATCGCTGCGGGCACCTTGCCGGAGGCACCGGACATGCGGCCGTCTGTCACCAGGCCAACCTTGTATCCCCGGTCCTGCAGTACTCCGAGGTAGGGTGTGAGCTTGTGCAGCTCAGGCATGCCATTACTCTTCGGGCCCTGGAAACGCACGATTACGACACAGTTTCTGTCCAGATCGCCGGCTTCAAATGACGCCTTGAGTTCGTTCTGGTCATTGAAGACAACAGCGGGAGCTTCTACCTTACGGTGCTCGGAGGCAACGGCAGATACCTTGATCACGCCACGGCCAAGGTTGCCATTGAGCACCTTCAGCCCGCCATCCGGCGCAAACGGCTCCGCCACCGGGCTGAGCACATCCGGCAGCAGACTTTTTTCCAGTGCCGGCTTCCAGACCAGTTTTTCAGCCTCCAGCTCCGGCATCCGGGTATATCGCTCCAGACCAAAGCCCACTGCGGTGTTCACATCGTTGTGCAGGTAACCACCACTGAGCAGCTCACGGATCAGGAAAGGTGTACCGCCCGCTTCGTGAAATGCGTTCACGTCTTCCTCACCGTTAGGGTATATCCGGGTCATGGACGGTACGACTGAGGAGAGTTCGGCATAATCGTTCCAGTCGATGATGATACCCGCTGCCCGGGCAATGGAGATCCAGTGAATGGTGTGGTTGGTGGAGCCACCAGTAACCAGAAGCGCCACCAAGGCATTGACAATACTCTTTTCATCAACCATGTCTCCCAGACCGAGTTCACCCCCATTAGGCTTCGAGAGCTTGATCACCTGTTCGGTCGTTGCCCGCGTGAGCTCATCGCGCAGCGGCGTATTGGGATTCACAAACGCTGCTCCGGGCAGGTGCAGCCCCATGACCTCCACCAGCAACTGGTTGCTGTTGGCAGTGCCATAAAACGTACAGGTACCCGGGCTGTGATAGGACTTACTCTCGGCCTCAAGCAGCTCTTCCCTGCCAACCTTACCTTCGGCATAGAGCTGACGAATGCGCTGCTTTTCCTTGTTTGGGAGCCCCGAGGGCATTGGGCCTGCAGGAACCAACATTGTGGGCAGGTAACCGAAGCTTAGCGCACCGATCAAAAGCCCGGGAACAATCTTGTCGCAGACCCCCAGCAGCAGAGCGGCATCGAACATATTGTGACTCAGAGCCACGGCGGTGCTCATAGCGATGGTGTCCCGGGAAAACAGGCTTAGCTCCATGCCCGGCTGGCCCTGGGTTACGCCATCACACATGGCGGGAGTGCCTCCGGCAACCTGTGCAACAGACCCCATACCCCGGGCTGCCTCCCGAATCAGGTCCGGAAATCTCTCATAGGGCTGATGGGCAGAAAGCATATCGTTGTAGGCCGTTACTACGGCTACGTTGGCCTTGTTCATGAACTTCAGGGTGCCTTTGTCGCCCTGACTGCAGGCCGCAAAACCGTGAGCCAGATTGCCGCATGAAAGAGAACTCCGGTGCGGGGACCGGGCTTTCAGAACATTCATGCGGTTCAGGTAGTCCTGCCGCGCTGACTCACTGCGCTTGATAATTCTCTCGGTAACCTTGGCGACGGTCGGGTGCATGATGGGCTCCATTGTGTAAATTGCTAGACTGGCCATTTATTCGTAACTTTACTTTCTTTTTTTAATTTTTTCACCTCTTCATCGTTCATTTGTTCTTTTTTTGTTGTTATATTTACTACATTAAAAAGGGCGAACGAACAAAAAACGACCAACAAGGAGTAAAACAATGACAATCCGCATCGCAATTAACGGCTTTGGCCGTATCGGGCGCAATGTACTCAGAGCACTGTATGAAAATAACTACCGGAACGAACTTCAGGTTGTTGCCATTAACGACCTCGGAAACGCGGAAACCAACGCCCACTTGCTAAAGTATGACAGTGTTCACGGCCGGCTTAACGCCGATATTGGTCATGACGCTGAATCCCTGACCGTGAACGGCGACCGGATTGCCACTACAGCCATCCGCAACCCCGAAGAACTTCCCTGGAGCGACTACAGCATTGATGTGGTCTTTGAGTGCACCGGCTTGTTCACCGATCGGGACAAGGCGGCAGCGCACCTGAGGGCCGGCGCCCGCAAAGTCATTATTTCCGCCCCCAGCCCCGATGCAGATGCCACGGTGGTGTACGGAGTGAACCATAAAACCCTGACCACCGGCCACGACATCATTTCCAACGCATCCTGCACCACGAACTGCCTGGCACCTGTTGCCAAAGCCCTTCACAACAGCATTGGCATTGAGAGTGGCCTGATGACCACCATCCACTCCTACACCAACGACCAGAAACTGAGCGACGTTTACCATTCCGACCTGTACCGGGCAAGGTCCGCCACTCAATCCATGATCCCGACCAGAACCGGCGCTGCTGCCGCCATCGGCAAGGTTATTCCAGCTCTAGATGGCAAGCTGGACGGGTTGGCTGTTCGGGTTCCAACCATTAATGTATCGCTGGTGGATTTCGGCTTCATCGCCGGTCGGGAAACCACGGTAGAAGAAGTGAATAACGCGGTAAAAGCCGCCTCCGAGAGCAATCCGGTTCTGGGATACAACGTTGAGAAACTGGTGAGCGTGGATTTCAACCACAACGCGCTTTCAAGCATCTTCGACGCCAACCACACACGGGTTCTGGGTCGTCATGTGAAAGTCATGGCCTGGTACGACAATGAATGGGGATTCTCGAATCGCATGCTGGATAACGCCATCGCCCTGGTGAACGCCAATCAGAAAAACTGACAGGCCTGATTGAAGCCACCTCTCTGCGCATACCCATTTTGAAGAACCAAAGGACACCAACCATGCTCAGGCGTACCAAGATAGTCGCCACCCTCGGCCCCGCTACCGACTCAACAAAATCCCTGGCCGGCATCATTGCTGCAGGGGTAGATGTCACCCGGCTTAACTTTTCCCATGGCAGCGCACAGGAACATATCGACCGGGCGCGCAGGGTGCGTGCGGCCGCCGCGACGCAGGGCCGCTTTGTTTCACTGCTTGCCGACCTTCAGGGCCCCAAGTTGCGCATAGCCCGGTTCAGCGACAACAAGGTAACCCTGGTTGCCGGCCAGACATTTGTTCTCGATGCGAACATGGACAAGGAGGCAGGCACAGAAGAACGGGTTGGCATCGACTACGAACAACTGATCAATGACGTGCAACCCGGCGACATTCTGGTACTGGATGACGGACGCATCGAGATGGAGGTCTCGTCCGTGGACGCACACAGCATTACGTCTACCGTGATTATTGGCGGCCCCTTGTCAAACAACAAGGGCCTGAACAAACGGGGCGGCGGCCTCTCCGCCGAAGCGCTGACAGACAAGGACAGGGAGGACATAGTTACCGCGGCCCGCCTGGGAGCAGACTACGTAGCCGTATCTTTTGTACGCACTGCTGACGACATGCACACAGCACGCCGACTGCTCAAAGAGGCAGGATCACATGCCGGGCTGGTGGCAAAGATTGAACGTGCAGAACTGGCCCATGACGACGACGCGCTTGATGCGGTTATCGAGGCATCCGATGCGGTGATGGTGGCCCGTGGCGATCTGGCGGTGGAAATTGGCGATGCGGCGCTGGTAGGCGTCCAGAAACACATTATTTCACGCGCCCGCGTTCTGGATCGCGCTGTAATCACAGCAACCCAGATGATGGAGTCCATGATCACCAACCCGATGCCAACACGGGCAGAAGTCTCGGATGTGGCGAACGCGGTGATGGATTACACCGATGCTGTAATGCTGTCTGCCGAGACCGCCGTAGGTGATTATCCGAAAGAAGCTGTCGAAGCAATGGTGCGCATTTGCCTGGGAGCGGAAAAGCATCCGTCCATGCATCAGTCAGGCCACCGGATTCATGAGCGCATGGAAAAAGTGGATGCGGCCATTGCGCTGTCTGCCATGTATGCCGCCAACCACCTGGAAGGTGTCGCAGCAATTATCTGCATGACAGAAACCGGCTCCACACCTCGCCTGATGTCCCGAATCAAGTCGAGCCTGCCCATTTTCGCATTCTCCCGCCACCACTCAACCCAGCATCGAGTCGCGCTCTTCCGGGGTGTTCAGACAGTGCCGTTTGACTCGGCAAAGATTCCGAACGAGCGAACCAATGCGCTTGCGGTTTCTGAACTGGTCACCCGACGGGTGGTAAAAGAAGGGGATTTGGTGGTGATCACCAAGGGCGACTATGTGAACGCCCAAGGCGGCACCAATACCATGAAGATTGTTCGGGTAGGCTCTGAAATCCGCTGAGCCTTTCCCTAAAGGTCAGCCAGACTTCCCCGGGCAATTTCGGTTATTTGCGCCCAGTCTTTCGCAGCTACTGCGTCCGGGGGCGTCAGCCAAGTACCACCAACAGCCCGGACAGTGGCAAGTGCCAGATAATCTGCCGCCGTGTTGCGGCGGATGCCACCTGTTGGGCAAAAACTGACGTCCGGGAAAGGTCCACCAAAGGCCTTCAGAGCAGCGATGCCACCAGCGACTTCTGCCGGAAAGAATTTGAATTCACGGTAGCCCAGATTGTAGCCGACCATCAGTTCGGAGATAGTGGCAATTCCGGGCAACAGCGGCGCTTCCGAGGTTATACCGAACTCGAGGATAGCCTCGGTCACACCCGGGGTGATGACGAACTGGGCACCTGCGGCCTCCACCTGACGGTACTGGGCGAGACTGGTGACGGTGCCAGCACCGACCCAGGCCTCGGGGATAGCTTTTCGAACTTTTTCGATGGCCTTTACACCATGCTCAGTGCGCAACGTGATTTCCAGCACCTTTATGCCGCCATCAACCAACGCACGGCACAGAGGTACTGCATCGTCGATCTCATTAATTGTGATCACCGGTATCAAAGGTGATGCGTCTAGCACCGCTTTTACGCGCTCACGATGCTGGGCGGGTAGTTGTTCCATGATCTTCTCCATCTTAAAAGTCGGGGGAGACGCCTTCACGGGCTCCAGAATATCTGCAGGCCGGGTTTAAGGAAGGCCCGCACAGGCATTTCCAAAACGTTATCGGAACATGAAATGGCCCTCTGCAAAGTTGCCAGTTTGTCTTTACCCTTCAGATGTAACGCCGTGAAACGGGCACCTCTCAGGGCCGACCAGGTCAGCGTGATACGCTTTTGAGGCTGCGACGCAGGCGTTATCGCTGCAACGATGCTTTGGCATTCAGGGTTCATGGCCCAGGCCAGTTCCGGCGCATCCGGGAACAGGGAAGCCGTATGGCCGTCATTTCCCATCCCCAGAATCACCACATCGAGCGGCAAAGTCAGATCGGCAAGTTCGGCCTTAACCTGCTCCAGCCCCTCTGTCGGCGTGGCACCGGGCTGTTTGAGCGATAAAAACCGGGCGGATGCAGCCCGATTTTGCAACAGGTTATCCCTGACCAGGCGGGTGTTGCTGGCCTCATCGTTTTCGTCCACCCAACGCTCATCCGCCAGCACAACATCCACCCTGCTCCAATCCAGCCCCCTGACGGAAAGGGCCCGAAAAAAAGGCAAAGGCGTGGAACCACCGGAAACCACCAGACTCGCCCTGGGCGCTTGCTTCAGGCGGCACATCAAAAATTCGGCAACGGTATCAGTCAGACTCAAAGCCACTTCATCCGAAGTTTCGCCGGATCGATCGTTGACCCCTTCGGGCAGACTGAGATCAGACATCTTCATACCAGTTCCTCCCGTCCCGGGTTATCATGGCAATGGAGGCAACCGGGCCCCAGGTTCCAGCGGCGTATCGCTTGGGCGGCTCACCGCCGTCTGCCCAGTTCTGGATAATCTGATCCACCCAGCGCCAGGCATATTCCACTTCGTCCCGGCGAACAAACAGGTATTGGTTGCCCTTCATAACCTCCCAAAGCAAACGCTCGTAGGCATCCGGAATACGTTCTGTGTCGAAGGCTTCAGAGAAAGTCAGCTCCAGAGGCCCCTGACGCAGGCGCATGCCCTTGTCGAGCCCCTGATCCTTGGTAAGAATCTTGAGGGCCATACCTTCGTCCGGCTGCAGGCGGATAATCAGCTTGTTGTTGGCCAGGTGCCTTTGGTCCGGATCAAAGATGTAATGCGGCGCTGGCTTGAAATGAATGATTATCTGGGAAAGCTTCTCGGGCAGGCGCTTGCCGGTGCGGATGTAAAAAGGAACGCCTGACCACCGCCAGTTGTCGATTTCAGCTTTTAGCGCCACAAAAGTCTCGGTGGCACTGCCTTTGTTGGCGCCATCTTCTTCCAGATATCCGGGAACTGGCTTGCCAATACTTGTACCGGCTGCGTACTGACCACGAACCACATAACTATCCATCATGTCGGGCGTGATCTGCTTCAATGCCTTGAGCACTTTTACCTTTTCATCACGAATGCTGCCTGCAGAAAGGTCCGATGGCGGATCCATGGCAATAAGACACAATAATTGCAGCAGGTGGTTCTGAACCATGTCACGAATCTGGCCAGCTTTGTCGAAATATCCCCACCGGCCTTCAATTCCAACACTCTCGGCGACGCTGATCTCGACATGAGAGATGTGGTTCTGGTCCCACTGAGAGGCAAAAAGATTGTTGGCAAAACGAAGAGCGATCAGGTTCTGAACCGTTTCCTTGCCCAGATAGTGATCAATCCGGAACAGTTGATCCTCGTTGTAGACCTCCCCCAATTCGTCGTTGATGACTTTCGACGACTCCAGGTCGTGGCCGATCGGTTTCTCTACGACCACCCGTGTCTTCTCGGTACAGCAACTTGCCGAACGCAGGTTTCTGGCAATAACCCCGTACATGGAGGGCGGGGTCGCCATATAGACAATGAGCTCATTGTTGACGCCATCACGCCACTGGTTGAGCACCTCAAACGCGTCTGGCTCATTAAAGTCCAGAATCTGGTAGTCAACCCGCTGCAGGAAGGCGTTGGCTAACTCTGCGTCGAACTCTTCCGGTTTGATATGCTGCTTCAGTCGTTCAAACAACCTCCGGCGCACGGTTTCAGTATCGACGTCGGTGCGGGCAATCGCCAGAAACCGGCTGCCGTCTGCCAGCAAACTTGCGCGCTCCAACTGATACAGGGCCGGGAACAGTTTGCGCTGGGCAAGATCGCCCAATGCTCCGAACAGCATCAGATCACAGCGGGTATTGATCTTGTTG
>Ga0209075_1002869_pt1 | contig 14816 bp, 11 predicted proteins | sample Stecom2011_FD_187523 | JGI IMG/M metagenome (GOLD analysis project Ga0209075, IMG submission 187523) | Agricultural soil microbial communities from Utah to study Nitrogen management - Steer compost 2011 (SPAdes) (version 2) | ecosystem: Environmental > Terrestrial > Soil > Agricultural land... | reverse complement strand
TCGAACGGCGACAGGTCTTCGGGGCGCACGTTGTTATCCGGCTCGCCTCCCGCCTCTAGCGTGAGCGCCTGATGGCGGATGCGCACAATAGAAATGAACTCCAGAGCGTCTCTCAGGTTGCTCAGGTCGTCATCCATAATTAGCTTGGTTTTGCTGATACTTTTTAGCCGCTCGAAGGAATTCTGAGCTTGTGAGGCGCATGCCAGCGCATGAATCCGAATTAGGTCCGATAGCGGCGCTGTACCCCGACGCTTCAGATTAAAAGTTTTTTGATGCTTGCCGTCTTCCTCAAGTACAAAGGTGCGGAAGAAGCCCAGAGGGGGAGTCCGATTGAGGGCGTTGCGCGCCATCAGAGTGAGGAAAAGCTGGCTCTTACTGGCCTTGTCTGCAACCAGAGACTTGAGCTCTTCAGCAAACTCGGTGCGGCCGTAGATACCATCCAGATCAAAGAAGATGTTGCTGTTAAGCAGGGCTTCGGCTTTGGGGTTTTCAATCCAGTCGGTAAAGTAGCTGCGCCATACTTTTAATGGCTGGCGCCATTTCGGGTTAGTGGCCATGATATCGCCGGTGCAGTAGGTATAGCCGCATTCTGCTAAACCATCAGATACAAACTTCGCCAGCTCAAGAAAGTATGCATCGTGCTCTTCCGGCACGAAGCTGTCGTCCAGAATCATGGCATTGTCTTGGTCCGTCACTACCAGTTGCTCGTCTCGGGCCATGGAGCCCAGTGCCATAAAGCAATATGGCACGGGCGGTGGCCCCAGTTTTTCCTCGCCCAACTCCAGTAGACGTTGGGTAAAGCTGCGGCCAATGCCCGCCATGGCACTGCCGATCATGTGCGAGTTGGCGTCCTCATTGACCATGCGCACAAAACTGTCGCGCACATCGAGGCTTATCTTTTTCAGACCCTTTACGTGCTGCTGGTGGAAGATATTGCTCACCAAGTACAGGCTGCTCTGGCTTTCATACCGCACAATGTCGGCAAGGGCGATCACGCCTCGTACTTCCTCTCCGTCTATTACCGGCAAATGGTGCACGTTGTTGTGCAACATGGTGAGCATGGCTTCAAAAACGTAGCTGCTGGCGCGGATGGTAATCAGCCCTTCGGTCATGATTTCGCTGATGGGTGTTTCGGAGGGCAGTGCTTCGGTGACTGCGCGGGTGCGCAGATCTTTGTCTGTAATAATGCCCGTAAGGCGGTCGCTATCGCACTTATCTCCGCACTCCTCATCCATCAGCAGCAGCGCTGAAACACCCTGATCCGTCATGATCCGTGCAGCTTCCTGCAGGCGCACGGTGGTGGGTGCCGAGACGGTTTTACGGGAAATCAGGCGGCTAACGCGGGAGGTCATCAGCGCATTGGATTTTTCCCGGCGGGAGACGGCTGAGCGCAAGCGGCTCCGGTCCTCGATCTCCACAAAGTCGGCAAAGTTTTCGTCGTTTTCAAACAGGTGATGGAAGGTTTCGGCGGGAATGCTATACAGCAAGCTGTCTTCCAAGGCTCGGGCTGGAAACCTGACCTGACCCCGCATCAACAGGCCAAACTGGCCGAAAATCTCGCCTTCACCTATACGGTTATAAAGCTCGCCGGAACGGCGGAAAATTTCAACGGCACCGCTACGCACATAGTACATTCGGGTACTGATTTGCCCGGTCTCTGTTATCTGGGTTCCCGCCCGAACGTAGCTGATTTCTATGCTTTCGGTGAGCTGATTCACCAGCTCCTCCGGCATGTCATCAAATGGGGCATGCTGGATAAGATGGTTGCGAATGTCGATCAGTTCAGCCTGCATGCTGTCTCCCGGGTGGAATTGGATAACGCCTGCTCAAAACTATAGCAGAAACCGCCGTTTAGACAGTGAGACCTTCGCCGAAAGGCGATGTCGATGCAAGGCTGCGTATTTGGCCTTTTGCTTTGCGACGTGTTGGGCGGTTAGCATGCCAGCTTATCCTGCAGGGAAATAATCAATCATCATGCATACCCTTGTTCTAGGCGGTATTCGTTCCGGCAAAACTGCACTTGCAGAGCGGCTGGCGGGTGACACTCGAAACTCCGTGGTGTATTTGGCAACGGCAACAGCCGGCGATGATGAAATGCGCCTGCGCATTCAACGCCATCAGCAACAACGCCCGGCACAGTGGGGTCTTGAAGAAGAGTCCCTTGTTCTGGCTCCGGTGCTTGCCCGCCATGCATTGGCTCAAAGCCCGCCTTGCCTGCTGGTAGACTGCATGAGCTTATGGTTAAGCAACCTCTTGCATGCAGGTGAAAAAGCCTTCGCTCGTGAGCGGGAAGCTTTCTTAAATGAGGTAAGCCGTTATCCCGGCGAGCTGGTGATTGTTAGCAACGAAGTTGGGCTGGGCACCATTGGCATGGACCCGCTTACCCGTCGCTTTGCCGATGAGTTGGGGTGGCTGAACCAATCCTTGGCAAAGGTGAGTGACAAGGTGGTGATGAGTGTCGCCGGTCTGCCTATGGTGCTAAAGCCTTGAAGGCGCCGTGGGCGACCAAACTCTGAAATCGCCCATGGGCTGACGTGTCGACCTGTATCCTGCTTCGGCAGGCATAAGGTGTAGCGAGGCTGGAGAAGGCGTGTTCCAGTGGGATATTCATAACATCTGCAATGAGCATTCTGATCACGCCGCCATGGCAAACAATCAGGACGGTCTGGCCTGCAAGCTCTTGTTGCCAATACTGCCAGCTTTCAACGACACGGTGGTTAAATGCTCTCGCCGTTTCGCCGCCAGGGGGTGTGTTGGCCGCCGGGTTTGCCCAGAACTGGCTGAGCCTTTCGCCATCGCTCGCCATAACCTCATCCGCGGTGCGCCCTTCCCAGTCTCCAAAATTGATTTCCCGTAGGCGTTCATCCTTGTGCAGGGGAATACCGTAGCGATCTGACAATTCCTGTGCAAAGTGAACGCAACGCAGCATAGGTGATGTAACAATAGCGTCCCAAACATCGCCTTCGGTAATGGCGTCGCGCATTTGCTGCCAGCCAGCCTCGCTCAGCGGGTCGTCTTTGCTGCCACGATACATGGGCCCGCCTTCGGGCTCGCCATGGCGAATTAGGTCAAATACGGTTGTGTTATCAGCCATAGTGGCGGTGCTCTTGCTAGGGGGTCGCTGTACGAGCCTTTTCCAAATGTTTTTTCTACTGCTCTTTGTTGCTAACACCAGCGTCTTCAAAACTGGCCATATTGTTGTGCAGGTCACAGGCTGCCCTAAGCAACGGAATGGCGACAGCCGCGCCGCTACCCTCACCAAGACGCATGCCCAGATCAAGCAGTGGTTCGGCGTCCAAAGCGGCTAGAATCGCTTGGTGTCCCGGCTCGGCCGAGCGGTGGGCGAACAGCAGCCAGTCCCGGATGTGGGGTTGCTGGCTTACCGCGAGCATCGCTGCAACCGATACAATATAGCCGTCGATTAGCACCGGGATAGACCGTGCGGCGCAGCCCGCAATGGCACCTGCTAGGGCCGCAATTTCAAAGCCACCGAAGGCCTTGAGTACAGCAATGGCATCCTCGCCATCATCGTCGTTATCGTGGCGTTGAATTGCCAGAATGATAACTTCGGCTTTGTGGCGAACACCGGCAACATTAAGGCCAGTGCCCGGGCCGGTCAGCTTCATGGGGTTTTTGCCCATGAGTGAACTGGCGATGGCGGTTGCAGATGTGGTGTTGCCTATGCCCATCTCGCCGCCAATAAATAACTGGCTGCCTTTGTCTGCCGCCCGCTGGGCGGCTGCATCGCCATGGTTTAAGGCGGCGCATACCTGCTCGGTGGTCATGGCGTCGGTGGCAGCAAAGTTGCGGGTGCAGGGGGCGATGCGTGCATCTATAACACCGGGCAGGTCGGGTGGGACATCCGACACGGTGCCAAGGTTTATAACTTCCAGTTCCGCGCCCAGAGATTTGGCGAGCACGCTGATGGCTGCGCCGCCATTGGCGAAGTTGGCAATCATTTGTGCCGTAACCGCTTGGGGATAGGCTGATATGCCTTCTTCGCAAATGCCGTGATCACCGGCAAAAACGCTGATCTGTATGCGCTCAAGCGTTGGCGTGTCTGTTCCTTGCAGGCCAGCCAACTGAACGGCTGCGTTTTCCAGTCTGCCCAGAGAGCCCGCTGGCTTGGTCAGAATGCTTTGACGCTGGGCGGCCCGTTCAAAAAAGCGTACATCGGGCTGCTGGGGAGACGTGGTCCAACTACTGGGAAACGACATTTCACATACCTTCATGCATCAATAGACCGTAATGCAGAGTGCTTTTACGGTGATCAGGGCTTAGGTTCAAAACAGTATGGAGCGGGATCATACTCCGACTGGATGGAATCAGGTAGGCTTGACGGCTTCACCTTCTGACCAGTCCGGAAATACCTGTGTTGTTATTCGCTCCATTGATTGTCTGTGTGCTTGCTCTGGCCCTTGATGTTCGGCTGGGTGAGCCGCGTCGCTGGCACCCGGTAGTCGGGTTCGGGCGCTTGGCCACTGCGCTGGAAAAGCGGCTTAATACCGCCCCTCAAGACCCCTTTCGAAGCTTGTTGGCGGGATTGTTTTCGGTGTTCTTGCTCACGGCGCCTTTGCTGGGACTCGTTATCTGGTTATCGGTGAAGCTTGATGGTGTTTTGCTGATGCTGGTACAGGCGGTAGCCCTGTGGTTGGCTATCTCTTTGCGAGGGCTGGCAGAGCATGGCAAGGCTGTTGCGGAACCCCTGAGAGACGGCGATCTTGAAAAAGCCCGGGATCAAGTGAGCCGTATTGTAAGCCGTAAGGCCAGCGCCTTGGATGAGCAAGGTGTAGCGGCCGCAGCAACCGAATCTATGTTAGAAAACGGTGCAGATGCCGTGTTTGCCAGTTTGTTTTGGTTTCTGGTTGCGGGAATGCCTGGGGTAATACTGCATAGAATGGTAAACACTCTGGATGCTATGTGGGGCTATCGCACGCCACGGTTACTTTATTTTGGCCGAGTGGCAGCACGGCTCGACGACCTCATGGGTTGGGTGCCCGCCCGCCTGACAGCGCTTACTTATACGCTGTTGGGCCAAAGGAAGTTGGCTTGGCGGTGCTGGCAAAAACAAGCACCACAGTGGGACAGTCCCAATGCCGGGCCTGTTATGGCGGCAGGTGCAGGTGCACTGAATGTTCGGCTTGGCGGCCCTTCGCCCTATCCCTCGGGGGTTAAACATCGCCCTGTTTTGGGAGGCACCCAGAATGCAAGTTCAGACAGTGTAGACGGTGCGATTGGTTTGGTGCAGCGCGGCGTTTGGCTTTGGCTTGGCGTCATTCTGGTAGCTACGGCACTTTTGATTTTGCTGGTGTGCTTACAATGATGCTGGAGCATGGCGGGCGCTTAAACAAAGCGGCGGAGCGCTGGGGTATTCCCCGTGCGCAGTGGCTCGATCTGTCTACCGGGATCAATCCCATTGGCTGGCCAGTGCCGGAGATACCGGCGGCGTTATGGCAGAGATTGCCAGAAGCCGGTGATGGGCTAGAAGCAACGGTTCTGCAGTGGTCAGGAGCGCCGTCTTCAGCTGGTTGCGTGCCTGTGCCCGGCAGTCAGGCGGCGATCATGGCGCTGCCGAGGTTACGTAAACCCTGCCGTGTGGGTATACCCGTGCCCGGGTATCGCGAGCACGGGTACAACTGGCGGGAAGCGGGCCATAAGGTTGTTCCTATTGGCCCGAGGCAAACCTGTGGCGGAGCACCGGGTTGCGATGATCGCTGGCTGGATCAGCTAGATGTGATGGTGTGGATTAACCCCAACAATCCCACCGGAGAAATCATACCGCCCTCTACGTTATTGCGCTGGCATCGGCGGCTACAAAAGCGTGGCGGTTGGCTGATTGTTGATGAAGCATTTATGGATGCTACGCCCGCGTTCAGTGTGGCTCATCAAGCCGGGGCGCCAGGTTTGATCGTTCTGCGGTCGTTGGGAAAGTTTTTCGGGTTGGCGGGCGTGCGCGCCGGGTTTGTGCTGGCGGACGCGGCAGTGGCTAGCTCCTTGCAGAGCGCTTTAGGCCCATGGTCGCTGAGCGGGCCTGCGCGTTACGTGATGCAGAAGGCACTGAGCGATTACAACTGGCAGCGGCAAACCCTGCACAGATTACGAAGGGACTCTGACCGGTTGCGAAGCATGCTCCAGAAGGTTGGTTTTACACTTGTCGGTGGTAGCCCGTTGTTTCAGACAGTCTGGGCAGGTCAGGCACAAGCAGTGGCGGAAGGTTTTGCGCGCAATGGCCTGTTGGTTCGTTATTTCGAGCAGCCAGAAATGCTGCGGTTCGGGCTACCCGCGAGCAACCGAGACTGGGAACGGTTGGAGCGGGCAATGATATGTGTAAGAAATCTATCATGAGGCCAAGCCTAAGGAGTTATACCTAAAGTCTCTGGGAGTGACGCTGGATTGAGGGCGTAGCTTCGAAGAGGTGATTTCCTTAAAACCTCGATTATCCCTTGGAGGATTACACCTTGCCGGAAACTTTCCAGAATCCTATACTTCCGTCTCTTTACTTCAATAAACAGTATGAACAACCGCCAACTCCCATTTCAGAATTTTGTGCCCAGCCCAAAAATGCAAGTCTAAAGGGAATTTGCCAAAAATGAGTAAGTGGAACCGGCTGGCGAAATGTCCTCACTGCCACACTCGGGGAAAGTTGGCCGGAGTAGGCAAGAAGGACTCTCCTTACATCTGCACCTCCTGTAATAAATCATCCTACGATATGATGGGAGCTTCGCTTACAACCGAAATAATTGGTGTTGTAATCGGTATATACATGATCTATGTTCTGTTCACATTTAGTTGGCCGATATGGATTATAAATGTGGTTCTCTTAATTGGCATCTCCAGCTTGTGCCATATATTTTGTTGGCCGAAAAGAAAGCTCTGATTGATCGAGAGTAAGAGCGGGCCTGACATGAGGCCCGCCACTCACCTGTGAACTTGATCCATTCTCCACAGGACTTGTGCTTCTGGTTTCATTCAATATTACCAATGGGAAACAAAGTAGCCGAACACTTAAATATTTTGACTATAAACATCAGGTAAAGAGAAAAGTTTAATATTTATCAAAACGTTATGTTGGGACGATTTTCTAAGCCTCTGTCGCGAGCTGTGAGTTCTTTCCAATTGTCATGGTCCATGCTTGGACAGATTTCTAATTCATCAGAAGCTCCTTCCTGTCGCTCGTTAACGACAACTGCTCCCCTCTCTTCAATCACTGCTACACCGGCGATGCCCCAGCTACCGCGCACCCAATCGGATCACTTGTGATATATCGCCCCGTCTGGGGGGTATAATACCGATGCTAGCTCTATAGTAGTCTCGTCTCTCTATCAAAATACTGCCTCAGTAAGCGCTGCTGTTTCAGAAGATCTGGGCAGGTCAGGCACAAGCAGTGGCGGAAGGTTTTGCGCGCAATGGCCTGTTGGTTCGTTATTTCGAGCAGCCAGAAATGCTGCGGTTCGGGCTACCCGCGAGCAACCGAGACTGGGAACGGTTGGAGCGGGCAATGATGCAGCTTGGTTAACGGCATCATTGCCCTGAGCCGCTGCCTTACTTCTCGGTTTCCAAGAAGGTGACGGCAATGGGTAACAGCTGGGTTTCTACAAAGTCGACCTGCTCATCGGTGGCCGTATCAAGAATACGAATACCCTGGGCATTTGTGTTGGCATCGCCCAACCACAAGGTGCCTTCCGGGCTCAGGTTTAGAGTTCTGAAGTCTCCACCCGTTAGATCTGCGACATCTTCAAGGCTGCTCACGCCTTCAGAGGGGTTGAAGCGCTGCAGGGCAATGTTCTGCCAGCCTGAGTAGTTAAGAATGTAGGCTTGTGTTGGGCTAACAAAAACAGCGCTATTGATTTGTGTGGTGATATCTTCGTCTGCAATCAACGAGCTAACGGCATAGGTTTCCGGGTTAACAATGTCCAGACCTGTTCCGGTGAAGGGTGAACTGAATGCGCCCCGGTTAACCACGGTGAGGCCAAGACCTTCAACATGTTCGATGCGTGCTGGGTTCAGACCTTGGAGAGGAATACCTTTTAACGACTCTGAGTTCCCTGAGTTGGTGTCTATTTCCGTGTCGGTTGTTGTGTCAAACACGGCAACGTACGCGGTATTTGTCGGCTGGTCATTGCTGTCCAACCGCTCCAGCGTGATAAACAGCTTGTCGTTGGCGATCACGCCTGAGGACATGTTGGGTGCGCCATTGGTGTCTTCAGGAAGGTACGCTGACAGATCAAGTTCACCGATACGGAACTCGGACTCTGTTGCGGCTGAAGGGTTCACAATCCACGCTTTGCTGGCACCGTAGCGAAGCAGGTAGGCTTTTTCCTCATTCACGAAAACAAGCTTGTAGGGGTTGGACGACCCTTCGTCCCCCGCCGCCAGTGTGGAGTACTCCCAGGTCGCTATGGCTGGCTCGCTCACATTTACTTTCTTAATTGAATCGCCGTTGGACTTTTCAATCAGGTAATAGTTCTCTCCGTATGCGTTCACGGTGATATCGGAGATCGTTGAAAAGTAGCCACCCGAAGCCGTTATATCCTCTTTATCAAGCTCCGCCAGTTCAACCTCGCCCGAGCTGTAATCGCTTGCAGCCGTTGCAATAACAGCCACATATTGCGTGTCTTCGCCTACTTGCAAATTGCCATCGTTGCCGCTTGAGCTTCCGCCACAGGCGGTAAGTGTCGCTGTGAGGGCAAGCACAAAGGGCAGCGCTAAGCTGCGTGCATAGTGTTCAGTTTTCATTGATAAACTCCTTGGTTGTCGTTCATTAAAAGCGGTGTTTCATATTTACAAACCAGCCCCTGCCCGGCCCCGGGAAGCGGCTGAAGTCTTGGTAAACTTCATTCGTTATGTTCCGTAGCTCCAGAGCGATGTCACTCTCGCTGCGGTTTGCCCAGACCTTCGTCCAACTGGCGGAGGCGTTAACAAGCGTTCGCGTGTCTGCGGTCAATCGGTTGGCAGCGTCGTAATAGAGCTTGTCGTCATAGCTGTAGGAAATATCAAAGCGGAATGGCCGTATATGCCAGCGGCTGCCTGCAACGAATGATTCATGGTAAATGCCGGGCAGCCTGTGTTCGTAGCGGTCGCTGACACTGTTGTCGGTGTTTTCAGACTCTTGCAGCGTGGCGTTGGCGTAGACGTTCCACCAGTGGTAAATGCGCCATGACGCATCCACTTCTGCACCGTAAATGTGTGCGGATAAATTGGTATAGCGGCCAACGCCGCGGGCGTCATAAATAGCCGAAACTGCAGGGTCTAGGTCGCGATAGAAGCCGGTTAGTTCAACATGCCCCCAACCTTGGTCTGTGCGCAGTGTGATTTCGTAATTTAGAGACTCTTCGGCTTGCAGGTCGGTGTTGCCAACAAACAATCCCTGCTGACCATAGAGCTCTTGCAAGGTGGGAACGCGAACCTGACGCGCCAGCCCGGCCGAAATTTCCCAGTTATCGGCAAAATAATGGCTCAAGCCTAATTGCCAGCTGTTATAACGATTGGTGTTCGAGGTCTTCGTGATAGTGCCATTACCGAGTGTCTCGTCGGAATCGTCATCAACCCGGTACTGCCGCAGTGAAACCTGTGAGCGCCAGCGGCTGTTTGAGCTGAGCCATTGGTGAGAAAATGCAGCGGCAATCTGTAGACGCTCTCTTTTGTCAGGAAGCTCAGAGCCCAGCTTGTCATGTTGCTGGTAGTTGTAATGAGCGACATCGGCCGTCGCGGAAACCGTGTGATTGCCCAGCAGCCAAGTGAGGGTGTTGACCATGCCAAGCTGATCCGTGTCGGTAAAGACATCGGTGGTGCCTAGCCCAACGAGCCCGGTTGCGTTGTTGTAGCGTTCGCTGGTGTCCGACCAGATAAGCCGGTGGCTGGAGTGAATTTTGCCGTTCATCCAGCCTTGTTGCTGGTAGTGAAGTTGGGTGCGCAGTGTTTCGTTGGTGAGAAAGGCTTTGTTGTTGCGCCAGTTCTGAATGCTTGGAACATTTTGCTCGTTGTCGTTGTATTGGATCAGCGCATCCAGTTTGCTGGTGTTGTTGATCTCCCAGCCAAGTTTGGTGCTGACGGCATCCTGTTCGTACTCTGCGTTCCGGCGCCTGGTGTTCGCGCCATCGTTCGGGTTAAACCAATTGCGGCTGTTAGGGTATTCAAAGTCGTTGTCGCTGCTTTGCCTGTCTAGCGATAGCCAGTAATAAACATCTTCATGGCTGCCGCTATCGAACAAGCCCATCTTGTAAGTATCAAACGAGCCAGCACCCAGATTCAGACGGGTTGAGCCCTCGATATCTTTGCCGAGAGTTTCCAGTACAACAACGCCGCCAATGCCCGCTTGGGCAAATTGTGCGGGTGCGCCGTTGGGGTAAACCTGAATGCGGCTTACATCGTGCAGGCCCAGCTTGCCCATATCCACACCGCCCGTAACCGGATCGTTCAGCAGCATGCCATCGACCACAACCTGAACCTGTTGTGCCGTGGAGCCTCTGAGCGACACGGAGGAATAGCTGCCTAAGCCACCACTTTGGCGGATTTGCACGCCGGTCTGCTCACTCAGTACATCCGCTAGATTTGCCGTGCGGTTTTCAAATTCTGAGCGAGGAACTACTCGTACGGGGCCAGTTGCCTTGGCGGGGTCTAGGGTTGCAGCGGCGTTGGCCGGGGCACTCTCCACAACGATAAACGGCGCGGAATCATCGGCACTCGCGACGGCTAGAGGCAAAAGAAATAACAGGCAGACAATTCGTCGCATTGGAGCAGTAACCATGGCCAAATGAGCTATAAACTGCAGCCACAGAACTCTGTCTTAGCTGCGAGCACAGCTATCATCAGGAGGTTTAACGCCAACACGAGTGGGCAAAACTCCGCGGTACCAGCCCTCCGCCAGTACACACTGATAGCCGGTAGCAGGCCGGTCTCCGGGCTTGCGGCTGGCGATGTCGCCAGAGTAGGATGCGTTCGCACCAGCATGAAGGCTGGGCCTGATCCTGCTCATTGCCACTTACCGTTGCGGGGGCAGCGTCGGACTTTAACCGAACTTCCCAGTTTCACCCTGTGCGCAATAATACGATAACGTATGTTGCGCAACGGGCACCTGCTACGGATAGAACTTGGCGCATAGTCTAGGGTCCCGTTTTATGTCAGTCAATTAATGTTGCTTGTGGCTCAGGGCCTGCGATTTTGGTGGCGCTAAAAGGAATAGCTTCTTGATGATTTTTCGTGTGTTTTTGTTGTTTTTCGCGCTCATTTCCGGTGCGTTTGCAGACGTTTGTGCCACAGATGATGCGGGGCAATCCCTTTGTTTGGCGGTTCCTGCGCAGCGCATTGCCACTTTGTCTCCGGGCGCAACAGAGCTTACTTTCGCAGCTGGGGCGGGTGACAAGGTCATCGCTGGTGTTAATTACAGTGACTATCCACCTGCAGCACTCAAGCTCCCACGGGTTGGCAACCATACTCGAATAGATCTTGAGGCCCTCATGGCGCTTAAGCCGGATCTGGTTATCACCTGGGTAACAGGCAACCCACCGGCCCAGATTGAGTTGTTGGAGGAACTGGGTATTCCTTTGTTTGCCATTGAGCCCCGTACCTTTGAGGGGGTATCCAGCGTTCTTGAGCGGCTGTCGACTCTCGCAGGTACGGAGGAGTCAGGATTTGCTGAAGCAGAGCGTTTCAGAAAAGGCATTGCAGATATCACCGAAGAGTACCGCGATGCGGAGCCGATATCGGTTTTTTATCAGGTGTGGGAGCAGCCTCTGATGACAATCAACGATGATCATTTAATTGGCAAGGTTCTGCAGTTGTGCGGCGGAGTTAATGTGTTTGGTGACATGCCACGTTTGGTGCCTAGAATCAGCGCAGAGGTTGTTCTGGAGGCGAACCCCGATGCCATTCTTACCGGCAGTGCTGAAGGAGAAAGCGACGGCCAACTGGATCGCTGGAAGGAGTATTCCGGGCTGAGTGCGGTGGTTCGGAACAATCTTATTTTCGTTCCGGCGTCTCCCATTTCCCGACCAACTCCCAGACTGCTCGAGGCCAGTAAACTGATATGCCAAAAGCTGGAAGTTGCCCGTGGGCACTAACGGCCCAGGCGTGAACATGTGTGGTGGCGGCCTGTGACTCGCGCACTTCTGAGTCTGGGGGCATTGGCATTGGCTGCCATGATGCTCGCCCTGGCTATGGGAAGTGTGACCGTCCCACTGCCTGATCTTTGGCAGGTTATTCAGGGTGACGGCAGCGCTTTATATCGCACGCTTGTTTGGGAATTACGACTGCCCCGCGCAGTCGCGGCCTTTGCTACCGGCGGCCTGCTTGCGGTAGCCGGTGCGCTGATGCAGGTATTACTACGAAACCCACTTGCCGATCCTTATATTCTAGGGTTATCAGGTGGTGCGGCCGTGGGTGCGCTACTGGCCATGCTCGCTGGAATGGGAACGCTGTTGATCTCGGGTTCGGCTTTTGCCGGTGCCATGTTGGCAACCTTGCTGGTGTTCGGCCTTGCCCATGGAACTGGCAGTTGGACACCCTCTCGCCTGTTGCTCACCGGTGTTGTGGTCGCGTCGGGCTGGGGCGCTGTGATCACCCTCATGCTGGCAATTACGCCCTCCCACAAACTGCCCGGCATGCTGTACTGGCTGATGGGAGATGTTTCCTATGCTCGCACACCTTGGCCAGCTCTTTCGGTGTTGGTTGTATCGATTGCATTGATCATGCCGCTCGCCCGAAACCTTAACGTTTTGGCCCGAGGGCCTATGCAGGCAGCCGCGCTGGGAGTTTCTGTGCGGCCGTTGGAGTGGTCGGTGTATCTGCTAGCAAGCTTGCTGACGGCAACAGCGGTAACCGCGGCTGGCAGCATCGGCTTTGTCGGTCTGATTGTGCCCCACATGCTTCGGTTGGTGCTGGGTAATGATCAGCGCGTCATCTTGCCTGCCAGCGTTTTGGCTGGCGGCACTCTGTTGGTGCTGGCGGACACCTTGGCGCGCACGGTGATTGCTCCCGAGCAGTTACCGGTTGGCGTTATTACGGCTTTGCTTGGCGTGCCTATGTTCCTGTATCTACTGCACCGGAGCCGCTGATGAGCACTCTGCGTACTCGCGATCTGATCATCAATATCCCAGAAAGGCGCGATGGCTTTGCGTTGAACATGACCATTGAGCCTGGGCAGGTCTGGGGTGTACTTGGCCCCAACGGCGCGGGAAAAACCACCTTACTGCATACACTTGCAGGGTTGTTGCCCGCCCGCAACGGGTGGGTAGAGCTAAATAACGCTCCCGTGAAAGAGCTGAAGCGTCGCGCTATTGCCCGGCAACTGGGGCTGGTGTTTCAGGAACGTCAGGATACGTTTCCGGCAACGGTGATGGAAACAGCACTCATTGGTCGCCATCCCTGGTTGTCACCTTGGGAGAGCGAGCAAGGCGAAGATCAGGCGCTTGCCGAGCAAGCGCTGCATGCACTGGATGTTGATGGTTTGTCTAACCGCTTGCTCAACACATTGTCTGGTGGCGAGCGCCAGCGTGTGGCTATCGCCACCCTAATGACTCAAAACCCCGATATCTGGCTGTTGGATGAGCCCACCAATCATCTGGACTTGCACCATCAAGTAAAGGTGATGAACCTTCTTCGGAATCAAGCGCAGTCCGGAAAAACTGTGTTTATGTGCCTGCACGACCTGAACATGGCCGCACGCTGGTGTAGCCATGTTCTGCTGCTTTACACCAATGGCGATGCCTGTTGGGGGGCAGCCGAAAGCATGTTGGTGCCAGAGGCACTGGAACGCTTATACAACCAGCGCCTTATTTCCCTGAAAAAAGACGGACTGTCGGTATTCGTGCCGGCTCCATAAAGCAACGTTGATATGAGGCTATCGCCATGAAGGAACGCGCAAAAGACCCCGAACGCCACGCCAAACGCATGGCAGCCAAGCAGAAAATCATGCAGGAGCGCATAGCCAAAGCCCAGAAAGAACAGGGCATATTGCTGGTGCTAACCGGCCCCGGAAAAGGCAAAAGTAGCTCTGGCTTCGGTATGGTCGCCCGAGCCCTTGGCCACGGCATGAAAGTTGGTGTTGTGCAGTTTATCAAAGGTGCTTTTAGTACCGGCGAAGAATCGTTTTTTCGGAACCTGCCCAATGTGGATTACCACGTAATGGGCCAAGGCTACACTTGGGAAACCCAGAATCGGGAGCAGGATGTTGCTGCGGCCAATGCTGCCTGGGATATCGTTGCAGGTATGTTGAAAGACGATAGCTACGATCTGATTTTGTTGGATGAACTCAATATCGCATTGAAGTACGACTACATCGATCTGGATCGCGTTCTGGACGACCTGCAGGCTCGCCCGGAGATGCAACATGTGGTTGTTACTGGCAGAAGTGCTCCGAAAGAACTGATCGATATCGCAGATACCGTGACTGAAATGGGTGTGGTGAAGCACGCCTTTGAAGATCAGGGCATCAAGGCTCAGAAGGGTGTTGAGCTTTAACTCATGACCACCCTCATGATCCAGGGCACTACCTCCGACGCCGGTAAAACGACTGTCGTTGCGGCCCTGTGCCGCTGGTTGGCCCGTCAAGGTGTATCGGTTGCGCCGTTCAAACCACAAAACATGGCATTGAACAGCGCAGTCACGATCGACGGTGGCGAAATTGGCCGGTCCACCGCTCTACAGGCCCTGGCCTGTGGCCTTGAGCCACACAGCGACATGAACCCGGTATTGTTGAAGCCGCAAAGCGATTGCGGTGCTCAGGTTATTTTGCGCGGGCAAGTGCATGGCAATATGGATGCGCTGGATTATCACGCCTACAAAGCCGAAGCCATGGAGGCGGTTATGGCCGCCTGGCG
>Ga0209075_1002868_pt1 | contig 14818 bp, 14 predicted proteins | sample Stecom2011_FD_187523 | JGI IMG/M metagenome (GOLD analysis project Ga0209075, IMG submission 187523) | Agricultural soil microbial communities from Utah to study Nitrogen management - Steer compost 2011 (SPAdes) (version 2) | ecosystem: Environmental > Terrestrial > Soil > Agricultural land... | reverse complement strand
AGGAAGCCGATGACTTGTTCACCGAGGGCATGAAGATGCTGGCGATGATCGGCTTCATCATGATTGCCGCCAACGGCTTTGCCGAGGTCATGCGGGAAACCGGCGAGATCGCCAGCCTGGTGGAGGGCTCGGTGGCCGCGATTGGTGATAACAAGGCCCTGGCGGCGTTGCTGATGCTGGTGGTGGGCCTGCTGATTACCATGGGTATTGGTTCGTCGTTCTCGACCATTCCCATCATCGCGGCGTTGTACGTGCCGTTGGCCCTGCAACTGGGCTTCAGCCCCCTGGCCATCGTGGCCCTGGTGGGCACTGCCGGTGCCCTGGGGGATGCGGGTTCACCCGCGTCTGATTCCACCCTTGGGCCAACAGCGGGCCTGAATGTGGACGGCCAGCACAACCACATCTGGGATACCGTGGTGCCGACGTTCCTGCACTACAACCTGCCGCTGCTGGCCTTTGGGTGGTTGGCGGCTATGGTGCTTTGATCGATCTTTGGTGATCGTCGCCTTTTTGTAGCCTTCCGTTTTAGGGGGTGGTTTTGGGGTTGGTGGGGGTGTCAAAACGGAAAACGTGGTTTTCCTGATGGTTTTGACACCCCCACCAACCCCAAAACGTTGATCTTCACGGGAATCGCTGGAAAAACGCGTATAGCAGGACCTAGCTGCAGCACTTTCTGTGAGATTCCAGCACCCAAGCGGTTCTGGAACAGCCAGATAAAAGGGGTTCGGGAGAGGGTTCCAAAACAATCAGGAAAACCACGTTTTCCGTTTTGGAACCCTCTCCCGAACCCCGACCATTCGCCAATCAAGCAGGCTACCCGCCCATCCCCAAACCAGCAGGCCACAAGGCCAAACTCCAAAACAAGGTCAGTCCTCAGAGCCAGCCTTAAAAAACACCACCTGCTTCACCGTATGGTCATCGGTGTTGGCCTTCTTGTTCACCCGGGTTTCAATCTCCGGAGCCTCCGGCTGCGGCTGGTCAGACAAGGCATCGGTATAGCCGCAGGCCACACACTCGCGGATCTGGTCACCGGCATCGGTGGTGAACATCGTAATCTTGTCCATCTCCGCGCAGCGGGGGCACACGGCGCCGGCGATGAAGCGTTTCGGACTTGCCATAACTCTTCTCCAGTAACACACCCGGTTGCCGATACGACAACCGGGTTGGATTGTATCAGGCAGCTTCGTCCGTGATGCCGGATTGTTTCAGCAGGGCATCCACCTGCGGTTCTCGGCCCCGGAAGGCTTTGAACAGTTCCATGGGCTCCTGGGAGCCGCCTTTTTCAAGGATGTTGTGCAGAAACGCCTTGCCGGTTTCCGGGTCGAAGATGCCTTTTTCCTCGAACAGGGAGAAGGCATCGGCGGCCAGCACTTCCGCCCACTTGTAGCTGTAATAGCCGGCCGCATAGCCACCGGCGAAGATGTGGGAGAAGCCATTGGGGAACCGGTTGAACTCCGGCGCCTGGACCACGGCGATTTCTTCCCGCACCTTGCGGTGCATATCCAGCGGGTTGGTGGGGGCCACGTCGGTGAATTCCGCGTGCAGGCGGAAGTCGAACAGCGAGAATTCCAGCTGCCGCACCATGCCCATGCCGGACTGGAAGTTCTTGGCCGCCAGCAGCTTCTGCAGCAGGTCTTCCGGTAGCGGCTCTCCGGTTTCGTGGTGGCTGGCGATCAGGGCCAGGGATTCCGGGTTCCAGCACCAGTTTTCCAGGAACTGGCTGGGCAGTTCGACGGCATCCCAGGCCACGCCGTTGATGCCGGATACGTCCATCACCTCCACCTGGGTAAGCATGTGGTGCAGGCCGTGGCCAAATTCATGGAACAGGGTGGTGACTTCGTCGTGGGTCAGCAGCGACGGCTTGCCATCCACTGGCGGGGTGAAGTTACAGGTCAGGAATGCTACCGGCAGCTGCAGCGTGCCACGCTGGTTGCGCCAGCGCACCCGGCAGTCGGCCATCCAGGCTCCGCCACGCTTGCCCTGGCGGGCAAACAGGTCGAGGTAGAACCAGGCGATGGGCTGGCCGTTGCGGCTGATGCAGTAGGCCTTGGCGTCGTCGTGCCAGGTTTCTACGTCCGCATGCTCTTCAATCTGAATATCAAACAGCTTCTCCGCTACCCGGAACAGGCCCGGTACCACTTTATCCACAGGGAACCAGGGGCGCAGGGTTTCCGGGGAGATGTCGTACTGCTTCTGGCGCAGCTTTTCGCTGTAGTAGCCAATGTCCCAGGCCTGCAGGTCGTCCACGCCGAAGTCGTCTTTCACAAATGCCTTCAGCTCTGCGAACTCCTTCTGTGCCTGGGGCTTCGACTTGGCCGCCAGCTGGTTCAGGAATTCCAGCACTTCGTCGACACTCCGGGCCATCTTGGTGGCCAGGGAACGCTCGGCGTAGTTATCAAAACCCAGCAACTGGGCCAGGGCATGACGACGCTTGAGGATCTCCGCCATCACCGGCGTGTTGTCCCAGGTAGCCGCATCCGGGCCCTGGTCTGAGGCACGGGTCACAAAGGCCTCGTACACTTCCCGGCGCAGTTCCCGGTTGTTGCAGTAGGTCATCACCGGGTAGAAACTGGGGAAATCCAGGGTGATCACGTAGCCATCCAGATCCTTCTGCCGCGCCGCCTGCTTGGCACCCTCAATGGCGGTTTCCGGCAGGCCGGACAGCTCGTCCACATCGGTGATCTGTTTGAACCAATGCTGAGTGGCATCCAGCACGTTATCACTGAACTTGTTAGACAACTCCGCCAGCTCCCGGGACAAGTCGGCGTAACGCTTCTTCTTGTCCTCCGGCAAGTCGACCCCGCCCAGGCGGAAGTCCCGCAGCACGTTCTCGATGGATTTACGCTGGGGTTCGCTCAGATCTTTGAAGTCATCCCTTGCGGCCAGTTTCTTGTAGGCCTCACACAGGGCACCGTTCTGGCTGACTTCGGTGCTGTACTCGGTCAGCTTCTCCAGACAGTTCTTGTACACCTTGCGCAGGTCGTCGTTATTCATCACACCGTTCAGGTGTGAAATGACCGACCAGGCGTTGCTGAGTTTGTTCTCCAGAGCCTGCATGGGCTGGGCCAGGGTGTCCCAGGTAGGATCTTCCTGCTGGGACAGCTCGGCAATTTTCATTCGATTCTCGCTGAGAATCTGGTCAATGGCTGTCTCCATGTGTTCGGTGCGGATATGACCGAACTTCGGCAACAAGTCATCTGTCAAAAGCGGGTTATTCATAAGTCCCCTTCTCAGCTGTTCGTCTTTAGGGTAGCTTCCCGTTTATCAAGTATTGGCGCTTGGCGCGTGTGGGGTGGGCCTTTCCAAAACACGCTGTGAATACATCCTTGTACGCTCTGCTCCGCCATCCCTGGCTCCGCAAGGTTTTGGAAAGGCCCACCCCACACGCACCCCCAATCTTCGGGAAAACGCGATAAAGGTATATGTAATGGCAAATGTACGAACTCACAAGGGTATCACACCACAATTTGGTGAACGGACCTGGGTGGACGAAAGTGCCGTAGTCATCGGTGATGTGGTCATGGGCGATAACTGCTCCGTATGGCCCATGACCGTCATCCGCGGAGACATGCACAAAATCCGCATCGGCGACCGCTGCAGCATTCAGGATGGCTCGGTGCTGCATATCACCCATGCCAGCGACTTCAACCCTGGCGGCTGGCCGTTAATCATTGGTGATGATGTGACCGTTGGTCATAAAGCTCTTTTGCATGGCTGCACCATTGGCAGCCGGGTGCTGGTGGGCATGGGCTGCACGGTGATGGACGGTGCCATCGTGGAAGACGAAGTGATTATCGGGGCCGGCACCTTGGTACCACCGGGCAAGCGGTTGGAATCCGGCTACCTTTACGTGGGCTCGCCGTGCAAGCAGGCCCGGGCGCTGTCGGAAAAGGAACGCACGTTCTTCAAATACACCGCGGCCAACTACGTTAAGCTCAAAGACCAGTATCTTAACGACGAGTCATAAAGTGGTCTGAATACCGGAGCACTTCCGTATGTTTCCGTGCCGTTACAAGCCGGGAGACAACCGTGGACCTGACAGACACCAACCATCAACGAGCGTTGCTGTATCTGCGCACCGCAAAGTACAGCGCAGGCCCCATTGCAGTGTCCCACCTGCAAGACGCGGTTGATCGGCACCGTTACGAGGCGGGCAGTGCCAAGCTGAGCCATGTTCTGCCTGCCCTACAGCGTTCTCTTGGCCTTGACCCTGACCAACACCAGGCTACCCCGCCCAAGCTATCTCGAGGCCGGATCGGGTACCAGGGTGACTGAACTCCGCTGGCAACCGGTCGCATACCGACGGCGCGGCCTGCTCGCCCTGCTGGTGCTGGGGCAAACGTTTCTCGGCGTTTGGCTGCTTTCCCACAGCCTGTCCCTGGCCCATGAAGGGTGGCCGGCGATTTTGCTGGTCAGCCTTTTCGCCATTCTGTTTACCTGGATAGGCCTGGGATTCTGGACCGCCTTGTTCGGCTTTGTGATGCTCAGGCGTGGAGGCGATCCTTTCAGTCTTAGCCGACAGTTGTCCGAGGAGCCAGGCACTCAGTCCTTCGAAGGGCGGCTGGCGCTGGTGATGCCGGTGTGTCACGAACCGGTACAACGCTCGCTCGGCAATCTTCAGGCGGTGTATAAAGAGCTTGAAGACAAGGGCTGGCGAAACAAGGTTGATGTTTTTGTATTATCCGACAGCCAGGATCCGGAAGTCTGGCTAGAGGAGCAGGCGGCCTGTGCCGAGCTGAGCGCCGATATGACTGCCGGCAACCGGCTTTTCTATCGCCGCCGTCGGGTGAACCTGAACTTCAAAAGCGGCAATATCGCCGATTTCCTCCGCCGATGGGGTGCCCGCTACCGTTACATGGTGGTGCTGGACGCCGACAGCCTGCTCACAGCCTCTGCGATTGAAAAACTCGTTCAGTTGATGGAACAGCGGCCCCAGGCCGGCATTATCCAGACCGCACCCAGGCTGGCACGGGCCGAAACCCGGTTTGCCCGGCTGCAGCAATTCGCCAACCGGTGCTATGGCCGAATCCACAGTGCCGGCCTGGCAGCAATTCAACTGGGGGATGCCAATTACTGGGGCCACAATGCCATTATCCGGGTAGCGCCATTTATGGCCCACTGCGGGTTGCGACGGTTGCAGGGCTGGGGGCTGTTTCGTGGCCCGGTGTTAAGCCATGACTATCTTGAGTCTGCGCTGATGGGCCGGGCCGGTTTCGAGGTGTGGCTGGAACCGGCCATTGCCGGCAGCTACGAGGAATCACCGCCCACCCTCAAAGACGACCTGGTTCGCGATCGCCGCTGGTGCCGGGGCAACCTGCAGCATCTGGTCCCGCTACTGACGATGGCCAAGCTGCGATTTTCTCACCGCCTGGCATTACTCACCGGCATTCTGTGTTATCTGGCCTCACCCCTCTGGCTGGCGTTTCTTGGCTTGTCTGGCTACCTCGCCTTGGCGGGAACACCGGGCAGCCAACCGTTGCCGGGGCTGATCGGGGTGTCGTCCGCCAACGGGAGCCTTGCCGGCGCCTGCCTGATCGGGCTCACCGTAATAACGCTCCTGGGCCCCCGAATTCTGGCCCTGGTGGACCAGGGACTCGCCGGGCGGGAGACGTTGTTTGGTGGCGGTTGGCGGATGGCCGCCAACACCGTTGGCGAAACCCTGGTATCACTGATCCTGGCACCCATCCGAATGATCGCCCACAGTGGCCATGTGGCCGGCGCCTTACTGAACCGCAGTCTGCGTTGGCAGGGCCAGAATCGAACCGGGGCCGGTGGGCTGGCACAAGCGCTGCAGCATTTCGCCTGGCCCGCACTGGTGTGCGCTGGCGTACTGGCAATGATCCAGTGGTACAGCCCGAACCTGACACCCTGGGCCCTGCCGGTAACCATTCCGGTGCTGATTGCCCCATTGCTCACCGTCTGGCTGTCCGGCGCTGGCACAGGTCAACGAGTGATCGTTCCGGAGCAGGTTTCCTCCGTGCCCGTTATTACTCGCGCTTCGGTGGCTCACCGGCTGGGTAAACGCCTGCCATCGCTGAGCTGGTTTGAACAGGCAGTGCTATCGCCCCAATACAGCTGCTGGCGACATCGGCAGCCCGGCCCCTACCACGGCTGCAAACAACGAGCGCTGAAGTCCCTGGTTGACCGGTGTGCAGTGCAAGGCCCCGGTGCGCTCACCGGCAGCCAGATCAGCCTGCTCTGCGACCACCCGGAGGCCATGCAATCGCTGCACCTCAAGGCCTGGCAGGCTGAGCCCGACTCACCCTGGGGCGCGGCCCTTGCCCGTCTGAGCCTGAACCTGGGCCCGATTCAAACCGCTACCCACACCCACAGAACCCAACCGGAGCACTCCCCATGGATCGGCGTCGCCTCCTGAAATTCGGCCTCGCGCTGGCAACCGGGGCGCCACTTGCCCTGTCTGGCACCGGGCGCGCACTGGCCAGCCTCGCCGGCTCCGACGGGCAGGATTTCAGTGCCCGCTGGCTCCGGGAACACGCCCGGGCATTGGCGGCCAAACCGTACCGCGCGCCCCAGAAACCCTTACCCCCAAGCCTGCAATCCCTTGACTGGGACCAATATCAGGCCATACGTTACCGGCCAGACCAGGCACTATGGCGCCACCGGGACAGTGCGTTTCAGCTGCAATTCTTTCATCTGGGCCTGTTCTTCCAGGAGCCCGTGCACTTTTACGAAGTGGTCGATGGCAGGGCCCACGCCTTGCCCTACCAGAACGAAAACTTCGACTATGGCGAAAATGATGCTTTTGATGACCTGCCGGACAGCCTCGGCTACGCCGGATTCCGCGTGCATTTCCACCAGGACTTCAGCCGGGACATCGCAGCGTTTCTGGGCGCAAGCTACTTTCGGGCGGTGGGGGAGTCCCGCCAGTACGGTCTGTCCGCCCGCGGCCTGGCGATCAATACCGGGCTGCCGCAGCCCGAGGAATTTCCTCGCTTCACTACCTTCTGGCTTGAACGCCCGGCCGAAGGCGACCTGTCACTAACGGTCCATGCCCTTCTGGATTCTCCCAGTGTGACCGGCGCCTATCGGTTTGTGATTCATCCTGGCGCCAACCTGACCATGGACGTGGAAGCAACCCTCTACCCCCGCAAGGAGCTGACACGCTTCGGGCTTGCACCACTTACCAGTATGTTCCAGACCGGCGAAAACGATCGGCGCTTGGCCAATGACTGGCGCCCGGAAATCCACGATTCCGATGGCCTGGCGATCTGGACCGGCAACGGCGAACGGATCTGGCGCCCCCTGACCAATCCACAGCAACTGACGGTCAGCCATTTCGTCGATAACCAGCCCCGGGGATTTGGCCTTCTGCAACGGGATCGGGATTTCAGTAATTACCAGGACGACGGCGTGTTTTACGAACAGCGGCCCAGCCTGTGGGTCACGCCCCAGGGTGACTGGGGCAAGGGCGCGGTGCTGCTGGTGGAAATTCCGACCCAGGACGAAACCTTCGACAACATCGTCGCCTTCTGGAACCCGTCTGAACCCTGGCAGCCAGGGGAAGCCTACCCGGTCAGCTACCGCCTGAGCTGGGGCGAGACCATGCCAGACCAGAACCTGGAACTGGGAACCGTTGTGGCCACCCGCACCGGGATTGGCGGCGTCATCGGTCAGCCCAGAACCTACTTTTCCCGGCGTTTTGCGGTGGATTTTGCCGGCGGGAGCCTGTCGATGATGGACCGTCATGCCGGAGTCGAGGCGGTGGTGAGTGCCAGCCGTGGCAAGGTAGAACTGGTTTCTGCCAGACCGCTGCACGCCATCAATGGCTTCCGTGCCATGTTCGATCTGGTGCCGGATGACGACACCAGCCCCATAGACCTGCGCCTGTACCTGAGACTAGGCCCCCAGGCACTAAGCGAAACCTGGCTGTACCAGTACACGCCACCACCGCCGGAGGCTCGATCGTTCTGATGCTGGCTGCCTTTTTGCTGCTCAACGGACTATTGCTGCTACCCGCCCTGGCACTTCCGGGCCCGGCCCCCTGGCTCGCGCTGGAAGCCCTGATTATCTGGTGGCTGTTGCACCAACTGCCGAATCAACGCAGCCGCCTGGTGCTGCTGTTCTCAGGCACTTACGCCCTGATGGTCTGGCTGATTGCTGCCGATGCGCTGGTCCGCCAGAGCCTGGGGCGGGGCCTGAATCTGTATCTGGAAGTGGGTTTGCTGGATTCTGCCTGGCATCTGCTCCGCACCAACCTGGGGATTCCGGGCGCCGTGCTGGTTGTTATCGCGCTGATCGTTACAGCAGCCCTGGTGGCCTGGCTGTTTCGCTGGCTCGGACTGCACCTTGCCCGAGCGATTCCCGTGCGGGGGCGGGCTCTCTGGGTCAGCGCCGCGACACTGCTAACACTGACGGTTCTGACGCCCTGGGTGGGGAGCCCGGCCCTGGCTTTCGTTGCCAACCAGGGATCGCTGATCCTGCACACACACCAGGCCACCTCGGCTTTTCGTGCCGGCCTGGAACAACAGCCAACCGCCAGCCGGCAACCCCGCGCACTGCCGGGCCTGGCCAATACCGATGTGATCTTGGCGTTTGTGGAATCCTATGGCATCTCCGGACTGACCGATGACCGCTACCGGCCGGTGTTAGGCCCCAGGCTGGCCACCCTGGCCGAGCAACTGGATAACGCCGGCCTGACCGTTGCCACCGGTCGCCTGAAGGCGCCTATCCAGGGCGGACAGTCCTGGCTGGGTCATTTGTCTGTGCTCAGCGGGCAGTGGATCAATACCCAGATTGCCTATGAAGCACTGCTGAGCAGCAATTACGCCACGCTGATTGATGACTTCCGGGTGACAGGGCATCAGACCATGGCGGTCATGCCTGCCATCACCCGCGAATGGCCAGAAGGGCAACTGTTCGGCTACCACCGCATTTACGATCAAGACGCGCTGGGTTACCAGGGGCCAGCCTTTAACTGGGTCACCATGCCGGATCAGTTCACCTGGCACCGGTTCGAACAGCTACGACAGGCAACCCCAACCCCGGTTTTTGCGGAGCTGGCCTTGATCAGCAGCCATGCACCCTGGGTGCCGATACTTCCGGTGCTGGACGACTGGGACAGCATCGGGGATGGCCAGGTTTTCCAGCAATGGGAAGGCGCTGGCGAAGCCCCCGCCTCGCTCTGGCGAGATCCGGAGCGGGTACGGGAGCACTACATCCAGGCCATCGATTACGCCCTGGCCGTCGCCGGAGACTACGCCGCTCGCTACCTGACGGACGAGACCCTGCTGTTCATCCTGGGCGACCACCAGCCGGCGCCGCTCATCACCGGAGACGATGCCAGCAGGGATGTGATCATCCACGTCATCAGCCGCAACCCGACTCTGGTCACCCCGTTTGTGAACGGAGACCTGCCTGGATTCCAACCGGGCACCCTGCCGGACGAGCACACCGATGGCGCCCCCATGAGCCGATTTCGGGCATTTCTGCTGGCCCAGTTTGGCGAACCCGAAGCGCCCTTGATGCAGGTCAAAAAGTAACCAGGGGAGCACTTGAAAAGGTACCGGCCGAACCTATATTCGTGAATAGCAGAAGTTCACGGAGTCCATCCGGTTGGCGCCACCGGCATGGAGCTGTTCCGCGAGCGAAGCTGAAGACAATCTCAGATTCGACATCGTTAAGGAGGAGTTCCCATGAGCAATCTTACCCGCTGGAATCCCATCAGCGAATTCGACGACCTGATGAACCGCTACAACCGTATGTTCGGGCTGGCCCGCACTGAAAGGGAAGGTAAGGACCTGTTCAGCCGCAGCGACTGGGCACCGGCGGTGGATATCAAAGAAACCGCAGACGCCTTCACCGTGGAAGCCGAACTACCGGGCATGAACAAGGATGACGTGAAGGTGACCGTGCACGACGGCGTGCTCACTCTTCAGGGAGAACGCAAAAGTGAGGAGGAAACCAAGGACAAGAAGCTGCACCGCATTGAGCGTTTCTATGGCAGCTTCATGCGCCGGTTTACGCTGCCCGACAACGTGGATGAGAACAGCGTAAAGGCCAGCTTCAAGGATGGCATGCTCACGCTGACCATCCAGAAGGCCGAGCCAAAAGAGCCCAAGGCCATTGAAGTGGAAGTGCACTCATAACCTGGTGACTCGCTGAAACTGCGGGCAGCTAGGGCCGGGAGTCAGTTCCCGGCCTGGGCGCCGGGTTTTGCTCCGGCGTTTTCCAGGGCCCGGGCGTAGTCAGCGCTGCGGCGGTGTTGCGAAACCCGGTCCAGAATGGTCTGGCCACGTTCGTCCTCGGCGTTCAGGTTGCGGCCGGCCTCGACGAAGAAACCCACAAAGCGCTCGAAATCCTCGGCCCGCATGGCTTCATAGGCGCGAATCAGCACGAAATGGTCCGGGTTCAGGTTCTTGTCCCAGGGCGACAGGTCGAGAAAGCTTTTAACCCGGTCGTCACTCCACTCTTCTCCGATGACTTTCGGTTTGTCTGGTCCACTCATGCTGGCAACTCCCGTAATCTGGCAAGATATGAGCGGCACAGTATAAGGCTTTGAATCTGCATCACTTATATGAATGCACTATGAGAATCTGCGCTCAGGCTATAAGCGCTCAGGGCAGGATTTCCACAGGCAAGTCGCGGGTCGGCACGGCTTCGTCGCACTCGGGATTGCGAACCGATATTTCAACGCGCCGGTTCACCGCCCGGTTCTCGGCGCTGTCATTGGCCACCAACGGCCGGGTTTCGGCACGGCCGGCGGCCACAACCCGCTCAGCCGGTACCTGGCGATTCAGCACCAGTTCGTGGACGACCGATACCGCCCGGGCTGCAGACAAATCCCAGTTTGAGCGGTACACGCTGCTGGATATCGGAACATCGTCAGTGTGGCCAGACACCACAACATCCCCGGTGCAGGCAGACAGCACGGTAACCACCCGTTCGATGATCGGAATCATACCCGGCATGATGGCGGCATCGCCGGAACGAAAGGTGGCTTCCTCGGAGAAACGGATAACAACCTGGTCTTCGTCGTAATTGATGTGCAAGGTATCGGAGGCAACTTCGGTTTCCAGCTCCTGAATCAGCCGGCTGGCCAGGTCCAGGACACCACCGGGAATCTGTCGGGTTTCCGAGCGTTCGGCTCGCTCATCAATGAATTCCGGCTGTTCCTGCAGGTTCTCTGACGGCTCTGGCAGCGATACGGTATCGGCTTCGATCAGAGTCAGGGGAGTACCGCCGATGTCTTCGGCCACCACATTGCTGGAGCCAAAGGCCAGGGACATGGAGTTCGCCATGGCCCGGTATTTCTCGATGTCCATTTCGGCGAACGACAACAGCAGGATAAAAAACGTCAGCAACAGGGTTGCCAGATCCGCGAAGGTGACAATCCAGTCGGGCGTACGCTTTTTAAGGGCGTTTTTCTTCAGTGGCCGCGCCGGTTGCAAACCTCAGGCCTCCCGCTCCGGTTCCAGGTTGGTCCGGTGTTCCGGTGTCACATAAGACGACAGCAGTTCTGTCATGACCCTGGGGTTTTCGCCGCGCATGATGCTCTTGATGGAGGTGATAATGAGCATCTGGTTGCGGGAATCGTCTTCCGCCTTGAGTTGCAGCTTGTCTGCCAGGGGTAAGGCGATCAGCTGGGCAATAAAGGCGCCATAGAGGGTGGTCAGCAGGGCAATGGCCATGGCCGGGCCAATGGAGGAAGGATCATCCAGAGTGTTCAGCATCTGCACCAGCCCCACCAGGGTGCCCAGCATACCGATGGCGGGCGCGGATTCACCAATACCCCGGAACACCCGCTCAGCCACTTCATAGCGCTCTGCAGTTTGCTGGGTTTCCTGCAGCAGGGCCTCCTCCACCAATTCCGGCGGGTGGCCATCCACACACAGGTTGATGGCTTTTTGCAGAAATTCATCGGCGGTTTCGTGATTTTCCAGGCCCAGAATGCCCTCTTTGCGAACCACCCGAGCCAGCACGCCCACTTCCCGGATCAGTTCCGCTGGCCGTGGCAGGCGATCTGTGAAGGCGGTGCGCATGGCAAGCTTGAAGGCGCTGACCACCGACGGCATGCGGAACTTGATCAGCGTCACCGCAAAGGTGCCACCCAGAACAATGGCCAGCCCGGGCAGGTTCAGGAAGGTGAGTGCGGTGGCGTTAGCCAGCATGGCCAGAACCACAATCAGAATTCCGGCAAGCAACCCGACAAGCGTGAGAATGTCCATCAACAACCCTTATTGAACGGCCCGGAAACGCAGCCTCAGTCGGTTCTCAACTCTTCAATGACCGGTGCGGTCTCGGGGCGCACGCCCCGCCACACAAAAAACGATTCTGCGGCCTGTTCCACCAGCATCCCGAGGCCGTCAAATACCCGATGGGCACCGTGATCCAGGGCCCACTGGTTGAACGTGGTGGTCTGTAAAGAATACATCATGTCGTACACCACCGTAGCCGGCCCGATCACATTTGCCGATACCGGGGGCAGATCGCCCTGCAGGCTGGCGCTGGTGCCATTGATGATCAGATCAAACGGTTGATCCGGCGCCTCGAATCCACAGGCATTCAAGACCGTGGCGCCCGCTTCTCTGGCAAACAGCCTGACCAGCGCCTCCGCCTTGGCCACCGTTCGGTTGGCAATGGTCAGCGCTGCCGGCTGCTCGGCCAGGATCGGCCCAATGACGCCCCGAACGGCACCGCCAGCGCCAAGCACCAGCACCTTCAAGCCATTCAGCGCCACCTCGTGATTGTTCTGTAAATCACGGACAATACCAACGCCATCCGTGTTATCGGCCACCAGCTCGTTTTCTTGATCCAGGTAAAGGGTATTGGCCGCACCTGCCTTTTCGGCCCGTGGGGTTCGGTGGTCCGCCAGGGTCCAAGCCTGTTCCTTGAACGGCACCGTCACATTCAACCCCTTGCCGCCCCGGTCGAAAAAATGCCGCACGGTGGCGGAAAACTCATCAATCGGAGCCTGAATGGCGGTGTACTCCACCGGCTCGCCGGTCTGGCAGGCAAACAGACTGTGAATCCTGGGGGACTTGCTGTGGCTGATGGGGTTACCCACCACCGCGTAGAGTTCATTGGTCATTGGCGCCCTCCAGCCAGTTACGGCCCGTCAGGAAGTAGTCTGTCAGCCTGGCTTCTTCGCTGCCGGGCACCGGCTGCCGGTCATAATCCCAGCGCACCAGCGGTGGCAACGACATCAGAATGGACTCCGTGCGGCCGCCGGATTGCAGGCCAAACAGGGTGCCCCGGTCATACACCAGGTTGAACTCCACATAGCGCCCGCGGCGGTAGAGCTGGAACTCCCGCTCCCGCTCGCCCCAGGGCTGGGCCATCCGGCGCCGCACAATCGGCTCGTAGGCCTCGATATAACTGTCGCCCACCGCCTGCATAAAGGCAAAGTCCCGGGCAAAATCACCGGTATTGAGATCGTCAAAAAACAGACCACCCACGCCCCGAGGCTCCTGACGGTGTTTCAGGTAGAAATAATCATCACACCATTGCTTGAACCGGGGGTAGACATCATCCCCAAACGGGGCACAGGCGTTGCGTGCGGTCTGGTGCCAGTGCACGCAGTCTTCGTCGTTGCCGTAGTAGGGCGTGAGGTCATAGCCACCGCCAAACCAATAGACCGGCTCGGCATCTTTCGGGGTGGCAATGAAAAACCGAACGTTGGCGTGGGAGGTCGGCACGTAGGGATTTTCCGGATGAATCACCAGAGACACCCCCATCGCCTGCCAGGGGGCGCCCGCCAGGTGTGGCCGGTGTGCCGTGGCAGAGCCGGGCATGGTGTCGCCCATCACGTGGGAAAAGTTCACTCCACCTTTTTCAATCACCCGGCCGTCAGCCAGTACGCGACTGACGCCTCCGCCACCCTCCGGCCGTTGCCAGCTGTCACGAATAAACGTGGCGCCGCCATCAACTGCCTCCAGCCGCTGGCAAATGCGTTCCTGAAGACCCAGTAAATAGTCTTTGACGGCTTCGGTGTCCGGCTGTTGTGACATGCAATCTCCTAGCGAAACTGTTTTCCGGTGACAATATCGATGATTCGGCTGGGCTTGCGGTTACCACCCAGTGCTCCGGGCACAATGCGGTCCAGTTCATCGCCGAAGTAACGCCGTACCTGCCAGATACTCCGGGCAGGCGCCCGGCCAGCTGGGTTGCAGGACGTAGACACCAGCGGCATACCGGTGGCATTGCACAGCGCCTGGACAACCGGATGGTCACTGACCCGAACCGCAATGGTGCTGTGCCTGCCGCGCACCCAGTCCGGAATCTGTTCAAGCACATCCGGTACCAGGCAGGTGATCGGGCCCGGCCAGTGCTGCTCGGCTTCCCATTGCAGCACCCTGGGCAAAGGGTCCAGCAGAAAGCGCACCTGATCAATAGACCCGGCCACCAGAATCATGCCCTTGTGCATCGGGCGCTGTTTGAGATCCAGAATCCGCTCAACCGCCTGGCGATTCCAGGGATCACACCCCAGCCCCCAGACGGCCTCCGTGGGATAGGCAATAACGCCGCCGGCCAGAACGGTGCGGCGGGCACAGTGGAGCTGCCATGAATGCAGGGGAGACGTCGCTGACATAACGAAATTGTACTATCCGGTTGCTCGAACCCAAATAATGCACCGATCAGCCCGCCCGGAGATAACCACCCGGAGCGGCATTGGCCAACCCTTCCAGCTCCAGCAGCAACAAAGACTGCATCAGCTGATCTGCTGGCAGGCCCGTGGCCTGGCTCAGTGCATCGGTAGATTGTGGATCATACCCCAAAGCCTCAAGCACCGCGATTTCCCGACTGTCCAACCCGGACGAATCCTGCTCTGCAGGCCCGGTTTGATCACAATCCGATGCGG
>Ga0209075_1002867_pt1 | contig 14820 bp, 8 predicted proteins | sample Stecom2011_FD_187523 | JGI IMG/M metagenome (GOLD analysis project Ga0209075, IMG submission 187523) | Agricultural soil microbial communities from Utah to study Nitrogen management - Steer compost 2011 (SPAdes) (version 2) | ecosystem: Environmental > Terrestrial > Soil > Agricultural land... | reverse complement strand
GCCCATTATTTTTCCGCCACGAAAGGATATTGACGATAAACAGCGAATTTATTTGAAATAACTATTTATGATTTGAGTCCTGTTTTAATTTAATCCGGGGAGACAAAGGAGGTTTTCATTATTAGCACACAATTACTAATTAAAAACGAACAACGCGCTGTGCGCATGGGCCTTATCTTTTTCTTGGTTTGCGGGGGTCTTGCCATACTGGCGGCCACCATAAACGCGTACCGCAACGGGTTCCCGTTGGGAAACAATTTCCTGGCCCTGCTGATTACCCTCTTTACTTTTGGTCTGGTACAGTTCCTCATCATACGCTACCCGGAATCTACAAAAACCAAATACATCCTAATGTTAACCATGAACTTTTTTCAATGGAGTTTGATTCTGGCCACGCATGGAGCGAACAAAGAAGTTTACCTGACCGTCTACATCCCGGTTATTATGAGCGGTTTTTTTTATCAGCCAAATTTTGTAATTTTTACCACCATTGTTTCTCTGGCTTTTTCCATGGTCCTTCACTTAAGTTATCCCTTCCTGCTGGCCCAGGAATACATAACAAACATTTTAACCATCAGGATTATGGTGCTTGTTTTTGCCACAACCGCTGTGTGGGTAATTTGCCGCCACTCACGGGAACTGTTGCTCAATTTGGACCGGGAAACGGAAAACGCCACTAACCGCAACCGGCAGATCAGTGATTTGCTAACGAGGATTGCAAAAACCGGTACTACTTTGTATAACGGCGGCGCCAAAGCAGCGGCTGCTTCCAAAGAGGCGTTAAACTCCATAGACCAGATGGTAACTGCTTTGAACCAAGTGAACACAGGGGCGCAACAACAGTTGATACAAGCGGGCAATGTCCAAGGGGAACTGGGCAAGATAACACAGCAAATAAAAATGGTCCGTGATATCCTGGAGCAGGTTTCCGGTATCGCCCGTGATTCGGTGAAGCGCTCGGAAGAAGGCCGGCAGGTAATTACCGGTCTCAATGACACCTTTGACAAAGTCTCCAATCTGGTTCATACAGTGGATACCCTCGTCCAAAACCTGGATAAAAGTACAACGCAGATCGATGATTTTGTCAAAGCCATCGGGCAGATAACTGAAGAAACGAATATACTTGCTGTCAACGCCTCCATTGAAGCGGCCAGAGCGGGCGAATACGGCCGCGGGTTTTCCGTGGTGGCAGGCAATGTAAAGAAGCTCACCCTGAACAGCCAAAAAGCAGCGGAAAACATTGGGGAACTGGCCCGGATGATTGGGTCTGATACCCGGAATGTGATGAAAACCGCCCAGGCCGGTGTGGAAGAAGTCGCGGAAAGCATTAACAGTTTGCAAAGAGCGGACAATATTTTTGCCGATATTGCGGAGGATGTTAAAAAGACTGACCTAGTTCTTAACGAGATGACCCGCGCCGTCGCCTCCCTGGAAATGGTCAGGCGGGAGATTGAAGAAGCCATGAATGTGTTGACTACAGTTTCCAGGGATACCGGACAGCACTTAGTTCAGATTAACGACGCCATGGAACGTTACAGAAATGATTTTGCCGCCATCGACGGGGATGTCAAAACCATGATTAACGATATCAACCTTCTCCAACAAAATTCCCGGCAGGTAATGGGCGAATCCTAGAAGGGATAAGTATGAAGATAACTTATGTGGATTACCAAGAAAATATTCTGGCCCGGGCTGTTAACGGGGATATACCCCGGGTCTATATTTTTGCCGAACAGGCCAACATGTTGAAAGCCCGGGAGTATTACCAGGGGCCTTTTTTAAAACCATCATGCGCTTTCCTCACCCTCCGGGATTTCAAAGAAAAGCTTTTCCCCTCTGACCGGCTGGTTATGCGGGAAGAAAAACTGTCGGTCTTTTTCTATGAACTGCTCACCGCCGAAGAAAAAGAAGAACTGCGGATTGAAGATTACTTTGACGCCATTGAGCCGGCCGGCGATTTTTTTCGCCTTTATGACGAATTAAGCGAATACGAAATCAGCCGCCTTACCGGGTTGCAGGAATGGCAGGAAAGAAAATACCGGGTCCTGCAGGCGGTCAGAGAAAGATATCTGGCCAGGCTGGATAAGTTGCAATATACCGACCCGACCCTCGCCTTTGATTTTTCCCACTTCCATGGGGAATTCCTCCGCGACTACACAGAAGTTGTTTTTGTCAATATCATCAATTTTACGCCCAAGGAAAAGAGACTTCTCCGCTTTCTGGCCGACAAGGGTTTTCGAGTTCACCTATACCTGCAGGCGCCCCCGGCCGATTTTGACGAAAAAAATCTCCGTTTGCAGGCGGTCTCTCTTCCGGAACAGCCGGGGACGGAAATCCAACTCTATTATACCGAAGAAAACCTTCTCCAAACGGTCAACTTGCTTGCTCTGGTGGAAAAGGAAACCAATTTTGATATTTTGGACGCCGACCCGAAAACTGCTTACCACCGGCTTTTGGCTGCCGGTAAAATCAACGGCCGCCGGGAAGTAAGTTTTAAGGAGACAAAGATCTACCGCTTTCTACAGGCCTTGTACAACCTGGCCCAAAACGCCGTCCGGCGGGGGCGGGGCCTTCAGGTTGAAGTAAACGCCCTGCTGCAAGCCTTGTATTTACCGGAATTCCGGGAATATTACGGTCTGGATGAAAGTGCCGTAGAAAGAGTGCAGGAGACGGCCGGGGAGGAGTATGCTTACTTTTTCTCTCCCGGAGAATTTTCGGCTGTTATGGACGATCTCGCACGGCTCGACCGGGTAAAAAATCTCGGCGGGTTATGCGGTTTTCTCGAAAAACTTGACCTCCGGCCCCTTAACGACCGGCAGTACGCCAAGAATATAACCCGGTATTTTGACGCCCTTTTGGAACTGAATTCTCTGGAAGAGATGGGAATCGCCGGTGACTGGGAAAAATACTTTTCCCGGCGGGCTCTTGGTCTTTTTCGCCTGGTCCTCAACTACCTGGGTTACAAAAAAGTTGAACAGATCCGGGACAACGGCGAAGAGGCTAAAATGACCGCGCTCCGGGAAGCCCCCCACATTCACCGGGAAAACTTGGCGCTTATAAACATTACGCATGGTATTCTCCCTTCCGAAGGCGGGGGGAGTTTTCTCCTCACCGACCGGCAACGGGAACGGATCGGCCTGCCCACCACCGCGGAAAAAAGGCTCCTGGAGAAATACTGCTTTTTCCGCCACCTTTTCTGCAGTAAAAAGGCAGTAGTTTTCAGTTTGGAAAATCTCGAGGACAACCTGACCCCCAGTTCCTTTCTAGAGGAACTGCGGTTGAAATATGATCTGAATATGGTTGAAGCCGGGATTAAAGCTGAAGAGGTCCCCGCGATTGTCAGGAATATTTTTGCCGGCCGGGCCGGCGCCTTAAAACCCGCCGGAAAACCACCGGCCGGTAAAGACTGGCCGGTGGTGGAAGAAAATGATTTCGCCGGCCGGACCTTTTCTCTCACCTATTATAAACACCAGACCCTGGACGAGTGTTATTTCAAATTTTATCTCCAATATATTGCCCGGGCGGAAAAAAGGGCGCAGCCGGAAAAAAAGATCAGTCCTCCTTTATTCGGCGCCCTTGTGCACGAAATCTTTGCCGAAGTCCTCGACCGCGCCGGGCCGGAACTAAACGCCTCTTCAGATATGGTTGAAGAGGTTGTAGAAAACACATTCTATACTTACGGCCCGAAAATCAACGATTACTATATACAATACTACCGGGCGGTACTCCTTACCAAAGTCAAGGACTCAGCCCTTCACTTTCTGCAGGTATTAAAAGAAAAGGCGGGCATGATCCAAGAACTCAAAAGTGAGTACCGGCCGCCGAAAGGACAGACACCGTTTTTCCGCCACCAACTGGTTGATCTTTACTTGAACGGCCGTGTCGACCTCCTGGTGGATACCGGTGACAAAATGTGGGTGATTGATTTTAAGACCGGCGCGGGCAGCATGGAACAGCTCGATTTCTACTCCCTGCTGCTCGGCACGGAGGCAAAGCGTAAAGCCCAAATTGAGCGTGCTGTTTATGACGTACTGAATGAGAAATACCTCCCCGGCGCTCCGGGAGCGGAAACGTACTTGGCCGCAAAAATACGGAAAAATCTCCATGAATTTTTTTCCACAGGTAAATACCAGGCAATGTATAAGCCTTCCCTTTGCCAGAATTGTGATTGGTTTGATATTTGCCGGGTGGTGAAGGATAAATGAAAAAAATCTTAAAGGCCGGCGCCGGCACAGGAAAAACTTACCGGCTTTCCCTGGAATATGTAGCCGCCATGTTACGGGGAGAGTCCTACGCAGAAATAGTGGTGATGACCTTTACCCGTAAAGCGACTGCCGAGATACGGGAAAGGATCTTTACGCATCTGGAAAACCTGATTCAAAACGGCGGGCAAAGTATGGTATGGAAAAATCTCCAAAAAATCGTTCCCAGCCTGAAACTGAACCGGACACTCCTGGCGGAAAGTTACGCCGCCATGTTAAAAAATAAAGACCGGCTTCATATCCACACGATCGACAGTTTTATCACCCGCATCTTTAAACAAGCCGTTGCGCCTTACCTGGGCGTGTATAATTACGAGATCATCGAGGAAGAAAAAAATGCAGAAATTATTGAGCAAGTTTTCCAAGAAATGCTGGACAACCCGGATGATTTCGCCCTGATGGAAAAGTTTCTGGCCGGCGCCGCCGAACGGGATATTGATCACTACCTTAATCTAATCCAAAATATGCTGGATAACCGTTGGGTGTTTTTAATCCTCCAGCGCCGCCCCAGAGCCGGCCGAAAGGTGAAAAATCTCCCTTCCTGTCTGGATGAAGCCCTTCGTTACCTGCAAGAGGCGGCGGTTACCAAAGACAGTACCCTGGAGGATTTTTTGGGTAAAGATTTTAAAACCCTCATCCCCGAGTATCTTAACCTCGACAGTCTAAAGTCCAAAGAGGATTTTATCCGCAAAAACCGGGACCTGTTTTTTCAGGCCTCTTTCTGGAACGGAAACAAGTTGAAAAGTAAAGACATGGCCCCTCTACGCGATGATATGGCGGCGGAGTATGAAGAGTTTCACCGGCAATTGGCCGCCTGGATCTATGACAATGAGATGATCCCCTATGAAGAGGAAATCTTTAATTTTTCCGCCCGTATTTTTGACGTTTACGACCGGCTCAAATTTAAAACAAAGATCTTTACCCATAATGATATCAGCAATTATACTTATCAATACCTTAAAGAAGAAAGCCTGGCGCTTGTGACCGGAGAAAAAGTCAGCGACTATTTCTTTGAGCTTCTGGGAACCGGAGTAAAGACGGTCTTTATCGATGAATTCCAGGACACCGGCATCCTCCAGTGGAAAATTTTAAAACCGCTGCTTAACAAGGGCCTCAACATCATTGCTGTTGGTGATGAAAAGCAATCCATCTACGGCTGGCGGGGCGGGGAAAAGGAACTTTTTGCCCGCCTGGACATGATCCTGGGAGGTCAAAGCGAACGCCTGAAGACTTGTTACCGTAGTGAAAAAAGGATTGTCGACTTTGTGAACTCCTTTTTTACCCGCCTGGCCGCTGAAACCGGTTGGGAGTATGAGACAGTGGAACACCTGCCCGCCAAAAAAGCGGGTTATGTCGAGCTTTTCCTGGGCGGAGAGGCTTTGAAGATCAATACCAACACCCGCACCTTTCAAAAACTGTCAGAAAGCGAACAAGAGGAGATCAAAGAACTAAACAGCCGGGTAACCGGTAATCTGAAACGGGAGATCGCTAAGAAAATAAAGGCTTTGCCCGCTTACGGCAACACCGCCGTTATTGCCCGTACCGGAGTCGATCTGAATGAGATCGCCGCCGAGTTGGACAAGGAAGGTCTTCCTTACTTGATTGAAAGCAGAGAAAGCCTGCTCGACCACGAGGCGGTCAAGCCTCTCTACTTTCTCCTTTCCTACCTGGCTTACTATGATTACCTGTCACTGGTCAAATTCTTACGCAGTGACCTGGTGGGCATTGGCCGGCAGGCCCTTAAATACCTTTTTACGCACAAAACAGAGATTGAACGCTTTTTAAACGGTGAGAAAGAAGCGCCAATACTACCAACGCCCGGGCTGAAATCCGCCCTCTGTCTGGTATGTGACCTGCGCCGCCCGGCGTGGGAAGACCTACCGAATGTTCTAATCGAGCGTTCCGGAGTAATAGACCTGTACCAGAGAAACAGCGGCGCCCTGAAAAACATATGTCAGTTTTTTAAGTTGATGCGCAGCCACCCCTGTCTCCTTGATTTCATGAATTATGTGGCAGAAAACAAAAACAGTGACGCGCTAAAACAAGTGGGCGTCAAAGAAGAAAACGCCGTCAAATTGATGACCGTCCATAAAGCCAAGGGGCTTTCCTTTGAAACCGTCTTTTTCTATTGGAAACCTTCCGCCCGCAGAGGCGGCGGGAGCAGAAACATGGAACTGTTCGTCAGATTTGACGACGATTTTACCAAAATAAAAGATTATCTTCTAACCCACAGCCGTTATATCAAATTCTTTAATTTTCTCGATTACAAGTTTGCCGAAGAACAAAAAAGAAAAGAACTGCAGGAAGAGATCAACAACCTGTACGTGGCTGTGACCAGACCGGAAAGAAACCTTTTCCTCTATATTGAAGGGCCGCGGCGGTTACAACCGGACAACCCTGGAACCAATTGGCACGACAGCAAAGCCTATGGTTTTTACGAACCAGCCCTTCTTGCCGGCGCGGGGGTAGAGTCCCTCACCGCCCTGACGGCAGGAAAGAAACTGGGATGCCTGCACGTAGAAGAAAAGATGAAAAGCAAACAAAAGACTACCCTACCCGGATTGCGACCGTATTTTTCTCCTGCCAAGGCGCCGGTTGCGGAGGTGGAAAGGATAAACCGGAACAAAGAATTCGGGACAACCCTGAACCGGCAGAAAAAAAGAATCGACGGTCTGGCCGCCCATTACTATCTGCAGCATATTAAATATAATACCGGTGGGGAAAAAACATACGCGCGCCGGATGGTTTTGGCCGGGTTCGGCAATATCCTGGGCGCGGAAAGAATAAAAACAATCATCTCCCGGGTTGAAAAGCTTATCTCTTCCCGGCCGGACCTTTTTGACCGCCGCCGGCGGGTCTTCTGCGAGTACGAGATCCGGGACGGCGATAAAACATACCGGATTGACCGGCTGGTGGTGGATGAGGAAAAAAAAGAGCTTCTAATCCTTGACTTCAAGACCGGCGAAACCAAGGAAGAATCACAATTGGAAGAATACCGGCGCGTGGTCGAGGCGAAGACCGGAGGCCGGTACCAAGTGAAAACCGGTTTTATCGAGTTATAAAGAATTACCCGGGACGCCGGCGTTTAGGCTATGCAGACCGGCGATTTTTTTTACCTATTCTTGTGCCTCTGTCTTCTTTTGTCTGAAAGACATTAATAACACCGACCAGTTCACCCGCTGCGCTCTCCGCCGATTGTTCCGAACTCTCTTTCAATGAGATCCCACATAAATTTCAGGTTCACTTCTGCTGCTAAAACACCCAGGCTGTCGCCGAAGACATTGGTCAACGGCACAGCCATGATGACCATCGGTTCGAAGGTCGTTTCATCAATAAATATCGAACTGATATATTCTTCACCCCGGATCGCCTCTGAAAAGGCCTCCCGTTTATTCTCTTCGGTCAAGATACCGGCTACCAGTGCGTTAGCAAAAGTTTTATGTATCTTACTATGAAATGAGATCCTCTTGCGCCGGATGGAAGGATTTATGGTTTCCCCAACAAATATATTAATAAAAGCGTGCTCAATTGGGTTTTACAAAAAAAGACAAAAGTTTCTCCAAATGGAATTGGACGTTTCAGTTTTTTCTAATATAAACTATATAGGAGGGAAAATCCGCTAAAATGACCAATTGACTATAGAAACCAGGCGCCGCTTTAATTTACATACCTCTATCCTCAAACCCCCACCGCCCCCTATACTAAAAAATTCTACTGAGGAGGGATTATTGTGGATAAAAAAACGTTTGAGGATCTAATCAAAAAGGACCGCGAAAAGCGGGCATACCGGCAATTTTCCGGCGCCTTTCTGGACTATCTGGAACTTGTGAAAGAAGACCCGTCAATTGTAAAACTTGCCCACCAGAGAATGTATGATGTGATTATGGAAAAAGGCGCCAAGATTCTCAAGACTGAAGAGCACCCGCGGCTGAAAAGAATCTACGGCAACCAGATTATTAAGAAATACCAATTTTTCCATGATTTTTTCGGAATTGACGAGACACTTATGAAAATTGTCCGTTATTTCCACTCTGCCGCCATGATGGGCGAAGAATCCCGCCAGGTTCTCTATTTGGTTGGTCCGGTGGGCGCCGGAAAATCTTCCATTATGGAAGCATTGAAACTCGGTTTAGAGATGAGCCTCCCTATTTTTGCCTTGAAAGATTGTCCTATGCGGGAAGAACCCCTGCACCTTGTCCCCAAGCATCTCCGCAAAAAATTTATGGAACTTTTAAATGTGCATATTGAAGGCGACCTCTGTCCTGTTTGCCGTTACCGCCTGAAAAATAAGTATAACGGTGAATTCGAGCGTTTCCCCGTGGAAGCGGTAGACTACTCCATCCGGACCCGTAAAGGCATTGGCGTAGTGCCGCCGGTTGACCCGAACAATCAGGATACCTCGGTGCTTATCGGCTCAGTCGATATCTCCAAAATGGATCTCTATTCTGAGGACGACCCGCGGGTCCTTTCCCTTAACGGCGCCTTCAACGTGGGGAACCGGGGTGTTGTGGAATTTATTGAAGTCTTCAAGAATGAAATCGAATACCTGCATGCTATGATCACAGCCACGCAGGAAAAATTTATTCCTTCCCCGGGAAAGGGACCGATGATCTATTTTGACGGGATCATCCTGGCCCACTCCAACGAGGCGGAATGGAATAAATTCAAATCTGATCATACCAACGAGGCCATCCTGGACCGGATCGTCAAAATTGAAGTCCCCTACTGTCTGGAATTAAACGAAGAAATCAAAATTTACCAAAAAATTCTCCGGCAAAGCCGTTTTTCCATGCACATCGCCCCGCATACCCTGGAAATTGCAGCCATGTTCGCCGTTTTGACCAGATTGGCCTCTTCCAACAAGGTCGATCCTCTGACCAAACTAAAAATCTACAATGGTGAAGAAATTATGGAGAAAGGAATGGTCAAAAAGGTTGACATCTTCGAATTAAAGGAAGAGGCGCCCAGAGAAGGAATGACCGGCATTTCCACCCGTTTTATTGTCAAAGCCATTGACCGGGCTCTTTCAGAATCGGAGCATAACTGTATCAATCCCATCACTATCCTGGAAAGCCTGGTCAAAGAGGTCAGGGAACTGTCAATCTCCGAGGACGAACGCCGCAGGTATTTAAGTTTCCTCCAGAACACCTTAAAAAAAGAATACCACCGCATGTTGGAAAGGGAAGTTACCAAAGCCTTTATTCACGGCTTTACCGAGCAGGCCGAGGACCTTTTTAATAATTATTTGGACCACGCCGAGGCATTCGTGAATAAAACTAAGATCAAAGACAGAAACACCGGTGAGGAACTGGAGCCTGACGAGAAGTTTCTCACCTCCATTGAGGAGCAAATAGGCATCACGGGATCCGCAGCCAAAGGGTTCCGCCAGGACGTTACCTCATATATGTTTTTTGTCCTGCGCAGCGGCGGCAAACTGAATTACCAGAGTTACGAACCGCTTAAGGAAGCTATAGAACAAAAGCTTACCAATTCCGTGAAGGCATTGTCGCGGGTGATCACCATGGCCAAGGTGCGGGACAAAGAACAGAACGAAAAATTAAACGCCATGGTGGAAGAGATGAAGAAAAACGGCTACTGTGACCACTGCTGTAATGTGATTTTAAAATACGCCGCCAATAATCTCTGGAAGGATTGAGGGGTATGCCTGTTTTTCAAGAATACAACAGCAGGGGAAGAGACCGGTCGGCAGAAGACCGGCGGCGCCACCGCCGGCTGGTGGAAAAGGCCATTAAAAAAAACCTTCACGAGATCGTGGCGGAAGAAAGCATTATCGGCCAAAGCAAAAACAAGAAGATTAAAATTCCGATTCGGGGTTTAAAGGAGTATCAGTTTATTTACGGAAAAAATCAGGGCGGTGTCGGTACGGGAACGGGTAAAGAAAAACGCGGCGACGTCATCGCCCGGGAGGTCATCACCAGTGGACAACAGGGCCGGGGAGGCGCCGGGTCGGAGGAAGGTGAAGAAATATACGAAACCGAAATCACCATTGAAGACCTGGTAAACTATATTTTTGAAGACCTCAACCTTCCCCACTTGGATAGGAAGAAATTCTCCCAGACGGAGACGGAGGTGGATTATAAACGCCTGGGCTACCGGCCCAAGGGTATTCCGCCCCGGCTGGCGAAAAAGCGTTCGGTAATGGAGAAACTTAAACGCCGGCAGGGTCGTCGCCGGGTGGACTCGGATTTCCGAGAAGAAGAGCGGTTTCCTTTCCGCGAAGAAGACCTCCGCTATCACTACGTGCGGGAGGAACGGCGCCCGCAGGCCAATGCCGTGGTCTTCTGTATTATGGATACCTCGGGTTCCATGGACCTTACCAAAAAATACCTGGCACGCAGCTTCTATTTCCTTCTCTACCAATACCTGCGGTTAAAATATACCCAGGTGGAAGTAGTTTTCATCGCCCACACCACCACCGCCCGGGAAGTCAAAGAAGACGAATTTTTCCACCGGGTGGAATCAGGCGGCACTTTTATCAGCAGCGGGTACCGAAAAGCTCTGGAGATTATGGAAGAAAGGTTCAACCCGGCTGTCTGGAATATTTACGCCTTCCACACCAGTGACGGGGACAACTGGGAAGAGGACAACCGGCACGCCGTCGTCGCCGCCGGTGAACTCTGCCGGGCCTGTAACTTATTTGGCTACGGCGAGATTGACCCCGATGGTTTTCACACAATCAGCCCAATCAGCAAACTGTTTCAAGAGTCGCTCCGGCAAGACAATTTTACCATGGTTAAAATCACAGAAAAAGACGACGTTTTTCCAGCCTTAAAAAAACTTCTGACTTTGGAGGAAAACTGGGCCTGAGCCAACTGGAAAGACAACAAACGGCATTATCTGGATGGATCGAAGCAAAAAAACAGGTAAAACCTGAAAGGAGCCGGCAAAATGGCCGATTATACTCAAGCGGAATTGGTTGGATGGGGAGAAAAAATCGAAAAATTGGCCGGCGAAGAAGGCCTCAACTTTTATCCGCAAGAGTTCGAGTTCTGCGATTATGAAGACATGCTGTGTTACCAGGCCTATACCGGCATGCCTTCGCATTATCCCCACTGGAGTTTTGGCAAAGCCTACGAAAAATTAAAAACTCTCTACCAGTACAATATAAACGGTCTGCCTTATGAAATGGTAATTAATTCCAACCCTTGCCTGGCTTATCTCATGAAAGAAAACAACCTCCTTTTACAGATTCTGACCATGGCCCATGTCTACGGACACAATGATTTTTTCCGCAGCAACCGCCTTTTCACCACCGGAACACGTGCTGAGCTCGTCATTGAAATGTTTAAAAATCATGCCCGGCGCATCCGTAACTACAGCAGCGACCCGTCCATCGGTTTTGAAGCAGTGGAAAAGCTCCTGGACGCCGCCCACGCCCTGCGTTTCCAGACCGGGCGCGTAATCGGGGAAACCCGACTGTCGTATAAAGAACAACACCAACAGTCCCACCGGTCGCACCAGAATAAACGCAAAGAGTATCCACTGTTGGAAGAAACAAAAAAGACGCCGCCGGAGGCAAAAGAGGCGTTGCGAAAAATCCCTCCGGAAGTGGAGGAAGATATTCTCTGGTTCATCACTGAATACGGCGATCTCGAAGATTGGGAGAAGGATGTCATCAATATTGTGCGGGAAGAAACCGCCTATTTCCTCCCGCAGATAGAAACGAAAATCATGAATGAAGGCTGGGCCAGTTTCTGGCATTACCGCCTTCTTTCTCTGCTGGACCTTACGGAAGACCTGCAGTGGGAATTTTTCAAACGTCACAACCAGGTAATCCGGCCTACCACCGGCGGACTCAACCCTTACCATGTGGGGTATGTCATCTTCAATCACCTGTTCGAACAGCACGGTAAAGAGAAAATTTTTGAAGCCCGGGAAGTGGAAAAAGACCAATCCTTTCTCCGCCGTTATTTAAATAAAGAACTCTGTAAAGAGTTGGAACTCTTCGAGTATGTAAAAAAAAGAGACGAGTATATCGTCAAAGAAATTGCCGACGAAACGGGCTGGAAACCCATACGTGACCGGCTGGCGAAAACCGCAGGTCTGGGCGCCGTCCCCATGGTACATGTCGTGGAATACCGCCCTCTGGACTGTCACCTCCTACTGGAACACGAGTACGACGGGCGAGATCTGGAGATGAACTACGCCACAGAAACCCTGCGTCACTGCGCCCGGCTGTGGAAGGGCAAACTAACCCTGAAAACCAGTGTCAACAAGGAAGAAAGAATCATCCACTGCGATGAAAAGTCCAACCTCTCCATTCTTTTGTAAAGGGATCTTGATCACAAACGTTTACCATATTTTAATTCCTTTTTGTTAATACGGCAACTTAATTGTCTTCCCTGTTACTGTCACCCCGGCGGTCAACATCTCTGTACCGGTCAGGTTTTTACTCCGGCTGCCGGGTTGTCGCCCACCGGCATAAATCGTGAACCTACCCGTTTTCAGGAGGCAGTTCCCTTCTTCGTCAATTCCGGCTAATTCTCTTTTGGTTAAAGTAAATTTCACTTCTTTTGTCTCTCCGGGGTACAGGGCAACCCGGGCAAAACCTTTCAACTCCCGCTTTGGAGCTACTACCCCGGCGTCCGGGGCTTCGATATAGACCTGTACGACCTCCTCACCGGCTCGTTTACCGCTGTTTGTTACCTCCACCCTCACCTGAAGGTCCTTTTTCTCCGCTGTATTGAGTTCATGGTCGCTGACCCGCAGGTTCGTATAGGTGAAAATGGTGTAACTCAACCCATACCCGAACGGATACAAGGGCTCTTCCTCCATATACCGGTAAGTGCGGCCTTTCATGCTGTAATCGGTAAAAGGCGGCAGTTGAGCAAGAGATTTGACGAAGGTCACCGGCAACCGGCCGGCCGGGTTATAGTCGCCAAACAATATTCCGGCCAGAGCGGTCCCTCCTTCCTCTCCGGGATACCAGGCCTCTATTATAGCGGGGATGTTTTCCTGTGCCCAGTTTATTGCTACGGGACTGCCGTTAAAAAGTGCCAGAACAACGGGTTTTCCTGTGGCCGCCACAGCTTTCAACAGTTCTTCCTGCATCCCGGGAAGTTGCAGGTATCGCCGGTCCCCGCCGCCGTCGGAATTGGCTGCGGCGCCTTCTTCCCCTTCCAAATCCGGAGAAAGGCCAAGACACATTATCACCACATCCGCCCGACCGGCGGCAGCCAAAGCTTCGGCAAACCCGGAAGTCGGCTCTTCTCCCCAGTACCCCACAGCCGTGGTGTTCAACTGACATCCCTCGGCATAGACAACCTTTATCGCCTCTCCGGCCGCCTCCCGAATTCCGGTCAGTGGTGTGACATACTTGGACGGTGTGCCAAAATAATTACCCAGCAGAATTTTTTTGTTGTCAGCATTGGGACCGATGACGGCAATGGTCTTAATTGCTTTCTTGTCCAGGGGCAACAGGTCGTTCTGGTTTTTTAACAACACCATGGACTTGACGGCCGCCTCCAAAGCAAGGCGCCGGTGCTTCGCGCAGTCATTTTTTTCGTAAGGTGTATCCGACAAAGGAACTAGTTCAGGAGGGTCCAACATTCCCAGCTTAATCCGGGTTTTGACCAGCCTGGTTACCGCCCGGTCTATTGTTTCTTCGGATACCAACCCTTTTTTCACCGCTTCCCGCAGCGCTTCGAAGATCCGGCCGCAGTTTAAGTCACAGCCGCTGTTAACAGCCAGAGCCGCCGACTCTTCGGGAGAGGCGGTTACTTTATGATTTTTATGAATATCTTGAACCGCGCCGCAGTCGGAGACTACATGTCCCGCAAAACCCCATTCCTTCCTCAGGATATCTTCCAAAAGGGTTTTTGATGCCGTGGCAGGCTCTCCGTTGACCCGGTTATAGGCGCCCATAACCGCTTCAACCTTGGCTTCTTTGACTGCATCACGAAAGGCAGGAAGATAAGTCTCCCGGAGGTCCTTTTTACTGACGACCGCGTTAAACTCATGACGTAAGGTTTCCGGACCACTGTGTACAGCATAATGCTTGGCGCAGGCGGCCGCCTGCAAATACTTTGGATGTTCACCCTGCAGCCCCCGGATGAAAGCGACCGCGAGCCGGCCGGTAAGGTACGGGTCTTCGCCGTAAGTCTCCTGACCACGACCCCAACGGGGATCCCGGAAGATATTAAGATTTGGGCTCCAAAAGGTCAATCCCTTATAAATCCCCCGGTCTTCTCTACAGGCAAACTCATGATGTTTTGCGCGGGCTTCAACAGCAATTACTGAAGCCACCCGGTAAAGCAATTCCCGGTCAAATGCGGCGGCCATCCCAATCGCCTGCGGAAATACAGTGGCCACTCCGGCCCGCGCCACCCCGTGCAGGCACTCGTTCCACCAGTTATATTCCGGTATCCCCAGTTTGCGTAAGGCGGAAGAGTAATACAACATTTGGCTGATTTTTTCTTCCATTGTCAACCTACTCACCAAATCGCGGGCTCTTTCTTCCGGCGGGCGGTTGGTATCTTTATAAATTGGCGTTTCGTTAGGTGTTTTTTTCAACATTGTGGCCTCCCCTCTTTTTCTG
>Ga0209075_1002866_pt1 | contig 14820 bp, 12 predicted proteins | sample Stecom2011_FD_187523 | JGI IMG/M metagenome (GOLD analysis project Ga0209075, IMG submission 187523) | Agricultural soil microbial communities from Utah to study Nitrogen management - Steer compost 2011 (SPAdes) (version 2) | ecosystem: Environmental > Terrestrial > Soil > Agricultural land... | reverse complement strand
CCGGTCAGGATCATGGTCTCGGCGCTTTCGTCGGAACCATCGTCCATGCGGGCAAAGCCTTCGCTCATCGGTGCACCGGCAACATACAACGGGCCTTCGATGGTACGCGGTGTGCCGCCAGCCAGGCCGGCCTGCTCATCTTCGGCGTCCATACGGATGTCCAGGTACTTGTCCATCCCCAGGCCCGGAGCCAGCAGGGCCGCTTCGCCGTTCTTGCCCAGGTCGCCTACGTAGTATACGGCTTGCCAGAATTCTTCGGCTGTCACGTCAAAGTCTTCAACAATCTGGAAAATGTCGTGCATCAGGCGATGAACAATTTTCTTTACACGCTCGTTTCCACCTTCCTGGTTGAAGCCGGCTACTTTTTCCAGCAGGTCCTTCACTTCCGCAGTTTGCATGGTTTTAACGGTCATCTTAGTTCTCCTCGGTTACTGTTATTCTTGTTGCTCGTATCAGCTCATCAGTTGGCAACAATCGGTGTGATTAGCGGTCGTCCTCGTGGATGGAAGACGGGTGCCGGCACAGGGGCGCGACGGTGATATCCATGTACGGGAACAGTGGCAGGTTGCTGATCAGGTCCTGCAGCTCAGCGTTGTCCGCCACATCAAAAATGCTCACGTTGGCGTAGCTGCCGGCCACCCGCCACAGGTGGCGCCACTTGCCCTGCTGCTGCAGGTCCTGGGCGTAGGCTTTTTCACGGGCCTTGATGTCGGCGGCCACTTCCGCTGGCATGTCGTGGGGAATGTTCACCTTCATCTCGACTTTGAACAGCATGTGCTTTCCTCCAGTTTCAGATGGTTCCGGCGCCTCAGGCTTTCCGGCGATATTGGTTCAGCTTGTCTTCGTCAATTTCGACACCAAGCCCCGGGCCTTGCGGCAGATCCACACCGTTGTCGTGGAAATTCAGTGGCTTGACCACGATGTCGTCTTTCATCAGCAGCGGGCCGAACATCTCGGTGCCCCAATGCAGGGTTTCCAGCGTCGACCAGGCATGCAGTGAGGCCACCGTGCCGATGGTGCCTTCCAGCAGGGTGCCGCCATACAGGCCGATACCTGCGGCCTGGGCCACGGAGGCCTGCTTCAGCGCCTGGACCGGCCCGCCGGCCTTGGCAATCTTCATCGCCACAGCGCCAGAGAAGCCCGCCGCGGCAAGGCTGTACATATCCTTGGCATCGGCCACCGCCTCGTCAGCCAGGATGGGCAGGTGGAATTTTTCGGACAGCCGTACCAGCGCAGCGTAGTCCTTCATTGGTGTGGGCTGTTCCACCAGGTCAATACCGGCAGCCTGCAGCTCGGCCATACCCTTGGCGGCCGTGGCTTCGTCCCACGCCTGGTTCACATCCACACGGACACTGGCGCTGTCGCCGACCGCTTCCTTGATGGCCGCCACGTGGCGAACGTCATCCATCACCGGGCACGAGCCGATCTTGAGCTTGAAATCACAGTGGCGACGGGTTTCAACCAGGTTCAGGGCCTCTTCGATGTCTTTTCCGGTATCGCCACTGGCCAGGGTCCAGAGCACCGGGATGTGTGAGTGCAGGGCCCCGCCCAGCAGGTCCGACACCGGACGGTTCAGACGCTTGCCCTGCAGGTCCAGCAGGGCGGTCTCGATGGCGGACTTGGCCAGATTGTTGCCGCGGGTTGAGCGGTCTAACATTACCCTGAGGGTATTGATGTTGCCGGCAGGCTGGCCAATCAATTGCGGTTTGAAATAAGTATCAATGGTAAGCTTTACGCTTTCCGGGCTTTCCGGGCCGTAGGCCAGGCCACCGATGGTGGTTGCCTCGCCCAGGCCTTCCAGGCCATCAGAATCCTTCAAACGCACAATCACCATGGTCTGAACGCCCATGGTTGTCATGGAAAGCTTGTGCGGGCGGATGGTCGGGATATCGACCAGGATGGCTTCAATGGACTGAATGGTGGCTGGCATGACAACTCCGAATCGCAAGGTAAAAATCCTGTAATTCGAACAGTACGAAGTTTCACTGATGTGAACCAATATTGATTAAGTAATAACCGATACCCTGGAGGTATGGATGGAGCTGAGACACTTGCGGTACTTCGTCGCAGTGGCCGAGGCCGGCAACCTGACCCGCGCGGCCGAAAAGCTGTTTATTGCGCAACCACCCCTGACCCGGGCGATCAAACAGCTGGAACAGGAAGTGGGCGTAGAGTTGTTCATTCGAAAACCGCGGGGCCTGGAGCTTACCGACGGCGGCGAGTACTTTCTGGAGCAGGCCAAGCAGGTACTGGACAAGGTTAATGCCACCATAGACGACACCCGCCGGATCGCCCAGCACCGGAAAACCCTGTTCTCGATCGGCTTCGTGCCGTCGGTGTTCTACGGGCAGTTACCGCTGATGGTGCGCCGGCTTCGGCAGAATAAAAACCTGGAAATTGTGCTGCACGAGCTGAAAACCCGGGAGCAGGTCGAGGCCCTGAAGGCCGGAAAGATTGATATCGGCTTTGGTCGACTGAGTATCCAGGACCCGGATGTCGAACAGGAAATCCTTTTCGACGAGCCGATGATTGCAGCCGTTCCGGCAAGCCACCCCCTCACCGGGCATCCGCCCTCGATGAAGGAACTCTCGGAAGTGCCCATGATCACCTTCCCCGCCGGCGCAGGCCCCAACTTTTCCGATATCACCCAGGGGCTGTTTCACCGTCGTGGCTTGAAGGTGCATGTCATCCAGCAGGTGAACGATGTGCAGACAGCGCTGTCTCTGGTGGCCTCCGACATGGGCTTTACCCTGGTGCCAGAGCAGGTTCGCCGCCTGCACCGTGAAGGGGTGGACTACATGCCCCTGGAAGACGACAACATCACCACCCCGGTCATCGCCTCCCGTCGCCGGGGCGAAAACCCGAACGCCGTGATGCGCCTGACCAATACCATCCTGGCGGAACTGGTGGAGAACCGGCTGACCGGTCGCTATCCCTGAGCCCTAACGAGTGGTCTGGTGAATTTTTTCCGCCACCGCCTGGAGGCGTGGCAGGTAGATATTCATCAGGGTATCCATATCCACCCGTGCGGCGTTGGTGCTGATGTTCAGCGCACCCAGCAGCTCACCACTGCCGGCGAATGCGGGCACAGCTACCGAGCGAAGTCCCTGGTCCAGTTCCTGGTCGACCATCGCATAACCTTGCACCCGAATCTTGTCGATTTCTTTTCGCAGCGCCTGTTTGTCGGTAATGGAAAACTCGGTAAATCGCTCGAGCCTGACCCTGTCCAGGTAAGCCATCAATTCGTCATCCGGCAACTGGGCCAACAACACCCGGCCCATAGAGGTGTATGCCGCCGGCAGGCGGGTACCTACTGACAGCGTAATGGCCATCAGCCGATGACGGGCCGCCGAGCGCACCACGTAAACCACGTCATCACCATCCAGCACAGTCAGGGATGACGACTCGCCAAGTTCGGCAGTAATACCTTCCAGATACTGCTGAATCACCGCCCGATACTGGTTCGACGCCTGGTAGGCATAACCCAGCTGCAACACCCGGGGGGTCAGCTCAAACTGCCGGCCGGTTCGTTTCACAAAGCCCAATGCGTGCAGCGTCAGCAGGAAGCGACGGGCCTTGGCCCGGTCCATCTCGGTACGGGCTGCCACTTCGCTCAGGGTCATTCTTGGGTGTTCCCCGTCAAACGCCTGTAAGACCTCCAGCCCCGAGGCCAGCGCCCCCACGTAATCCCGGTCACCCGGCTTGAGAACCTGCTCGTCCATTCTGACTCCTTAAGTACCTTTATCGGCCTTAGTTTCGCACGCCCACCAGGTGTTCGCACAACGAACATCTGTACATTTTTACCTTGTGGACAAAATTTGTACTTGACGACCCAAAACCAATCGCGCCATCATGTTCGCATATTAAACTTATGTTCGTACAGCGAACTCATCACAGAAGTGACACAGGAGGCATTGCGATGGCCGAGTTTCTTCCCCTTAAGGAAGCGGTGAGCAAATACATCAACAACGGTGATACCGTGGCGATGGAAGGCTTCACCCACCTGATCCCGTTTGCCGCGGGCCACGAAATCATTCGCCAGGAAAAGCGCGATCTGACCCTGATCCGCATGACCCCGGACCTGGTCTACGACCAGATGATCGGTGCCGGCTGTGCCAAAAAACTGATTTTCTCCTGGGGTGGTAACCCGGGCGTGGGTTCTCTGCACCGTCTGCGGGATGCCGTCGAGAAAGGCTGGCCGAACAAGCTGGAAATCCTGGAGCACAGCCACGCCGCCATGGCCAACGCCTATGAAGCCGGTGCTGCAGGCCTGCCCCTGGCGGTGCTGCGGGGCTATGTGGGTAGCGACCTGCCCAAGGTGAATGACCAGATCAAATTCATCGAATGCCCGTTCACCGGAGAGCGCCTGGCTGCCGTGCCGTCTATTCGTCCGGATGTGGCGGTAATCCACGCCCAGCGGGCCGATCGCAAGGGCAACGTACTGATCGAAGGCATTGTCGGCATCCAGAAAGAAGTGGTGCTGGCCGCCAAGCGCAGCATTGTCACCGTCGAAGAAGTTGTGGATGACCTCGGCGCTTCAGTGAATGCCTGCGTATTGCCATCCTGGGCGATCACGGCTATCGCGGAAGCTCCGAAAGGCGCCAAGCCTTCCTATGCCCTGGGCTACTACGACCGTGACAACGCCTTCTACAAGGACTGGGACGGCATTGCCCGCGACCGCGAGACCTTCCAGGCCTGGCTGAAAGAGAACGTTTTCGAGAAAGGAGCTGCGTGATGAGCCTTGAATTTACCTCTTCCGAAATGATGAGCGTTACCGCTGCCCGGGCGCTGACCAACGACATGACCTGCTTTGTGGGTATCGGCCTGCCCAGCGAGGCCGCCAACCTGGCGCGCCTGACCCACGCGCCCGACATCACCCTGATCTACGAATCCGGCACCCTGCAGACCAAGCCGGATGTACTGCCCCTGTCCATTGGTGACGGCGAGCTCTGCGAATCGGCCCTGACCACCGTCTCCGTACCCGAGATGTTCCGCTACTGGCTGCAGGGCGGCCACATCAGTGTTGGCTTCCTGGGCACCGCCCAGATCGACCGCTACGCCAACCTGAACACCACCCTGATCGGCGATTACCGCGAGCCGAAGGTTCGCCTGCCCGGTGGCGGTGGCGCCCCGGAGATTGCCACCAACGCCAAGGAAGTGTTCATTACCGTGAAGCACTCCAAGCGCACGTTCGTGAAGGATGTGGACTTCGTGACCACCGTCGGCTTCGGCCGTGACGGCAAGGCCCGGGACAACGTTCCGAACATTGGCCGTGGCCCCACCGTGGTGATCACCGACCTGTGTATCCTCAAGCCGGACCCGGAGACCAAGGAGCTGGTGGTCACTTCCCTGCACCCGAACGTAACCCGGGAAGATGTGATCGAGGCTACCGGCTGGGAGATTCGCTTCGCCGAGCAGCTGGAAACCACGCCAGCACCGACCGCCGAGGAACTGAACGTGCTGCGGGACCTGAAAGCCCGCACAAACGCCCACCATTCAGGCCAACAGTGAGGTCCACCATGACTGACGTATTCCTTTGCCATCCGCGCCGTTCGGCCATCGGCCGCTTCGGCGGTACCCTGGCCAGCGTGCGCCCGGACGACCTGGCCGCCCATATTTTCAAGGCCGTGCTTGAGCAGGCTCCGGAACTGGACCCGGCCGCCATCGACGAAGTGATGATGGGCAGCGCCAACCAGGCCGGTGAAGACAACCGCAACGTAGCCCGCATGGCTGCGCTGCTGGCCGGCTTGCCCACCTCCGTGCCCGGCACCACCCTGAACCGCCTGTGCGGTTCCGGCATGGACGCAGTTGGCACCGCCTTCCGGGCCATCCGCGCCGGTGAAATGGAACTGGTACTGGCCGGTGGCGTGGAATCCATGTCCCGCGCTCCGTACGTGATGGGCAAGGCCGACAGCGCCTTCTCCCGCGGCCAGAAGATCGAAGACACCACCATCGGCTGGCGTTTCGTGAACCCGCTGATGAAGAAGCAGTACGGTGTGGATTCCATGCCGGAAACCGCCGAAAACGTCGCCGAACAGTTCAACATCTCCCGGGAAGACCAGGACCTGTTTGCCTTCCGTTCCCAGCAGAAAACCGCCCGGGCACAGCAAGATGGTGTGTTTGCCGAAGAGATCGTGCCGGTGTCTATCCCGCGCCGCAAGCAGGACCCGCTGGTGTTTGACACCGACGAGCATCCCCGCGCCAGCACCCTCGAAAAACTCGCCGCCCTGCCCGCGCCCTTCCGGGAGAACGGCAGCGTGACCGCCGGCAACGCCTCCGGCGTTAACGACGGTGCCGCCGCCATGCTGGTGGCCAGCGAAGCAGCCGTCAAACAGCATGGCCTCAAGCCCATGGCCAAAATCCTGGGTATGGCTACCGCCGGTGTTGAGCCCCGCATCATGGGCATTGGCCCGGTACCGGCTGTCCAGAAGCTGCTGAAAAAGCAAGGCATCAGCATCGCCGACATCGACGTGATCGAGCTCAACGAAGCCTTCGCCGCCCAGGGCCTGGCCGTGCTGCGTGAGCTGGGCGTTGCCGATGACGACCCCCGGGTAAACCCGAACGGCGGCGCCATCGCCCTGGGCCACCCGTTGGGTATGTCTGGCGCACGCCTGCTTCAGACTGCTGCCCACCAGCTGCAGCGCACCGGCGGCCGCTACGCCCTGTGCACCATGTGCGTGGGTGTCGGCCAGGGTATTGCTACACTCATCGAACGGGTCTGAGGCAAGGAGACAACATGGCTTTTCTGAATCACAACGGCCGCACCATCTGCTATCGCCTGCTGGGCGACAGTGAGAAGCCGTTATTGCTGCTGGCACATCCCCTGGGCATGACCCAGGGGGTATGGGACGACATGCTGCCCATACTGCTGCCAAAGTTTCAGGTACTGACCTGGGACCTGCCCGGGCATGGCGCCAGTTCCGCCTGGCCCGAAATGGCCGGAGCGATCACCCCGGAGCACCTGGCACAGGAAGCCCTGGCGTTGGCGAAAGAAGCCGGGGTATCCAGCTTTCATTTTGCCGGCACCTCTATCGGCGGAGTAATCGGTCAACAGCTGATTACCGCCCATAGCGAACAGCTTGAGACCGCCACACTGACCAACACCGGCGCCATCATTGGCACCGAGGAAGCCTGGAGCCTGCGTGCAGCCAATGTTCGGGAGAAAGGCTTGGCGGCCATGGCTGGCGAAATCGTGCCCCGCTGGTTTGGCCCTAATGCCTGTCAGGAGCAGCCTGCTCTTCTGGACGGCTGGAAAGTGATCATGGGGCGGGGCGACGCCAACAGCTATGCACTGCTGTGCGAAATGCTGGGCAAAGCGGACTTCCGGGAAAAGCTGCAAGGTCACAAGGTACCGTTACTGCTGATCGGTGGCTCCGAAGACCTGGCAACACCACCAGAGTCCCTGAAGGCACTGGCACAGTTCAGTGGCGCCTCAGACCCGGTTATCCTGGACGGGATCGGGCACGTACCTTCCGTTGAATGCCCTCTGGCCCTGGCCTCGCAACTCCTGCAAAGCCTGAGTTAACCGGGAGCGGGCAAACGCCCGCGCCCCGGCAACCCGTTGACTCACTTCTGGCCAGAAACGGTCAGAAGTGAATCACCGACCGGATGCTCTTACCCTCGTGCATCAGGTCAAACGCCTTGTTGATGTCTTCCAGCTTCATCTCGTGGGTGATGAACACATCCAGCGGGATTTCACCTTTCTCGGCTTTTTCCACGTAAGACGGCAATTCCGTACGGCCTTTTACGCCACCGAAGGCGGAACCACGCCATACCCGTCCGGTCACCAGCTGGAACGGGCGGGTGCTGATTTCCTCGCCGGCACCGGCCACGCCGATAATGGTGCTTTCACCCCAGCCCTTGTGACAGGCTTCCAGCGCGGCACGCATCAGCTTGACGTTGCCCACACACTCGAAGGTGTAATCGGCACCGCCATCGGTCATTTCGATGATAACTTCCTGGATCGGCTTGTCGTAATCGTTCGGGTTAACCACATCGGTAGCACCCAGCTGTTTGGCGATGTCGAATTTACCCGGGTTGATGTCGACCGCAATGATGCGCCCGGCCTTGGCCATGGTCGCGCCGATGATGGCGGCCAGGCCGATGCCGCCCAGGCCAAAGATGGCTACGGTAGCGCCCTCTTCAACCTTGGCGGTGTTCAGTACCGCACCAATGCCGGTGGTTACGCCGCAACCCAGCAGGCACACCTTGTCCAGGGGTGCTTCCTTGGGAATCTTGGCCAGGGAGATTTCCGGCAGCACGGTATATTCAGAGAAGGTGGAACAGCCCATATAGTGATACAGGGGCTGGCCCTTGTAGGAGAAGCGGGAGGTGCCATCCGGCATCACGCCCTTACCCTGGGTTTCACGCACGGCGCCGCACAGGTTGGTCTTGCCGGAAGTGCAGAATTTACACTTGCCGCACTCGGCGGTGTACAGCGGAATCACGTGGTCGCCCACTTCCAGGCCGGATACACCAGGGCCCACCGCTTCGACAATACCGCCACCCTCATGGCCGAGAATGGTCGGAAACAGGCCTTCAGGGTCAGCGCCGGACAGGGTGTAGGCATCGGTATGGCACACACCGGTGGCCACGATCTTCACCAGCACTTCGCCTTCTTTCGGCGGCGCCACATCCACTTCCACAATTTCCAGCGGTTTGTTGGCTTCAAATGCCACAGCTGCGCGGGATTTGATCACGTTCAGTCTCCTCGTTTCCGTTTGGTCGGGTCAGGCTTGCGGGATACACTCTTAACTTTAACACGAATACGGGATCCGACAGGTGCGTACACTCTACTGGTTTACCCGCGATCTTCGCATGCACGACAACGCCGCCCTGCTCGCCGCCGGCCGGTCCGACATGCTGCTGTGTGTGTACGTGGTAGAGCCCCGCTGGTTCCAACCGGGGCCGCTTGGGCTCAGTGCCATGGGCGAACACCGCTGGCGTTTCCTGTGGCAAAGCCTGATGACCCTGGAGCGTAATCTCAGGCCCCTTGGTCAGCGCCTGCATATCGCGTTTGGGGAGCCTGAAAAAGTGCTTACCGAACTGATACAGCAACACCAGATCAACCAGGTCATCCGCACCCGGCAACCAGGCACCGAAGAAGCTGATCAATTGCAGGGCCTTCAGGACAAGCTGCCGGCTGTCCACTTCCAGCAATTCGAAACCCTGAGTCTGTTCACCGAAAAATCCCTGCCCATGGACCTGGCCGACTTACCCGACACCTTCTCCCAGTTCCGCAAGCTGGTGGAGAAACAGGGTGACCGCTGCACCGACCGGCTTCGCATCCGCACCATGACGGCGCTGCCGCCACCTCCGGGGTTTGCGAAGGACAACCGGGGCGATTGCCCGCCAATTACCGAGCCGGAACACGATGCCGGCTTCCGGGGCGGTGAACAGGCCGGGCTGCGGCAGTTACGGGAATACCTGTTTGTCAGCCACGGCATCGCCCGCTACAAGGAAACCCGCAACGCGCTGGATGACCCGCTGGCTTCGTCCCGCCTGTCGCCCTGGCTGGCCGATGGCTGCCTGTCGGTACGCGAGGTGACCGGCATGATTGACGAATACGAGCAGTCCGAAACCCGCAACGACTCCACCTACTGGCTGTGGTTCGAACTGTTGTGGCGGGAATACTTCTACTGGTACGCCATGAAACACGGCCGCCGGCTGTTCCTGCGGGACGGCGTACAACAGCAAAACCGTGATACCGCCTTCCACCTGCCGGATTTCGAAAGCTGGTGCCAGGGCACCACACCCTACCCGCTGGTCAACGCCGCCATGAACCAGCTCCGGCTCACCGGCTATATCAGCAACCGTGCCCGCCAGCTGGTGGCCAGTTGCCTGGTTAATGAACTGGCTCAGGACTGGCGCTACGGTGCCGCCTGGTTTGAGCAGCAACTGATGGACTACGATGTCGCCAGCAACTACGGCAACTGGCAGTACCTGGCCGGGGTGGGCGCAGACCCCCGCGGATTGCGCCAGTTTAATCTGGACAAACAAGCCAGCCAGTACGATCCTGAAGGGCATTTCGTGGCACGCTGGCAAGGCGAAGCCTGAACAACAAACCGGGCGGTTAACGGTTGTAACGGCCCGTATAACAACCAGGGACAGAGAGAAACACCGTGGCGAAGGAAGCAAACCCCGGCAAGTTGACACCCAGCACCATCCGAATCGGCACTCGCTATCGGGCGAACCGGCTTAAAGGCCCCTACGATGCCGTGGTGATCGGCTCCGGTATCGGAGGCCTGACGACCGCTGCCTGCCTGGCCAAAGCCGGCCAGAAGGTACTGGTGCTCGAGCAGCACTACACCGCCGGTGGCTACACCCACAGCTATGCCCGCAACGGCTATGAGTGGGATGTCGGCGTACACTACATTGGCGATATGGGCGCCAGGCACACCCTCGGGCGCCGGCTGTTCGACTACATTACCGACAGCAAACTGGAATGGGCGCCCATGGCCGAAAACTACGACCGCTTCTTCCTGGGCGACAAGGTGATCAACCTGCAGGCCGGCAAAGAAGGCCTGCGGCACTCGCTACTGGCCGCCTTCCCGGACGAGCAAGCCGCCATTGACCGTTACATGACCCTGCTCGGCAAAGTCGCCAACGGCATGCAGTGGTACACCCTGTCCAAGCTGTCTCCCGCGCTGGCGAGCCCGCTGATGTCCAAGGGTTTGAAATCAGTGTTGCCGGACTGCTTTAACCGCACGACCTACGACGTACTGAGCGAACTCACCGACAACGAAGAACTGATTGGCGCCATCACCGGCCAGTGGGGCGATTGCGGCGTAACTCCGAAGCAGTCCAGCTTCATGGTACACGCGCTGATAGCCAGGCATTACCAGTATGGCGGCTTCTACCCCGTAGGCGGGGCCTCGGAAATCGCCAAAACCATCATTCCGGTTATCCAGGCCGGTGGCGGCGACGTGCTCACCTATGCCGATGTCAAAGAAATCCTGATCGAAAAAGGCAAGGCGGTGGGTGTGCGCATGGCCGATGGCCACGACATCCGGGCACCGCTGGTAATCAGCAATGCCGGGGTGATCAACACTTTCGAACGGCTGATGCCGGAATCCGAAGCCGAGCGCATTGGCTACCCGCGCAATCGGGAGCACATCAAGCCGTCCATGCCGCACATCGGCCTTTACCTTGGCCTGAAGGGCAAGCCCGAGCAACTGGGCCTGCCCCGCACCAACTTCTGGATTTACCCCAACGCAGACCACGACGGCAACGTGGAGCGATTCCTGCAGAATCCGGAATCCGAGCCGTTCCCGGTGGTGTATATCTCCTTCCCGGCTGCCAAGGACCCGGACTACCAGAACCGCTGGCCAGGCACGTCTACCATCGAAATCGTGGCGCCCACCACCTGGGAGATGTTCGAGCCCTGGCAGGGTTCCACCTGGGGCAAGCGCGGAGAGGATTACCAGGCCCTGAAAGCCCGCATCACTGACCGACTGCTCGAAGTCATGTACCAGAAACTGCCCCAGCTCCGGGGCAAGGTAGACTATGTGGAAACCTCCACCCCGCTGTCGACTGCCTGGTTCTGCCGCTATGAACAGGGCGAACTATATGGCCTGGACCACACCCCCGAGCGTTTCGAACAACGCTGGCTGAAACCGAAAACCGACATCCCCGGCCTGTACCTGACTGGCCAGGACATTCTCACCTGCGGTGTGGTAGGAGCGATGATCGGCGGGCTGGTGACAACCCTGGCCATCCGCGGCCTGAAAGGAGCGGGCCTGGCGAAACGGATTTTTGTCGGCTGACGGGTTATCTTCGGCGCATCCATTTTCAGTAAGGTAAGAGCGTATGGCGTGGATTACAGACAAAGCGGCTAAGCACCAGTTGGACAAGGAAGCCAGCCAGGTTCAGAAAGAGGACCTGCAATCCCTGCTGGAGCGACAGAAAGCCATCGAAGAAAAAGTGAAAAACAGCGGCAAGCTCAAGCGTTTTGGCACCGACATCAAGCTGATGTTTTCGCTGATCCGGGATTACTGGCGCGGTGACTACCGGGCCATTCCCTGGAAATCCATCGCCGCCATCGCCGGTGCCCTGCTGTACGTGATGAACCCGCTGGACCTGATTCCGGACCTCATTTTCGGCTTCGGCCTGCTGGATGATGCCGGCGTGGTTGCCCTGTGCCTGAAACTGGTGGAGTCCGACCTGCACAAGTACGCGGCCTGGAAAGACCTGCAGAACTCCTGAGTGCCGGCACTCAGGCTTCTGACACCCCGGGCTGATCGCCACGACGGCTGGCCCGCCATTCCCGGAACTGCTCCACCCAGGACAACAGTGCCGGAATGATCAGTAACACCAGGAAGGTCGCCAACCCCAGGCCAAACGCGATGGATGTGGCCATGGGAATCAGGAACTGGGCCTGCAGGGAAGTTTCAAACAGCAGGGGCAGCAGGCCACCGATGGTGGTCAGGGAGGTCAGCAACACCGCCCTTACCCGCTGTACAGCCGCTTCGTTCAGGGCATCGGTAATGCCCAGACCTTTCTGTCGCTGCTGGTTGTAGAAAGCCACCAGAATAATGGCGTTGTTCACCACAATGCCCGACAGGCCAAAAAGCCCGAACAACGACAGAATGGTCAGCTGCAGCCCCATGATCCAGTGCCCCAGCAGGGCCCCCACCAGAGCGAACGGAATGATGGCCATCACAATCAGCGGCAAACTCCAGGACGCAAACACCCAGGCCAGTACCACGTACATCAGGGCAACCCCGATCACCAGGCCGGTTTTCATGTCATCCATGGTTTCGCGCTGGTCGGCGGAGCGGCCTTCGAAGCTGTAACGCACGCCGTGGCGACTGGCAATGTCCGGCAGCGCACCGGCCTGCAGGCTCTCGATAATCTGGTCGGTCGTAGCCACCCGGGTATTGAGTGCAGACGTCACTTCCACCGCCAGCTTGCCGTCGGCGTGGCGCAAAGCCTGAAAGCCCTGCCGGTGATCCAGGTTCATCACCTGGGCCAGCGGCACAAACCGGCCGTCGGGCAGGCGAATGGTCATGCGCTCGAGGGTGGAATACTGTTCCCGCTGATCCCGGGGCAGCTGCACCCGTACTTCCACTTCGTCACGGCCATCCTGGTAGATCTGGGCGATCCGGCCGTCAAAGGCGGCCCGCAACTGCCGGCCCAGGTCCACCGTGGTCAGGCCCAGCGCTTCACCAAAGGCGCTCACCTGGTAGATCAGCTGCTCCCGGCCCCAGGGCATATCGTCTTCCACATCCAGCACCCCGGGCAGGGTGCCCAGGGCCTGGGCGACTTCGTCGGCAGCCCGCTTCAGGCTTTCTGCGTTATCGCCGGTCAGGCGCACGTTCACATCCCGCCCCGGAGGCCCGGCCTGGCGTTCATTGATGTTCAGGGCATCCAGCCCGGCCGGCAGGGCCAGGCGGCTGCGCCATTCCCGCATAAATTCCGGGTTGCGCACATCCCGCTGGTCCGACGGCAGCAGTTCCACCAGCATCGAACCCAGTTCGTCGTCGTTACGGGAGCTGCCCTCGGCGCCCTGGGTGGCGCCAAAGGTGGTCACTGCGTGGCGAATCAGATTGCCGCCCAGCGCCTGTTCGGTTTCGTTCAGACTCTGCTGCATCTGGCGCACGAAATCTTCCACAGTGCCTTTATCGGTGCCGGCTACAAAGCTGGCATTGGCATAGAACACGGAAGGCTCCGGTGTCGGAAAGAAGTTGAAGCCCAGCCGGCCACCGGCCAACAGGCCCACCGTCACAATCGCCAGGGCCAGGGCGCTGGCCACGGTGGCGCCGCGGTGTTTCAGGCTATACCGTGAAAACCGGCGGAATGGGCCTTCCCGGAAACGGTCAAAGCCCTGCTCGAAACGATCCCGGAACCGGCTTACCGGGTTGCCGCGCGGGCGTACGCCCTGCTCAGGCAATTTGTCGCCCTTGTCCTTGATCACAAAGGCATGGCGCAGGTGAGCCGGCAAAACCACAAAGCATTCCAGCAGCGAAGCCACCAGAACACAGATCATCACCAGCGGAATATCGCCCAGGATGTTGCCGATAATGCCGCCCACCACCAGCAGCGGCATAAACGCGGCTACCGTGGTCAGGGACGACGCCAGTACCGGCCACACCATGCGCTTGGCGGCGCCTTCGGCGGCGTAGATGGATTGCTCCCCCATGCGGGCGTGGGCATCGGCATCTTCGCCCACCACGATGGCGTCATCCACGATCACCCCCAGCGCCATGATCAGGGCAAACAGCGACATCATGTTGATGGAGCCACCCAACAACCACAGCACCGCCAGCGCCGCCATAAACGCGGTGGGAATACCGATGGCCACCCAGGCCGCCACCCGGCCGGGCAGGAACAGGTACAACAGGGCGATAACCAGCACCAGGCCGCTGAGGCCGTTATTCACCAGCAGGGAAATCCGGTCTTCCAGCAACTGCCAGGTTTCGTCATACACCTGCATTTTGATCGTGGGTGGTAACACCGGGCGGGTGTCTTCCAGCCAGCGTTCCAGTACCCGGGCCGCCGCCAGCGAGTTGCCATTTTCCGCGCGCTGCAGCTGCAGCTCCACCGCCGGCAGGCCCTCGTTCTCCAGCACCGTCTGGTTGTCCCGGGCTTCCTGGCGAATGATGGCAATGTCGCCCAGCTGCAGGCGAACCCGGTCGCCACTGAGGACCGGAATCGTTTCAAAGGCCTGGGGGCTGCGGCGCTGTTCCACGGAGCGCAATTCCCGGGTGGCATCCTGCTGGGCCATCATGCCCGCGGGCAAATCCCGGGACAGGGAAGCAACACGATCGGCAATCTGCTCCAGCGACAGCCCCAGGGTTTCCAGCCGTTCTACCGGCACAT
>Ga0209075_1002860_pt1 | contig 14834 bp, 10 predicted proteins | sample Stecom2011_FD_187523 | JGI IMG/M metagenome (GOLD analysis project Ga0209075, IMG submission 187523) | Agricultural soil microbial communities from Utah to study Nitrogen management - Steer compost 2011 (SPAdes) (version 2) | ecosystem: Environmental > Terrestrial > Soil > Agricultural land... | reverse complement strand
CCGTACTGAATAGAGTTATAAACGCGGCCCGAGAAAGAAACACCGGCACCGTGAGTTAAGTGGCCACCATGAGCTAAGCTCATACCTAAAATGGTGTCGCCTGGTTCACATAAAGAAAAATACACAGCGGCGTTTGCTTGTGAGCCAGAGTGTGGCTGTACGTTAGCGTAACCTGCACCGAATAATTCTTTGGCACGGTCGATAGCAAGTTGTTCGATAATATCAACGTGCTCACAACCACCGTAGTAACGCTTACCTGGGTAACCTTCAGCGTATTTGTTGGTTAGCTGTGTGCCTTGAGCTTCCATGACACGTGGGCTGGTGTAGTTTTCAGAAGCGATAAGCTCGATGTGATCTTCTTGGCGGGCATCTTCGGCTTTGATGGCGTTCCAAACGATAGGATCATAGTCGGCAACATTCATTTTGCGGCTAAACATTGTACCTTCCTCATTAGGGGTGACGGGTAAGAAAATTTAAAGACGGCTATTTTAGCCTAAACAAACGCATCTGGCACTTGAGAAGCAATCATAATGTGCTTGAAAGTTACTCACTACTGTTTTGGCTTTGTAAATGAGCAATCAAACCGTCTGCAGATAAGGGGTGACTGAAGTAATAACCCTGTACTTCTTCGCATTGAGTGGACTGTAAAAACGCCAGTTGTTCGGCGGTTTCTACGCCTTCGGCAATAACGCCCATGCCAAGGTTGTGCGCCATAGCGACAATGGTTCGGGTGATCTGCGCATCATCACTGTTGTGTGGTAAGTTTTGAATAAAAGTGCGGTCGATTTTTAAGCTGTCGACAGGAAACTGTTTTAAGTAACTTAAGGAAGAATAACCGGTACCAAAGTCATCAATGGCTATTCTCACACCCATCGCCCGTAATGAATTAAGCGTATTAAGGGTTTGCTCTAGATCTTGAATTAAAATACTTTCGGTAAGCTCCAATTCTAATTGGTTAGCTTTAATGCCAGTACGTTTAATGGCGTTGTAGACCATGCCAACAAAGTCTTTCTGATGAAATTGGCGAGCTGAAACGTTGACTGCAATACGCTTTAAGCCCAGCCCTTGAGCATGCCATTCTGAAAACTGTTGGCAAGCTTGCTCTAATACCCATTGGCCAATGCTCACAATTAAGCCGGAGTCTTCCATTATTGGAATAAACTGGTTGGGAGTCATTAAACCTTTGGTGGGGTGGTTCCAGCGTAGCAGTGCCTCGGCAGCAACGGCTACCCCTGTATTGGCTGCGTGTTGGGGTTGGAAATATAGCTCGAGCTCTTGGCGATCGAGTGCGTGGCGCAGATCGTTTTCAATTTCTAATTGTATTTTGGCTTTTTCGTTCATTGATAGCTTATAGAATTGGGCATTATTGCGGCCAAGGTCTTTAGCATGGTACATCGCCATATCGGCGTTTTTTAGCAGTTCGGTCGCAGACTGACCATCTTGAGGGTAAATGGCAATACCAATACTGCCGCTTAAAAACACTTCTTGTTTGTCTACATAGTAGGGTTGGCTTAGCTGCTCAAGAATTCGATTGGCTACATAAAGGGCTACGTCGGCAGCGGTCTGAGGGTCTGGCTGTGGTGTTAAAGCAATGGTGAATTCATCACCGCCCATGCGACAGACCAAGTCTTTTTGTTTAACGCAGGAAGATAAGCGTTGAGCAACATCCTTCAGCACTAAGTCACCCGCAGGGTGCCCCATGGTATCGTTAATGGGTTTAAAGCGGTCTAAGTCTAAAAACAATAAGGCAAACGCTTCTTTAGTTTCTTCGACAGCGTTTAACATCTCTTTAAGGTGAGTATTGAGTTGGCTGCGATTAGCCAAGCCTGTGAGCGAGTCGAAGTAAGCTAAGCGGTGAATATTAGCTTCGATGTTCTTTTTATCGGTAATGTCAGACAAAATACCAATCAGTCTTTGTACTTCGTTGTCATTGTTAACCATGGCACTGATCCCGGACCAGGCGGTGCGAGTGCTGCCATCCTTATGAATATATTCAATTTCACCTTGCCAGTAGCCTTCGTTTTCTAAGGCCGCTTTTATCGAGCCAATAAAATCGGAGTTGTACTGATCTGGACTGACCAGAAATTTAGGCTTTTTACCTAATAACTGCTCAGAGCTATAACCAATTAAGCGATAAAAAGCCGGGTTGGAATTGACAATGTTTAAGTGGCGGTCGGTAATAATGATGGCTTCGTTGGAGTTAGCAAATACTTCAGCAGACAGTTTAAGTTCATCATCAAGTTGGCGTGCCAAGGTAACGTCTCGACTGATGCCTATAATGCCAATTAATTCTTTAGTGTCATTCCAAAGAGGGCTGGCCTGTATTTCAAGAATAATAGGGGTGCCGTCTTTTTTTACTACCTGTAAGTCTTTTTGAATGATGATTTTATGGGAAGAATGATCATCACTGTCTTCGTTCTTTACTGCTTCGATACTACGTTCTAGGCGCTTAGTAACGTCTATGATGTCTCTTTTCTTAAACAAATTGCCTAGGTTGCTTTCAACTAATTCACTGGGCTTGTATCCAAGTACTTTAAACACCGATGGACTAACGAAGTTAAAGTTCAAATTAATATCGGTGGTCCAAATAATATCGCTGATGTTTTCTGTCAGTAAGCGGTAGCGGCGTTCAGATTCGAGTATTTTCTCTTGTTGTTCGTATTCTTCAGTAATGTCACGGGCAATACCGACGTACTGGGTAACTTTATCGTTATCGAACTTGAATGGCGTGTTACGAAACTTAATGATACGAATGCTGCCGTCTGCATGAGTAAAGCGTGCAGAAACTTCGATCACTTGCTTCGGTTGCGCCATCACTGAATTGGCAACTACTTGTCGAATTTTTTTGTGATCTTCAGCAATAATAAACTCAAACCAGCCGTCTTGTTTGTTGGCTAAAGCAGGGTAGCCAAGCAGTTCTCTTAAGCTGTGGTTAGAGTAAATAGGGTTATAAAACCGGTTGGGATTATGGTCCATGATGTAAACAATATTAGGAATAGAGACCATAATACTTTCCCAAAAAAGCTCACGCTCTTTAATGGTCTGATGAATGTTTACTTGTTCAGTAATATCAGTAAAGCTGACTAAAATATGGGTATTACTTTCTAAGCTCGAGTTTAAGTTTGCAGAGACCCAAAAGTGTTTTAAGTTGTTTTTAAAAGTGGTAACTGGTAGTTCGAATTCAGCCTTTTTTAACCCGCTTTCAATGGCTTTTTTGAGTTCTTTAGTGAACACGCCTTCGTTGTCTGTGGTTAGTCGTTGTGTTTCTTTTAGAAATTGTTCAATGCTGTCGGCTTCAGTCATTTCAAAAGCCGTCTGGTTGGTATCAATTAAAGTAATACCATCGGTATCTATAGCGCTTATATCAAAAATACAGTGGCCAACTCCTGCTTCATTAAACAGCGCTCTATAGCGCTCTTCATTTAAAAAAGCCGTTTCTTTGTGTTGTGTTTCCGAGGTTATATCGTGTAACAACCAAATCTGGCTGGTTATGTTGTTGCCTCTAAGAAGTAAGCTGCACGACTGTTGGTAGGTCATGACTTTGTTGCCAATATTAAATTGGATGGTGTGCGGCTTAGCCGTACTTTGCTTAAGCTCAGCCTTAGTTAGAGCCTTGTTCCATAAGGCTTGAGAAGATGGAATTAATTCTTTTAAGTTTCTAAAAGAGTGCGGGCTATGCCCTAGGGTAGTTAATAGCTTTTGTGCTTGGCTGTTGGTGTATTGAATGTGACCATTCTTGTCGGTAGCAATCAGCGCATCGCTGATGGAGTTTAAAACTTGCTTAGAAAAATGTTCTTGTTCGCTGTGTTTCTCACGAAAAAACAACGTCCTTTTGCGCTGTAGGTGCAATAAGGTCCAGAAGAAAATATTTAAAATCACATAAAAAGTTAATATATAAATGGGCTGCTTAATGAGCAGCCAAATTGCTTGAGGCTGCTTAACCGAAATAGCAGCGACGTCCCAGTGAGTCAAAGGAATAGGCTCACGATAAAGCAAACTTTCTAGCTCATCGGCAGTTAAGGATGCCTGGTTGTTGCTTTCAGCATACAAACCCTTGCGCATAGAGATGCCTTGAGCCCTGTTATCGATAAGCAGTAGCTCAAAGTCATTAAAGTCATTGGCATAAATAATACTAGAAAGGCTGCTATAAGAACGGCGGCTAACAAAATATAAACTGTTCTGTTCAGCGGTAGAGAAGCGATTATAAAAATAGAAACCACCGTCTTCGGGGTAACGTAAAGTAAATAAGCCTTCTCTTATTTTATTATTATGAATGTTTTGCCAAATATCTTTGGCTTCGCTTGGGCTAAGAGCATTTCCAGCGCTTATTAATAAGTCCCCATGGTTATTGAAAATAAAATAACCAGTGTAATTAAAAATTGAGCTTTCAATATTTTTATTTAATTGTAACTGATGGTTTGAGCTAGTTAAGGCATCCGCTATCAAGCTATTGTTACTACTGGTTACCATGCTATTAGTGCGGTAGCTTGCTTGGGCAAGTAAAGTAGACTGTTGGACATAGTTTTTTATTGTTTGCTGTGCTTCTTGTTGAATGCGTTGGCGCTCAAACTGCCAGCTTTGTAGAGTATAATGAACAAGCAAAGCAGCCAGAAACAGAGTGCTCAGTAAAAGTGCGGGTATATGTATTTTAGTGGAGTTTAAAAAGTCTTTGCTATTGATGTGCATTATTATTATATGTCCGACAGCTGTTACTTTTAAAAAATGAGTATACCGTTTATTTGTATAAGTTTGCTATTGCCGGCACATTTAAGTAGTTTTGCGCCTAATTATTAGAGGAGTTTTGAATGTCTCAATATGTATTTACGATGAATCGTTTGGGTAAGGTAGTTCCGCCTAAACGACAGATTTTGCGTGATATCTCTTTATCTTTTTTTCCTGGCGCCAAAATTGGTGTGCTTGGCTTAAATGGTTCGGGTAAATCAACCTTGCTGCGCATTATGGCAGGCGTGGATACCGATTTTATTGGTGAAGCCCGCCCTCAGCCCGGCTTAAGTATTGGTTACTTGCCCCAAGAGCCTGAACTCGATGAAAGCAAAGACGTGAAAGGCAACGTCGAAGATGGCTTAAAAGAGTTGATGGAAGCCCGTGAGAAGTTAGACGCCGTCTACGCTGCTTACGCAGAGCCAGACGCTGACTTTGACAAACTAGCCAAACAACAAGGCGAGCTTGAAGCAATTATTGAAGCGGCAGACGGTCACGATATCGAACGTCAGATGGAAGTTGCCGCCGATGCCTTACGTTTGCCCCCTTGGGATGCAGACGTTTCTAAACTGTCGGGTGGTGAGCGCCGTCGAGTGGCGCTATGTCGTTTACTGATGTCTAAGCCCGATATGCTACTGCTAGACGAGCCTACTAACCACTTAGACGCAGAGTCGGTGGCTTGGCTAGAGCAGTTCTTAGAAGAGTACCCAGGTACAGTAGTGGCTATTACGCACGACCGTTACTTTTTAGATAACAGTGCACAATGGATTTTAGAGCTCGACCGTGGTCATGGTATTCCTTATGAAGGTAACTACACCACTTGGTTAGAAGCCAAAGAAGCACGCCTAGAGCAAGAAAAGAAACAAGAAGATGCACACGCCAAAGCCATTAAGCATGAGCTTGAATGGGTGCGTAAGGGCGCTAAAGGACAACAGTCTAAGAGCAAAGCTCGTATGGCGCGCTTTGAAGAAATGAACTCGCGTGAATTCCAGGCTCGTAACGAAACTAACGAAATATACATTCCACCAGGTGAGCGTCTGGGTAATAAGGTCATTGAGTTTCACAACGTCACTAAGTCTTACGGTGACCGTGTACTCATCGACGACTTAAGCTTCACCGTACCAGCAGGGGCTATTGTCGGTATTATTGGCGGTAACGGTGCGGGTAAATCTACTTTATTCCGTATGATTGCCGGCCAAGAAAAGCCTGATTCAGGTGAAATAGTGATCGGCGAAACGGTTGACTTAGCTTTTGTTGAACAGCTACGTGATGAGCTAGACGACAAAAAAACCGTTTGGGAAGCCATTTCAGATGGTCAAGATATGCTCACCATTAATGGTAAAGAGTATCCAAGCCGTTCTTATATTGGCCGCTTCAACTTTAAAGGTGGCGACCAGCAAAAGCGTGTCGGCGAACTGTCTGGCGGTGAGCGTGGCCGTTTACAGTTAGCTTATACCTTGAAGCAGGGCGCTAACGTACTGTTGCTCGACGAACCTTCCAACGACTTGGATATTGAAACTTTACGGGCATTAGAAGAAGCCATAGATGCCTTCCCTGGCTCAGTGATGGTGATCTCTCATGACCGTTGGTTCTTAGACCGAGTAGCCACTCACATACTGGCTTACGAAGGTGATTCAAAAGTGACTTTTTTTGAAGGTAACTACACCGAATATGAAGCAGACCGTAAGAAACGTTTAGGTAATGATGCTCAACCAAAGCGAATGAAATATAAGCGCTTAGCTTAAGCCATCAGTAGTAGGCGTCAGCCAGTCACCAAGTTTTTTTGATGCCTGACTGACGCTTACTTTACTTGCACTTAGTCATTTACCGTCTACACCTATACTAATAACAACAGGGAGACAGCCATGGAACAACGGCGCTTTAAGCGAATAAGCTTTCTACAGAAAGTAGAAGTGAAAATAGCCGGTCAATATTATGAAACGCACTGCATCGACATTAGCTTGCGTGGCATTTTATTGGTGCTCCCCACTAGCGCCCAATGGCAGGCAGGGCAAGAGCTTGATGTCAGAATCACGCTTACTCCTGAGGAAGTGATTGATATGCATTGCACCCTTATGCATTTAGACGAAGACGTTGCAGGCTGTAAATGTGATTCTTTGGATATCGACAGTCTTACTTCGTTACGACGCTTACTGGAACTAAACTTAGCCAACCCGCAAGAAGTGAATCGCGAACTGGCCGATTTACTCCGCTAATCTAGGCGCACGAAAGCAATTGAGTTAGAGTAAAAGGCTCAATTGTATTGGTGAGTGCTTATGTACAGCCCAGTTTTAGATAATACACCTTTCCCTTATGCTGTTGGCAAATGCGTCTGCGTCGGACGTAATTATGCCGCCCATGCTGCAGAGTTAAATAATCCAGTACCTAGTGTGCCCTTGTTATTTATTAAACCTGCCGACTCGGTCGTAACCACGGCCCCACAAATTAGCATTCCAGCTCAGCGTGGCAGTGTTCATCATGAACTCGAAATTGCTGTCCTTATTCAGCATCGTTTAAAGAATGCTACAGAGACCGAAGCTAAAGCCGCCATTGCCGGTATAGGATTAGCTTTGGATTTGACCTTGCGAGATGTACAAGATCAGCTTAAAAAACAAGGCCACCCGTGGGAGGTCGCTAAAGCCTTTGATGGTGCTAGTCCAATATCTGACTTTATAGGTATTGAGCAGATCAAAGACCTAGAAAATATTGAATTCAGTTTAAAGCGTAATGGCAAAATTCAACAACAAGGAAGCAGTCAACAAATGCTATTCCCGATAGTGCCTTTAATCGCTTACATGAGCTCCATGTTCACCCTCAACCCCGGTGACGTTATTTTAACGGGCACGCCAGCGGGTGTAGGAGAGCTGCACAAAAATGACGAGCTGGAATTAGAGCTAAACCAGCAACTGAGGGTGAGAACCAAAGTTGTACAATAAACACTATAAATTTTTAGAGCTTAAAAAGTTATCAAACTAAACTTAATGGAAAAGTTACCGTAATCACCAATCAGAGGGAATGATGATCACACTTGAGTTCTATTTTGATATTGTTAGTCCTAATGCTTACTTAAGCCATAAGGTGCTACCTCAACTGCAGGAGCACACTATGGTGACAGTGAAATACATACCCTGTTTGCTTGGTGGTATTTTTAAGGCGACTAATAATCAGTCACCAATGATGGCCTATGCAAACATTCGCCATAAAATGAACTATGAACGGCTGGAAATGCAGCGGTTTGTGGTTAAGCACCAGCTTAATCAATTTAGAATGAACCCATACTTTCCCGTAAATACTTTAATGCTAATGCGCGGCGCTATTGTCAGCCAAAAGCTCGGTTGTCTTGAGCAGTACGTGGATGTCATGTTCAAGGCCATGTGGGAGCAAGGTGAGAAACTTGATGATGTAGCCGTTATCGAAAAAGTGCTGCGGACGGCTAAAATGGACGCCAACGCCATACTGGCAGATATTGCTGCCGCCGATACTAAACAGCAGCTGATAGATAATACTGAACAGGCGGTTGAGCGTGGCGTCTTTGGGCTTCCAAGTTTCTTTGTGGGTAGTGAGATGTGGTTTGGTAAAGAGCGACTCAGAGATATTGAAGAGTACTTACTGAACAAATAAAAAAGCCCCTGATAACAGAGGCTTTAGAGTAATACTTTACAATAACTATCTTAGGTATCCATCAGAACGGAATGTCGTCTTCAGGGCCATCAAACTGATTGCTAGGCTGTGCTTGCGGCGCAGGCTGGTGCGGAGCTGGCGCTTGTTGCATCGGGTTTTGTGGTTGTACTGGTGGTTGATGCTGTGGCGCATGGCCTGGATTATAAGCACCAGGGTTTTGTTGTGGATAGCCGCCTGGCTGCTGGTAACCCTGTGGTTGAGCCTGAGGTGCAGGAGCTGCCTGATTTGGGTAAGCTGCCTGGCCGCCTTGGTAAGCGCCGCCACCGTATGGGTTATTAGCTTGCCCTTGCGGTTGACCCGCAAAGCCAGCATTGTCGCCGCCAGCAGGAGCGCGGTCTAACATCACCATTTCATTGGCAATAATATCTGTGCTGTAACGCTTAATGCCGTCTTTTTCCCACTCATTAGTGCGTAGCTTGCCTTCAATATACAGCTTGCCACCTTTTTTAACGTACTGCTGAATGATCTCGGCTAGCTTGCCAAAAGCAACAATACGGTGCCATTCGGTGTTTTCTACACGCTGGCCGGTATTTTTATCGTTGTAGCTTTCGTTAGTGGCCATGCTGAAATTAGCAATGGCACTGCCACCCGGAGTGAAACGCATTTCAGGGTCGCGACCAACGGTACCAATTAAGGTCACTTTGTTTACGCTACGGCTCATATTGTTCTCCTATGCTTGAATTATGGCTGATGCACGTTGGTAATCGAAAGTGTCAGCATTAACTTTTAAATAAATCGCACCTTCTTCGCTCAGCAAGTTAACTTCTGCGACACCAGCTAAGGCTTTAAGTTGTGCGAGTTGTGTTTCATTGCAACCAGTACTGGCGTCTAAGCGCACACTGGTTAAATATTTTGGTGCAGGACTGCGTAATAATAATAACAACCAGATAACAATTAAAACGGCGAAGGCTAAAAATAACTGATCGCTGCCGTACTGGCTATATAACCAACCACCGATACCGCCGCCCATAAAAGCACCCAAAAACTGCATGGTGGAATACACACCCATAGCGCTGCCCTTAGCACCTGCCGGGGCAATCTTACTTAACCATGAAGGTAAGCTGGCTTCCATCAGGTTAAAGCCCCAGAAATAGAGCATCATGGCAACCACCCAATGCCAGAGCTCATTAGCGGCTACCATCATCAGTAAGCTTAGGGCGATAATGCCAGCACCACTGATTACTACCCCTTTCATGTGCTTCTTTTTTTCAGCAATGATGATAAAAGGTACCATCAATACAAAGGCAACTAAAAGCGTAGGTAGGTACACCCAGCTACGGTATTCTGCAACTATGCCTAGGGTAGATAACTCTTTAGGAATAGCAACAAAAATTGCCACCATAAGGGCATGTAATAAGAATATCCCCGTATTTAAAGGCCATAATTCACGGTTGCGAACCTGTATTAAAACCTCACTCCACACAGCCATTGAGTCGCGGTGGGTTTGCTTGGGTGGGGTAGGAATAGCGAACAGCACCACAAACACCCCTGCAATTGCCAGTGCGGCGGTTAAGCCAAAAATTAGCGGTAAACCGCCAAGAGTAGCCAACCAAGGGCCAAGTACAAGAGCCGCAGAAAAAGACAGGCCAATACTCACACCGACGGTTGCCATTGCCTTCATACGGTGTTCTTCACGAGTTAAATCGGTAAGTAAGGCCATGATGGCGCTGGCAATGGCACCTGCGCCTTGTAAGGCGCGGCCAAGTAACATCATCCAAATAGTGTCAGCCGATGCAGCGATTAAGCTACCAATAGCGAAGATGATCAAACCACCAATAATAATTGGCTTTCTACCAAAACGATCAGACAGTGTGCCCGCAGGGATTTGTAATAACGCTTGGGTTAACCCGTAAATACCCATGGCTAAACCAAGTAAGCTAACGGTCGCCCCCTCGAGCTTCTGACCTTCTTCCATCATTACCGGCAAAACCATAAATAAGCCCAACATGCGTAAGGCGTATAAAGAGGCTAAAGAAGAAGCGGCTCGTTTCTCAATAGAATTCATTATGCTCGTGTTCGAAGTAGAGCCTGAAGCATTAGACATAGACAAAAATCCCTACTGATTAAGGGTGATTCAAATTAATAAAAGAGTAGTTTACCATTATTTTACTGCAGTTATCGCATTTAACAGCTTGTCTAACTGAAACCAAAGTACCGATAAAAGCAGTAGATATTTTTTTATAATTCTAGACAATAAGACTACTACACTTGACCACAATAAAACGGATAAATATTTGCGCAGGTGTAACAACATACATACAAGGAGTGATGTTATGAACAGCAAAGAAAAGGGTCGTATTATTTTATTTGGGCAGCAAAACTTACAGAACTCTATTCTGGTGGGCTATCTTAATCAGCACACAGATGCAGATTGTCAGTTAGTAAGTCGCCCTTCTTGGAAAGAAGAATGGAATACCGATACTAGGCCTATCTTAATACTTATTGATGCAGAGTTAAGTCGCATCGAAAGAATCAATACTCTCTTAGAGCAAATATACCGCCAAGCCTTAGATATTCGTGTGGCTTTCTGTTCGGTACCACCATCCCATCCTGTAGAAAAACTGATTGCTTGGCCAATGGTAACCGGGTTGTTCTATAACGACACCACCCAACAACAGTTATGCAAAGGCATTGAAGCTTTGTTTTTAGGTGAGCACTGGTTTCCTAGGCAGTTGATGGCTGATTACCTGTATCGCACTAGGCAAAAACCCAAGCCAAAGTTGAATATAGACACCCCACTAACCAAGCGCGAGATACAAATACTGCAATTGACGGCAACAGGTGCAACAAACACTGAAATTGCCGACAAACTTAACGTCAGTATGCACACCGTAAAAACGCATATATATAACCTATTCAAGAAGTTAGGCGTAGGAAACCGTATGCAAGCAGTCAACTGGGCGCAAGATCATTTAGAAGAGTTTAGCGAAGTAGCGTATTAACCCATGAATCAAAGCATACAATAATCTATACTAGCTACTTTCCTTTTTATGAAAGCAGTCATGAGTAAGATTCAAGTACGCGGAGCACGCACCCACAACCTAAAAAATATCGATGTTGATATTCCTCGTGACCAGTTGGTGGTCATTACTGGCTTAAGCGGATCAGGGAAGTCATCACTGGCTTTCGACACGCTTTATGCCGAGGGGCAGCGGCGATACGTGGAGTCGCTATCGGCTTATGCGCGGCAGTTTCTATCTATGATGGAAAAACCCGACGTAGACCTAATTGAAGGTTTGTCACCTGCTATTTCGATTGAACAAAAATCGACGTCACACAACCCGCGCTCAACTGTGGGTACAGTAACAGAAATCTACGATTACCTGCGTTTGCTGTTCGCCCGCGTAGGTACGCCGCGCTGTCCTGAGCACAACGTCGCCTTAGAAGCGCAAACCATTACTCAAATGGTCGATGGGATCATGGCGCTACCCGAAGAGGGTAAGTACATGATTTTGGCGCCAGTAATCAGAGACCGTAAAGGTGAGCATTTACATATCTTTGATAGTTTGCGTGCACAAGGTTTTATTCGTGTACGCGTTAACGGCCTAATCTGTGATTTAGACGATACCCCCGAGTTAGACAAAAAGAAGAAACACAGCATTGAAGTGGTGGTTGACCGCTTTAAAGTTAAAGAAGGTATTGAACAGCGCTTAGCTGAGTCGTTAGAAACCTGCGTTGAGTTAAGTAATGGTTTAGTGCTGGTGGCAGATATGGACAACGATGAAGCCGAGCCTTTATTGTTTTCTTCACGCTTTTCTTGCCCGCATTGCGGCTACAGCTTGTCTGAATTAGAACCACGTTTATTCTCTTTCAACAACCCAGCAGGTGCTTGTGCTAGCTGCGATGGCTTAGGCATTAAACAGTACTTTGACCCTAATTTAGTGATTCAAAATGAATCCTTAACTATTGGCGAAGGTGCTATTCGTGGCTGGGATAGACGCAGTATTTATTACTATCAGTTATTAAACTCAGTTGCTAAGCATTATGGCTTTCCGATTGATAAGCCCTTTAAAGACTTCTCTGAATCAGAGCGCGATATTCTACTGTACGGTAGTGGCACTGAAGAAATTAACTTCAGCTATGTTAACTCGCGCGGTGAAGAAATCATTAAGGCGCATCCCTTCGAAGGCGTGCTGCCTAATATGGATCGTCGCTACCGCGAAACCGATTCAGCCATGATACAAGAAGAGCTGGCTAAGTTTCTAAGCGCTCAGCCTTGTTCTAGCTGCCATGGATCACGTTTGCGCAGCGAAGCACGCCATGTGTTTGTCGGCGAAAAAACGATTCATGAATGCACGGCCATGTCGATTGAAGAATCATTCGAGTACTTCACGAACTTAGCGCTTGCCGGTTCAAAAGGTGAAATCGCTGAAAAAATACTTAAAGAAATCCGCGAGCGTTTAGGTTTCTTGGTCAATGTTGGCTTAGATTATTTATCGCTTAGCCGTAGTTCAGATACCTTGTCTGGCGGTGAGGCGCAGCGTATTCGCTTAGCGTCACAAATTGGTGCCGGTTTGGTTGGTGTCATGTACATTCTTGACGAGCCTTCTATTGGTTTACACCAGCGCGATAACGACCGCTTACTACAAACCTTAGTGCATTTGCGTGACTTAGGTAACACCGTTATCGTGGTCGAGCATGATGAAGACGCCATTCGCAGTGCCGATTACTTAATTGATATCGGCCCTGGTGCGGGTGTGCATGGTGGTGAAATTATCGCTCAAGGCACGCCAGCAGAAGTTATTGCTAACCCCAACTCTATTACCGGCCAGTATTTGTCAGGTAAAAGATCGATCGCCATTCCAGAAGAGCGCGTTCCTTATAACGAAGACAAAGTACTAAAGTTACTGGGTGCCAGAGGCAACAACCTACGCAACGTCGACCTAACCATACCTTTAGGATTAATGACCTGTGTTACTGGGGTGTCGGGTTCGGGGAAGTCCACCTTAATTAATCGTACTCTAATGCCTCTAGCGGCAACTGCGCTCAATAATGCTACTACCTTAAAAGCAGCTGAGCATGACAGTATTGAAGGCTTGAAACTGTTGGATAAAGTGGTCGATATTGACCAAAGCCCTATTGGTCGCACGCCACGCTCAAACCCAGCCACTTATACTGGTATTTTTACTCCTGTGCGTGACCTGTTTGCAGGCACTCAAGAAGCAAGAGCGCGTGGTTATAAAGCCGGTCGCTTCTCGTTTAACGTGCGCGGCGGTCGCTGTGAAGCGTGCCAAGGTGATGGCGTTATTAAAGTTGAAATGCACTTCTTGGCAGACATCTACGTGCCTTGCGATCAGTGTCATGGCAAACGCTATAACCGTGAAACCTTAGATATTCGCTATAAAGGCAAGAACATTCATGAAGTGTTAAGCATGACAGTAGAAGAAGCACGCCCGTTCTTCGACGCCATTCCTGCCGTTGCACGTAAATTGCAAACACTAATAGACGTAGGTTTGAGTTATATAAAGCTTGGGCAGGCAGCGACTACTTTGTCTGGTGGTGAGGCACAGCGTATTAAGCTGGCTAAAGAGCTGTCTAAACGCGATACAGGTAATACACTTTATATTTTAGATGAGCCTACTACGGGTTTGCATTTTTATGATATTGAACAGTTATTAGCGGTATTGCAGCGCTTACGCGATGGCGGTAATACCATAGTGGTCATTGAACATAACCTAGATGTAATCAAAACCGCTGATTGGATTATCGACTTAGGCCCAGAAGGTGGCTCTAAGGGTGGTTACATTATTGCTGAAGGTACGCCTGAACAAGTATCTGAAAGCCCAGATTCCTTTACGGGGAGCTTCTTAAAACCCATTTTAGAAGCTAATCGGAAAAAGAAGTAATCAAACTGCTTTTAGTAAATGCTACAAACGGTGCTATCAGTAGCACTCATAAAAAAGGCGGACAGTGCATGCACTGTCCGCCTTTTTGTTGGTTTAAGCCGTTAATTAAAACTCATAAACCACTTTTACTGAACCGTCAACAGCAGAAGCGTTAACATAGCCGACTAGGCTAGGGTCTTCTGCAACTTGCTTAACTACGTCAGCGTCAGTGCCCACTTCTTTCGGAGGGGTGCCTTTACCAGTAAAGATCAAGCGTGACCAATAAGCCTTAAGCTGGCCACTGGTTTTGTTTAATACTTTATCGTTAAAAGCTGCACGTACGGCAGAGTCTTCATTCTGATCGATCGGTACTGCTTTAGTGCCGTCAGGAAATACAGACTTCTTACCTAGGTAAATTTGTTCAATATCAATCTTGTCTAAACCATAGTTAGCGTTTTTTGCACTAACAACTACAACCATATCAGCGAAGGCTACACTGCTTATTAGCAGTGTCAGAGCGATGGCTAATTTGGAGAAAGATTTAAATAATTTCATAGTATTTTCTCCTTAGAATACAATGCTCATGCCGATGGTGTATAAAGAACC
>Ga0209075_1002859_pt1 | contig 14838 bp, 11 predicted proteins | sample Stecom2011_FD_187523 | JGI IMG/M metagenome (GOLD analysis project Ga0209075, IMG submission 187523) | Agricultural soil microbial communities from Utah to study Nitrogen management - Steer compost 2011 (SPAdes) (version 2) | ecosystem: Environmental > Terrestrial > Soil > Agricultural land... | reverse complement strand
CGGTGCCGTTGACGTCGGCCATCACGCGGGTGATCGCCGCGGTCAGCGTGGTCTTTCCGTGGTCGACGTGACCGATCGTTCCGATATTAAGATGCGGTTTATTTCTTTCGAATTTTGCTTTAGCCATCTTTCGACTCCTTAAAGAGCGGTGTCACTACGACTTGATTAGTGATGTGCGGCAACTCGATCGCCTGCCAGAAGTTGGCTTTTGCGCACTCGAACGCCTGATCTAATTTTCGTTAAAAAAATGAGCGACCCCGCAGAGTCGCTCAGTCCCATCCCGCCCGCTGTGGGCGAGATGGGCTGAGAGTAAAACATCAAAGAGCCCTTGACCAGAATCGAACTGGTGACCCCTTCCTTACCATGGAAGTGCTCTACCGCCTGAGCTACAAGGGCACAAACGCTGCTTGCACAGCGGAAACTCCAGGATGCTTCATTCTCGCCGCTTCTCTTAGCCTGTTCTTCGCAGCGGATCAAGCTGCGTTTTGCATGCTTCTCAAAACGGCTCTTTTGGGTGCTTCGTGCGTACGATTCAGCTTGGAAAAGCCATCTCGTAAGCGGGAGACGGGTCTCGAACCCGCGACATTCAGCTTGGAAGGCTGATGCTCTACCAATTGAGCTACTCCCGCACAGATTACCGAGGCAATCTTTGCTTGAAAGACTCCCGATAGATTTTGCTATCGGGAGGTTCTTTCTTGAAGTGGTGGGGGAAGGATTTGAACCTTCGAAGGCGAAGCCGTCAGATTTACAGTCTGATCCCTTTGACCGCTCGGGAACCCCACCTCATAGATTATACTCATCCATATCATCTTGGATGAAGCTGGCGGCCGGACTCGAACCGACGACCTGCTGCTTACAAAGCAGCTGCTCTACCAACTGAGCTAAGCCAGCATCGTGGTGTCGCCGCTTAATTTGCCAAGCATCCTTTTGAGATGTTTGGCTCCGCCAGCGGACGCAGACTAATACAGAGCGCCTGCGGGTGTGTCAAGATGTTTTCGCGCTTTGTTTATGCAATATTTTCGAATTTTACTGCCTGCCCGAATCTTTGCGGTTCGTCGCGCGATTTCACTCAGAGCGCCGCCCATTGTCGCCGCATTTCGTAGAGCATGATCGAGGCGGCCGAGGCGACGTTCAGACTGTCGACGCCAGCCGCCATGGGGATGCGCGCCTGGAAGTCACACTTCTCGGCCACCAGCCGTCGCAGGCCCTGATGCTCACTGCCCATCACCAGCGCGGTCTTCATGTCGAAGTCGATCTTCCAGATATCGGTGCTCTTTTCGCCGGCCGCCGCGCCGACGGTCCACCAGCCCTCTTTTTTGAGGGCCTCAAGGGTCTGGGCGATATTGGTGACCAGCGCCACGCGCACCTTGAGCGCCTGGCCGGCCGAGGCGCGCACCACTGCGGGCGTCACGCCGGCGGCGCGCCGCTTCGGAATGATGATTCCGGTGACCCCGAGCGCAACCGCACTTCGGATGATCGCCCCGAGATTCTGCGGGTCCTGGATTTGATCGAGCACCAATACGCACCCGCGGCGCTCGTTGGCGTTTACCTGCAGAATGCTGGCGAGCGAATCGTACTCAAACGGGGTGGTGTGCACGACCACTCCCTGGTGATTTCCGCCCTCTGCGATGCGCTCGAGCTCGTCGGCGCTTGCATGCTCAAACCGCAGCGCCTTCGCCTCGGCAAGCGCGCGAACCTCGCCAAATTTCGCCGCGCTCGGATCCTCGCAAAAGATCTTGAGAACCTTTTCGGGCACGGTGAGAAGAAGCTCTTCGACGGGGTGAATGCCGTAAATATACATGAGTTTTTGAGACCAGCGTCAGATAGTAAAAAAGATCGAATTCAGCCCGGTTGACAACTTATTTTTGCCCGTCGACCAGCGCCTTGATATGGGCGACCGCGTCGCCAAGTGCGACATCTTCGTTCTCGGCCTGGCTGCGCAGCTTCACCTCAACCATGCCCTCGTCGAGCCCGCGCGATCCGATGGCGATGCGCACCGGGATCCCGATGAGATCGGCGTCCTTGAACTTCGCCCCCGCCCCGGCGTTGCGATCGTCGAGCAAGACGTCAATCCCTGCGGCCTGAAGCTCGGCGTAGAGCTTCTCACCGGCGGCGGCGACCGCCTCGTTCTTCATCTGCAAGGGCAAGACGATCGCCTGGTACGGGGCGATGGCCATCGGCCAGATGATCCCGTTCTTGTCGTGATTCTGCTCGACCACCGCCGCCAGAATGCGCGTCACCCCGATGCCGTAGCAACCCATTTTGAGCGACTGCAACTTCCCGTTTTGATCCTGCACCCCGGCGTTCATGGCGTCGGAGTATTTGGTGCCCAGATAAAAGACGTGGCCCACCTCGATGCCGCGGTGGCTCTCGAAGGTGCCGCCGCAGCGCGCGCAGAGGTCGCCGGCCTGGGCAAGTCGCAGGTCGGCGAAGGCGTCGACCTTGAAGTCGCGCCCGTGATTGACGTTGATCTGATGCTGGTTATACGCGTTCGCACCGACCACAAAATTTGTCAGCCCCTCCACCCCCAGGTCAGCGAAGACCGGGATCTTAAGGCCCACGGGCCCCGCAAAACCGGTCGGCGCGCCGGTGGCGGCCTTGATCTGCTCCTCGGTGGCCATTTCCAGCTCAAAGGGCTTCGCGTCCTGGTCGTCCTTGGCCGGCGCGTCGGCAGCGATCCGCTCGCGCAAAAACGCGGTCAGCTTGATCTCGTTGACCACATGATCGCCGCGCACAAGCACCGCAACGGTCTGATTGGCGACGTGAAAAAGAAGCGTCTTCACGCACTGCGAAGCCGGCACCTTCAGAAATTCGCTGACCTCCTCGATCGTCTTCGCACCGGGCGTCTCCACCACCTGCAAATCAGCCAGCGGCGCGGCCGACACGTCGCTTTGCGCGGCCGGGCGCGTCTGGGCCTTCTCGACATTGGCGGCATAATCACACCCGCTGCAGCGCACGATCTCATCCTCGCCGGTCTCCGCCAAAACCTGAAATTCGTGCGAGAGCGACCCGCCAATATTGCCGCTATCGGCCTCGACCGCCGCGTACTCAAAGCCCAGGCGGTCGAAGATCCGCTGGTAGGCCTCAAACATCTGCTGATAACTTCTCTTGGCGCCTTCCTCATCGATATCAAAGGAGTAGGCATCCTTCATGATAAACTCGCGCCCGCGCATCAGCCCAAAACGGGGGCGTGTTTCGTCGCGAAATTTCGTCTGAATCTGGTAGAGATTCAGGGGCAGATCTTTGTAGCTTCCGACGTCATTCCGGATGAGATCGGTCATGACCTCCTCGTGGGTCGGCCCCAGGCAATACTCCGATCCCTTGCGGTCCTTAAAGCGCAGAAGCTCGGGGCCGTATTCTTTCCAGCGTCCCGACTCGACCCAGAGTTCGGCGGGCTGCACCGCGGGAAGTCGCACTTCCTGGGCACCCGCGCGGTCCATCTCCTCGCGGATGATCGCCTCGATCTTTCGAACCGATCGCCACCCGAGCGGCAAAAAGTCATAGATCCCGCGCGTGAGCATGCGGATATACGCCCCGCGCACCAGCAGTTTATGACTGACGACCTCGGCATCGGCCGGGTCTTCTTTTCGGGTCGGCATGAACAGGTTTGATAAACGCATTGGGACGTCCTTAAAGATGGATAATATCGTTCGAATTCAGCGTCGCGCGATATCCTATTATACGATATCACGCGATCGGTGAACCGAAGTCGCACAAATTTCTTGGAAATGAAGAGTGGTGGGCGCGGTGGCGCTTAAAATCACCCCGAACTCTCAGGGCTGGGTGTCGACGAGGGTGAGTTCATCGACGGCGGAGAAGACGAACTCCGCGGCGTCGAGGCCGTCGATCTCAATGGTGCGCGCGTTGACCCGACGCAGCGATAATTGCAGCTCGTCGGAGTCATCGAGAAGTTGCTCGATCAGCGCAGCCGGCAGGGTGAAGTTGCCGTCATCCTCGATCCGACAGCTCAGGCGCGGGCGGTCCGGGCCAAAACCGGTGGAGATGCGCAAAAAGACATCTTCGCCCGACGGTGCAAAGGTCGGCATTCCGACGATGCCCCGGTGTGCCTGCTCCCCGTAGGGGCTCCACTCAATGCTGAGGTCTTCGCCCAGATTCACCGGCACGCGCGGCCCGTGCGCAGCCTCTTGCCGGCCCACCCGCATAATATGGATGGGCTCGGGCGCGCGCATCGACACCGCAAAGCCCGCGCTTTCGGATTGCCCCGGCGCGCTAAAATCATAGGGCGCGCCGGCACGATACCCGACGCGCAGCGCCTCGGTCCCCGGGCCCTGCTCGGTGCCGTAAATAACCCCGGAGAACGCGCTGAGAAGATCCGGCAGCCGGCGCGCTTCCAGGCGAATGGACTCATCGGGGCCGTGCACCGTTATCGGGCCGACGTCGAGCAATTCCAGGCGAATTTCGCCGTTTCGTGCCGGCTCCACGCCCCGCGCCGAGTGCATGCTGCACGCGTCCAGATCGAGCTCATAGTCCGGGCTCCACACCTCAAGCGCCTCAAGCGCGCGCGCGTAGGGAATGCCGTGAATATCCAAAAACTGCGCATGCACCCGCACGCCACTGACCGCCGAGGCGCGCGCGGAGGCGTACTCGGCAAGCAAGGTCCCGGCGCGCGTGGGCTGGGCGAGCGGCGGATTATCGACCTCCACCTGCGGCAACGCCTCTTCGGTCGAGCACGCGGCGAGCAGCCCGGCGATCAGCAAGACGGCGCACGCGCGAGCAAATACGCGCTGTGGTTGTATTTTTTGCTGCAAAAACGCCATTATGAGTCCAGTAAAAGTCATTCGCCCCCACTTAGCCGGAAGATCCCTAATAAGTTTAGACACCGTCCTGCACCAAGACTAACATCCGGTCCCAAACAGTCAAGGATTGCGCGGGCAAATCCGGCATTTTGCGCCCAGATTCAGGCCTATGCGCGCCGGGCCAAATTGGCTACAAGGTGGGCCGAAGAAGTTGAAGAATCCCGTCGTCAAACGTTTTAGAGAGACTATCTATGCCACCCGAGAATCCAACCAACTCCTCGGATATCATCGTCGAGTCGATCGTCGTCGGCCCCTTGCAGACCAATGTCTATGTCGTGGGCTGCGCGAAGACCCGCAGCGGCGCGATTATCGACGCCGGCGGCAACGCCCAGGGCCTGCTGAAGCTGGCCCAAAAGCACGATCTCAAGGTCGACAGCATCCTGCAGACCCACGCGCATATCGACCATGTCGCCGCGATTCCCGAGGTCAAGCGCGCCACCCAGGCGCCGATCTATCTGCACCCGGCCGACCAATTTATGTGGCAAGCCGCGCCTCAGCAGGGCCTGCGTTTTGGCATTCAGGTCGAGCCGCTTCCGCCCTATGAGCACGAACTTAGCGACGGCCAACGCGTCAAGGTCGGCGAGCTGGAGGCCGAGGTGATCTTCGTGCCGGGGCATAGCCCGGGGAGCGTGGCGTTTTATTTCGCCGATTATGACCTGGTGCTCAGCGGAGACGTGCTCTTTGCGGGCAGCATGGGGCGCGTCGATCTGCCCGGGAGCGACCCCGCAGCGATGCGAAAATCGCTGGAGCGCATGAAGGCGCTTCCTGACCAAACCCGCGTCCTGCCCGGACACGGCCCCGAGACGAGCATCGGGCGCGAGAAAAAGCTTAATCCCTTTTTGCGCGGCGATTGGTGACGAAAAATCAAGTCAATAAAAACGCGATGAGCAGCCCCACGATCACCGTGACAATCACCGCGATCACGATCTTGGCGCGCGCCGAGCCCGGCGCGCGCTCGGGCGCTTCGGAGCGCAGCGAGCGCCCGAATTCTTCGAGCGCGCCCGGCGACACGTCGGTCAGCGTATTCGCCCCGGCCGCGCGCGCGCGAAGCTCCTCAAATTCGGGGCTGCGAAACCCATCCACGGCATCTTCTCGGCGGAACTTTTGAGGTTGCGCGGCGCGCATGGGCGCCTGGGTCTGGCGGAATTTTTCCTGGGATAAATCGGCGCGCTGCGCCTCGGGCTGGGCCGTGTTCTCCTGGCCGAATTGCTGCGCCTCGCCCAACTCAATATCGCGGAGCTGCGCCGCATATGACGGCGCCTCATCCAGGTCAGCCGGCGCAGAGCGCGGTGCTTCGACGGTCGGATCATTGAACCCAGTGCCCCGAAGCGTCGTTTGCGGCTGGCGTGGGTTCTTCGGGCGCTCGGTGGTCTCGGCCGACGCGCTCGGCTCAATCGTCGGGCGCTGGAAGGGAAGCGTAAACGCGCGCGAATCCGGGGTATTGCGCTCGCGCGTGGTCTCGCGCTCGATGGGGCGGGTATCCTTGGTGTCGGGCATGGACTCGCGGATGCGGCGAAGATCATCGCCCTTCAGGCTTTGGGCGGCCTCGCGATCGGCGAGCATCTTCTGGCGCAGCCGCCCCCGATCCAGCTGCATCGTCGGCTCAAGCGAGCCGCCCGGCGCTCGCTCGGCCGTATCTCCCTCAGCGGTCATGCGCATCCCGAGGTCGGCGTACTCGGCGCTCTCCAGAATATCGAGCTCGCTGGTGCGATCGACGGCGACCTCATTGGCCATCATCGCGTGGCGCAATAATTCCTCGGGGAACTGCAGCGTCAGCGTTTCGGTATGGTCGAGCGCCTCGACATCTTCTTTGAGCTCAATCAGTGCGCCGGTCAATTCGCCGATATTCTGAAAGCGCTCGCCGGGTTTCTTGGCCAACGTGCGCAAAATAATCGCCTCAAGTTGCTGGGAAACCTCCGGGCGAAGCTGGCTTGGCGGAGTCGGCGGTGCCTCGACCTGGGCCATCATCAGCGCAAATTCGGTCGCCGCATTAAACGGCACCTCACCGGTGCATAATTTATAGAGCGTCACCCCCAGGCTATAGATATCGGCGCGCCCATCGATCCCCTTGGAGCCCACGATCTGCTCGGGGCTCATATAATGCAGCGTCCCCACGGTGGTGCCGTCGGCGGTGAGATCCTGGCCGCGCGTCACCTTGGCAACTCCAAAATCCATGACCTTGGGCACCAGCGCGGTGGGCGTCTCTTCCAGCAGAATATTCGACGGCTTCAAATCCCGGTGAATGATCCCCTTTTGATGGGCAAAACCCACCGCGCTGAGCACGGGGAGCATCAGATTCAGGATCTCCTGCGTATTCAGCGGCCCGCGCTCGGCGAGGTATTCTTCGAGCGTCGGCCCCTGAATATACTCCATGATGATCGCCAGCGGCGAGGTCTCCACGATCTCAAAAACATCAATGATATTAGGATGTTCCAGGTATCTCTGGATGCGCCCTTCGTCCAGAAATCGCGTGCAGACAATCGGCTGTTCGCAATAATACGGGTAGAGCGCCTTGAGTGCGACATACTTGCCGGTTTTTCGATCCAGCGTGCGATGGATCGAGGCCATGCCGCCCTCGGCGATCTTCTCTTCGACCACATAGCGCCCGCGCACAACCGTCCCCGGGTTGAGTGTGCGATTATCTGAATGTGGGTGCTGCGCCATAGGGCCTCACGCTCGATTGCTCACCAGTGTAATGCATCTACACGATTGAGCAAATTCACAGCGAATCCACTCCGAAATATCAAAAAAGCCCGCCATTTGGCGGGCTTTTTTATTTATTATGGTTTGCTAAGCCTCAATCTTCGGCGAGCAATCTTTCGATTTCAAAGCGCACCACATCGGCGATTTTCTCGTCGAGTCGCGTCTCGACGATCGCGTCGACCCGCTGCTCACCGTGCTCCAGCAGCTTGGGCAGAACTTTCTTCTGGAAGACGTCGCCCATGACGGTGCGAAGCAAGCCGGGAAGTTGTTCCTTGACCGCGGCCTGCACCTCTTCTTTGACCACCGTTTCGATCTCGGCGCGGCTCATGCCGATATTCGACACGCCGGAATCACTGGTCGTCGACGGCGCAACCGGCGCGCTTGCCGCGACATTCTGGGCGCGGGTCGAGGCGTTGACATCCGGGGTCGCGATGCGCGGCTGGCTGCCGCCCAGGCGGCTCGGGCTGCTGGTGGCCGGGGTGCGCGGCTGTACGGCGCCGGGGCGCAGGTGCGGCTGGCTCTCCGAGGTCGTCGGCTCGGGCACCGGCGTTTCGGCCGGGCGCGGCTGCGCAGATGAGCGATGCGTCGGGGGTTGCGGTTTGGTCGCGAAGGGCGGCGGCGTGGTGCGCACCTGCGAGGCCGGCTCGGCCGGCGCCGATGTCACCTGCCCGCTGGCCAAACGCTCAATCGCGTTCACCAGCGTGTCGGTCAAAAACGGCTTCATCACCACATCGTCGGCACCCGCCTGGCGCGCATCCGACTCGCTAAATTGACGCGCGTTGCCCCCGAGCATCACGATCGGAATATGCGCCGTGGACGGATTGCCCTTGAACGCGCGGCATAACTCATAGCCGCTCGCGTCGGGCATATGATAGTCGAGTAAGATAACAGACGGCAGCCGTTGAGCGGCTTGCATTCCCTCGCGCGCGTTGGACGCGCCCAAGACTTCAAAAGAACTCGCCTTAAGCGCCATTTCGACGACTTTGCGAATTGTTCGGCTGTCATCGACGACCAGAACCGTCGGACTCATGCAGACTCCTTGCAACGAATGAATGGCAGCGGTTGACCCCTGCTTAGAAAGGTCGCGATTTCGCTCAATTTAAGCGTTATATTGCCGCATTAGGAAATAACATGCTTTCGCCAACACGGTCAAGATTACAGCGTCTCGCGCCACGAATGGCTTCAGAGGCGGGGGGAAAAACCTGGGCCGGGCGCCCCGATGATATCTTGTAAGTGTCCCCAAAAAAGGCGATGCTCACGCGTGCAATCATCGAGCGACCCTATTCGACGGTCTTTCGATGCGCCACGGCACGCTATTTGGATCAGAATCGCGCCCGACGACTCGGCGCGCGTCCGTCTTTTCTTCCAACTCTCTTGCTTCATCATTATTCGCGCGAAAAAAAGATGGTGTCTGAGCTGACTTCCCCAAACGAATCCGATTCCTTCACGAACGTCCTGGCACCCGGCGAGATGCTCGGCGCGCGCTATCGGCTCACGCAGAAGTTGGGCAGCGGTGCGTTTGGCCAGGTCTTTGCCGCCGAAGATACCCACCAGAATCGGCGGGTTGCCCTCAAGATTCTGCGCGCCAACGCGCGCGCGCGCGACCCGGACGCGCTGGCGCGCCTGCGCCAGGAAGCCGAGATCCTCGACGCGCTCGAGCACCCCAATATTGTGGATATTTACGCCGTCGAAGACAGCCCCGAGGGCGTCTTTATGGTGATGGAATTGCTCGAAGGCAAATCCATCGATCAACTGCTGGTGGCCGAGGGCCCGGGCGCCCCGGAGCGCGTCGCGCGCGCCGCCCACCAGTTGCTCTCGGCGCTGATCGCCTCGCACGCGCGCGGCGTGCTTCACCGCGATCTCAAGCCCGAGAATATCATCCTCACCCAATCGCAAGACCCTGACGACGAGCAGGCGAAGTTGCTCGATTTCGGGATCGCCAAGGCCCACGACATCCTGGATGACACCAACGAGGATGGCGTCACGCTGGTCAAGACGCGCGGCGGCGGGTTTCTGGGAACCCCGCGCTACTGCGCCCCCGAGATCGTGGTGGGCGACCCGGCCGAGCCCAGCGCCGACATCTTCAGCCTCGGGTTGGTGCTGGCCGAATGGCTCACCGGCAAAGAGCGAATCGACGCGCATAAGCAGAGCCAGGCGCTGGCGATCCTGCTGCGCCCCGAGCCGCTGGACGTCTCGGATTGCCCCTCGAACTGGCAAGCCTGGCTGGCCAAGATGATCGCCAAGAATCCCACCGAGCGCTACCCCAGCGCCGAGCTGGCCATGGGCGAGTTTGAGCGCCTCGTGCAGGGGAGCGCCGACGCGGCGCAGCCGCCGGATAGCGCCGCCGATAGCGCGCAGATTCTCGAGGCGGCGGCTTTTCCCGCAGGGGCATGGCAAGGCGCAGATTTCGTGTCGGATACCGCCGATACCTACGTGCGCGAAGTGCCGAATTTCGACGATTATCAACCTCCCAGGGCGAACCCACCGGCGCCGATGATATATCCGACGCCCGCGACCCGCTCCCCATCGCCCCTCAAAAGGACGAGCGCCCCGCAGATTCCTGCCCCCTCGCCGCCCAAACCGGCGCCTGCAGGAAACGGCGCGCTCTACTTTGTCGCGGTGGCCCTGGGCACGTGCGTTCTATTCTTGCTTTTAATTTTTCTTTGGCAAAGCTTTTCGGGTTAATCCGGATTAACGCATCGCAATCAGCGTGAGGGCGAAGATGAAAATCGCTATTTTATCGCGTGGCCGCACCCTTTATAGCACCGCACGCCTGGCGGAAGTGGGCCGGCGACGAAATCACGATATGCGGGTGATCAACCCGCACCAATGTGCCATTTCGATCTTCCCCAATGACACCGACTCCGCGCTGTCGACCGACCGAAACGGGCTGACACTGGACGATTTTGACTGCGTGATCCCGCGCATTGGCGGCGGGTCGACTTCCTGGGGACTCACCCTGCTTCGCCAGATCGAATTGCAGGGTATTCCGGTGCTTAATTCGGCCTTTGGGACCATGGTCGCCGCCGATAAAGTCCACTCCCTGCAGCAACTGGCCGCCGCCGGGGTGCGCACGCCGCTGTGCGTGCAGAGCAAGGAACCCGAAGACGTCGCAGACCTGATTCGACGGGTCGGCGGGCCGCCGGCGATCCTGAAGTTGCTCAAGGGAACCCAGGGTGTCGGCGTCATCAAGGTCGACACCATTGAGTCGGCGGTGTCCACGCTGGAGGCGCTGTGGAGCCTGCGCGAAGACGTGCTGATTCAGGAATTTATCGCCAACGACAAGTGCGTCGACCAGCGCATTTTCGTGGTCGATGGCAAGGTGGTCGCGGCGATGGAGCGGCGCGCGCGCGAGGGCGAATTTCGCGCGAATGTGCACCGCGGCGGGAGCACCCGAAAGATCACGGTCGACGACGCCACCCGCGAGCTCGCGCTGGCCGCCGCGGCGACCCTTGACCTGCGCGTCGCCGGGGTCGACATCCTGCCAAGCCCCCGCGGGCCGCTGGTCATCGAGGTCAACGCCTCGCCGGGTTTTGAGGGCATCGAGGCGGCCACCGGGCGCGATATCGCCCGCGATATCATCCAATGCGCCGAGCGCATGGCTTGACGAGGACTTAGGCGCCCGCGGGAATATCCACATGCTCAAAGGTGCCGATCGGCCCGCCGAAGAAGCGCTCGGCGGTCGTCTGAAAACCGTCGGGAAAATCGGTGAGCAAAAAATGAAGACGCCGCGCGCGCCCATCTTCTGCGCGCGCCGGGTGCAATAGCCCTTGCTCAACCAGGTGCGCGCGCAGCTCCTGGGCGGTCGACTCAGCCGAGTCGACCAGGGTGATCGGGCGCGCGCCGGCGTCGCTCAGCGCCTGGGCAATCACCGCGCGCAGCAGCGGGTAATGCGTGCACCCCAGGATCATCGTATCGACCTGGGTGGCGGCAAATTCCTCTAAATATTTTTGCGCAACCTCCCGAGGAACATCGCCCTCGATCCAGCCCTCTTCGGCCAGCGGCACAAAGAGCGGACACGCCTTCTGGTGGACCATCAACTCGGCCCCAAGCGCGCGTATCTCGGCCGGATAACACCCGCTTCGAACCGTGCCACGGGTGCCAATCACCGCGATATGCCCGCTTTGGGTCGCCGCCGCCGCCCGGCGAGCGGCGGGCGCAATGACGCCGAAAACCGGGGCTGTGTGGTGGGCGCGCAGCGTGTCGAGCGCGTACGAAGTCGCGGTATTGCACGCGATCACAATGGCCTTTACTCCGCGCTCCGCCAGCAGATCGGTGGCATTGAGCGCGTAGCGGCGCACCGTCTCAGCGGCGCGATTTCCGTAGGGAACCCGGGCGGTATCCCCCAGGTAGATAATATCTTCCTGGGGCAATAATTCGCTCAGCGCGCGCATCACCGTCAGCCCGCCCACGCCGCTGTCGAAGACGCCGATCGGGCGTGGGTCCGACCGCGCCGGGCTATCATAATTTTGGAAAGCCGCGTTCATTGATGCCACCTTACTGGGCTATTTCCGCGCCAGCCACCACAACATGCGGATAGGGAATATCGATACCAGCCTCGTCGAGGCTCATCTTCACCGCGCGGACGACCTCCTCGTACAGCCCCCAATAATGCTCGTTTTTGCAGACCGCGCGCACCTTCCAATCGACCGAAGATCCGCCCAATTTCTCCAGAAAAATACCCGGCTCACCGATAACATGATCGAGCTTGGCGACCGCGTCATACAGAACCTTACGGGTGTGATCAATATCGGCGTCATAGCTCACGCCCACCGCGATCTCGATGCGACGCTCCGGCAAAATCGAGACGTTTTCGATCGTGGTGCCAAAGGCCTTATTATTGGGCACGATATAGCGCACGCCGGCGGGCGTATCGAGCGTCGTGGTAAAAAGTCCCAGCTCGTAGACTGTGCCGCTGACACCGTCCAGGGTCACCCAATCGTCGACGCGATACGGGCGAAAAACCAGCAGCATCGCGCCGGCCGCAACATTGGACAACGTCCCCTGAAACGCCAGACCGATGGCAAGCACACTGCCGCCGAGCACGGCTGCAAAACTGGTCGTCTCGATGCCAAAGAGCCCCAGACACCCGACAAAAGCCAGCAGCAGCACAATCCAGCGAACCAGCGTGCCGAGCAGACGCGCGATGGTCTTATCGACCTTCGAGTGCTCCAGGCGCGTGCGTACCTTGGTCTGCAACCACTTCGCCACGATAAACGCGACGAAGAGGATCAAAATGACCCCAAGAATGCGCACACCCCAATCAAGGATGAGACTAAAGATTTCGGGGCTCAGGCCCCATTTGGCGAGTAGCTCTTCCATGATAATGACTCCTTGATACTTTTGATGAACGAAACGAAAACGCCCGGTGGACCGAGACTTCTCGTATCCACCGGGCGTTACAGAGCTAGCTTATTCGGTCGCGGGGGCGTCCTGGGCTCCTGTCGCATCACCGTCCGCAGCGGGCTCGGCGTTGGCGGTCGCTCCCGTGTCGGCTTGCGCCTTCTTCGCCGCTTCTTCTTCGGCTTTCTTCTTCGCCTCTTCGGCCTCGGCTTTGGCTTCGGCGGCCTCGGCTTCGGCCGCGTCAGCCTTGGCCTTGGCGGCGGCAGCCTCGGCGGCCAGCGCGTCGCGCTCGGCCTGCGCGGCCTTCACGGCGTCCTGGGATTGCTGATTCAGCTTGGCATCCTCGGCCTCTTTAAGCTCCTGGGCTTTCTTGTCTTCTTCCAGGGCTTTGGCGCGCAACTCGGCCGCGGTCTTCTCGGCCTCCTGGGCTTCTTCGCGATACGCAGCAGCCTGCTCGCTCGGGCTGAGGTTCGCCGACTCCGGCTCGATCAGCGTATATTTGAAGGTCAGCAGCAGGTTATTCTGGACCTGAACCGCATCGAGCAACTGCGGGTCTTTAAGAACCTGCAGCCCGTAATTAAGTCCCATCCACTCGGTCACGGCGACGGTCACGCCCGCCTTCAAGCCCCAGCGCAGCAGGTCCACCGCGCTGCGATCTTGATCGTCATTATTCAACAGCGGCAGCAGCCCGGTAAAGCCCACCTCATAGGTGAAGCGCCCACCGTCGAACTTACCGGACGCACCGGTAAACGCCTCGACACCAGCCTGGAAGACGTCGTCAAGCTCGGTGGCTTCGATGACCACGGTATCGGCATCGTCGTTGATCGCCAGCACACCGTGGGCAAAGGTCTCGCGCGCACCGGCACCCACACGGATATTCCAGGTCAGCGCGTTGCTGCTGATCGGGTCGGCAAAAAGACCGATCGACTGGCTGAGCGTGAGCGGCTCAAGCGAGTCGGCAAGCTTCAGGTTCGTCACCGTTCGCGTGTCAACCGTCCCGTCGAGCATCTTGATATCATAGACCGCCGGATCTGCGGTGACGATCTCGGTATCAAAAATCGCGGTGGTCAGCGCAAAGCGGGCGAAGGGGCCAAACCAGTCGAGCAGAAAGTAATTATAAAGGCTCTCGAATTGGAACTGGTCGTTATTCTTGACGAATTCTTCGAGCGCCGGGGTGCGCGCCCAGCTCTCTTCGACGGTGAGCGAGTTCTTCCAGGCATGCTTGCCATGGCTATAAATGAGCCCGCCGCTGACGCCCAGGCTAAAGAGCGTGGAGACGCCATCGATGGCGCCGACCACATCTTTGTTTTGCGTCAGCGCCGCGCCGACATTCAGCGACAGCGTCGGCTCATACTTGGAGGTCTCTGGCGGCTTGGTGACCTGGTCTGCGGTCACGATCTGCGTCATGTCCACCCCGTCTTGGGCCCACGCCGACGAACCGGGCGCGCAAATCATACCCGCGCCAATCAGACCCATGACTCCCAGCGATTTAATCCGTTTGATACTGCTCACGTGCGATTCCCCTGAATAAGCAAGATATTAAATTAATCGTAAATAAACCGGAAATTTCGAAAAAACCGAAAGCTCACGCCAACGGCGTGCTTCCTAATTAGATCGACTCTAAAAATCAAGTCTTCGTCCAGATGCGACTAGGGCGACGGGAGCGCCGCCTGGTGGCGCGTTCCGTCGAAGAGGAAGGGCTGCGAAACCTGCATCTGCCCGTCTTCGCTGCTGCGAAAGTTGCGCGCCCCGAGGTTCGCCACGACGCAATCGACAAAGGCGGGATCGTCGAGCTGATAGAGGTTCGTCAGATGCACATCTTCGAAAGTCGCGCGCTGCCCATCGGCGACGAGCCGATAATTCACGGCGAATCGCCCGCGCGGCTGCGATTCGCCAAAACATAGCTCCACCACCTCGGCGGCGATATCGGCGCTCCACTGGCGCACCCGAAGATCGATGGGATAGCGCGGCGCAG
>Ga0209075_1002858_pt1 | contig 14841 bp, 10 predicted proteins | sample Stecom2011_FD_187523 | JGI IMG/M metagenome (GOLD analysis project Ga0209075, IMG submission 187523) | Agricultural soil microbial communities from Utah to study Nitrogen management - Steer compost 2011 (SPAdes) (version 2) | ecosystem: Environmental > Terrestrial > Soil > Agricultural land... | reverse complement strand
GCTCATCGCACTGCGCACGCCAAATTTTCGCGCTTCATAACTCGCCGCTGCCACCACGCCTCTTTTTTCGCTGCCCCCGACGGCCAAAGGTTTTCCTCGTAAATCCGGATTGTCCAATTCCTCCACAAATACGTAAAAAGCATCCATGTCAATATGGATTATTTTGCGGATGTGCTGCGCTTCCAACATAATACAAAAATACTATCTTTAATGACGTCCAAACCCCCATGGTTTTAAAAACCTTTGGGGTTTTATACACATCCTTTTGAGGTATTTTGAAATTTCCTGCAAGCCGGTCTGCCGGATGGCCAGAGTTTTCTACCTCCGGCAGATAAATCAAAACCTTGTAGGTATTTCTATCCTACTTGTTGGTATATTTATCCTATGAAAACAGCAATAATATTAGGCGCAACCGGCTTGACCGGAAGTATTCTTTTGGAGAAATTGATCGAAGACGATTCTTTTGATAAAATCAAACTCTTTTCTCGCAGTTCCGCAGGAAAAAACAATCCAAAAGTCGAAGAACATTTAATCGATTTGTTCCAATTGGAAAAGCATTCCAACGATTTTACAGCCGATGTGGTTTTCTGCTGTATCGGAACCACAAAAGCTAAAACTCCCGATAATGAAACCTATAAAAAGATTGATTACGGCATTCCGGTGGCCGCTGCAAAACTCGCAAAGAAGAATGGCATTAAAACATTTGTCGTAATTTCAGCTTTGGACGCGAATGAAAACAGCCGTGTGTTTTACAATAAAACAAAAGGGGAAATGGAGCGGGATGTTTTAAACCAAAATATTGTAAACACCTATATTCTTCAGCCCTCCTTGATAGTTGGCGATCGGAATGAATCCCGGTTTGGCGAAACAATGGCAGGAATTTTTATGAAGATTTTTGGCTTCTTAATTCCGAAGAAATATAAAATAATACAAGCTGAAGCAATTGCGGAAGCTATGCGTATTTTGTCTGATGGAAAATATTCTGAGAGAATGATCCCTTCAGAAAAAATAAAGGAAATCGCAAAAAAGCATCTGAAATAATCTCCTATGAAATTACTCTGCGCGCTTTTATTCCTTCTGATTGCTCTTTTAACATGGTCAGCCATTGATCCAAAGGAGTATTTCACCTGGTTTTTAGAGGTCTTACCGGCGGTACTTGGAATCTTGATTTTGGTTATTACCTTTAAAAAATTCAGGTTTACAAAATTGGTTTATATTCTTATATTTCTCCATTGCGCCATCTTGATTGTTGGAGGTCATTATACCTATGCCGAAGTTCCACTTTTTGACTGGGTTCGTGATGTTTTCAATCAATCTAGAAATAACTATGATAAATTGGGTCATTTTGCCCAAGGTTTCGTGCCGGCAATGATCGCTCGTGAACTGCTTATTCGGAAAGAAGTAGTTTTGAAAAAGAGCTGGTTGGCCTTTATTGTTGTTTGTATAGCTTTGGCAATTAGTGCAGCCTATGAACTGTTGGAATGGGCCGTGGCGGCTATGAGTGGGGAAGATGGCGATTCCTTTTTGGGAACTCAAGGCTATATTTGGGATACGCAATCTGATATGCTTTTTGCAACCATCGGGGCGATAGTGGCACTGCTTACTCTTTCAAAAATCCACAATAAACAACTTTCAAAATGCAAGAAATAGAACGTAAATTTTTGGTCACCTCCGAAGCTTTTAAAAATGAAGCTTTTAAACGCACCCGCATTGTACAAGGTTTTTTGAACACTCATCCCATACGGACTGTTCGAGTGCGAATCCACGGAGAACAAGGATTTATTACCGTAAAAGGCAAACCCAATGAAACTGGAGTTACACGTTTTGAATGGGAACGCCAAATCTCTTTGGCCGAAGCGGAGGAGCTATTGCATCTATGTGAACCAGGGATTATTGAAAAAACCCGTTTCGAAGTCCAAAATGGGGACCACATCTATGAAGTTGATGAGTTTTTAGGCGAAAATGAAGGGTTGATTATAGCCGAAATCGAGCTAGGTTCCGAAAATGAGCCTTTCTCAAAACCATCTTGGTTGGGAAAGGAAGTTACAGGCCAGGTGAAATACTACAATTCAAACTTGAGTAAGAATCCGTTTAAAAAGTGGGATTCCCCCTAGCCCCCAGAGGGGAAATGATCGAATTGATCAAACTATTCAAGCAATAACTGAATTATTTTTTGAATTGTTTCTAAGTTGGAAGTCGCAACAATTCCCTCTTCAAAAAATACATCGCTGTGCATAGCAACTTTTGGTTTTGTTGCAAGAACTTGCTTTTTAGTAGTTGCGGAAAGATGGATACTCGTAAAACCAGCTTCCTTAAATGTGAGTGCATTCTTAATACTCACTCCACCTCCAGGCATAATCTCTAATTTTTCCTCGGAATAATCTTTAAGTTCCTTCAAAAGAGAAATTCCTTCAATAGCTGTCGGTTTTTGACCTGACGAAAGCAATCGGTTTACTTTTAAATCTATCAATTTTTGAAGTTCTTTCATTGGATTTTCAACCCAATCAAAAGCGCGGTGGAAGGTAAATTCCATTCCTTCGGAAGCATTTATTAACTGCTCCGTTTTATCAAAATCGATTTCATTTCCAACAGTCAAAACTCCGCTTACAATTCCTGCACATCCCATTTTTTTGCAGAAAGCAACATCTCTAAGCATAATATCTAATTCCACTTCGGAATAGGTAAAGTTGCCACTCCGTGGACGAATTAAAACGTGAACCGGAATATCTAACTCCGTGATTGCCTTTTCTATCAATCCATGGGAAGGAGTCAAGCCACCGACTGATAGCTCAGTGCAGAGTTCAATGCAGTGTGCGCCCCCATCTTGTGCGGCTTTGGCACTTGCAAAACTATTCGCGCAGATTTCGATTATCATTCTATAATTATTTCATCAATAAACGTCCAAGCCTTGTGCCCGGCACCTTGCAACCCGTCAGGAATTATCCCATAATTGGGAATTGTCAATTTTATATATCGTGGTTTTATACTTTGGTGTTCGGTAAAATCAATTTTAACATCAATCAAATTATCGTTTTTCGCTATTATTTGCCTTCCAATGGCAAATTTCCCCCCTTTGGAACTTTCTCCAGAAACAATTAGTCCTTGAGGCGAATAAATCCAAACTCCGGGGGAATTGAAGAATCGGGTTTGTAGAGATTTAATTTCAGTGTCTTTTCCCAAATCGATTGTTATCTCCAAATCATCACCCCAAAACCCTAACCATTCCTTATCTCCATAACGTTTATCACTACCTGAAATTCCGTTGATAAGCGCCTCTTTTCCACCTGCGGCATAAGCAGGATTTGGCGGAACGTTGATTGTGATTTTTCCTGTAATTCCTTTGTGATATTTTACTGCTTCGGAAAAGTCACGACCGAGTTTTTCCCCATCCTTAAAAACATTTGCTGCAATATTTGCATCTTCATCTATTAAAAATGGCTCTGAATAAACTTTAATTTTTGAGCTATTTATAGAATAACGAATTTCCTTTCCCTTGGTGGGTGTTGTCAATTCATAATATATCTTGTTATCTCTTTTAAGAATCGAACCCTCGATTTCGTATAAGTAATTGGCGTAATTGATATCCAATTCATCCAAGCGTTTCATAAAAACTTCCACCCGCGAAAAGAAATCTGGGTAATCTTTGTCAAAATTTTGGGAAGGACCAGACCAAGTAACCTCACTCATCGCAAGAATTCTTGGGAAGACCATATATTCCACTTGTTTTTCCGTTTTAATATATTCTGTCCACAAATTGGCTTGTGCTCCGAGTATATATTTTCCTTCTTCCTCAGTTAATTCATGCGGGATTGGATTTAGTGAATACACTTTTTTCAAAGGGAGAAAACCTCCAATCGCAACTGGTTCATCTAAATTTTCACTTTGGTAATAATCAAAATAGGCATGGGAAACCGGAGTCATAATCACGTAGTTTTTTTGCTTGGCAGCATCGATTCCGCCCTGCATTCCACGCCAAGACATAACCGTTGCATTTGGCGCCAACCCGCCTTCCAGGATCTCATCCCAACCAATTATTTTTTTGCCCTTGCTGTTCACAAACTTTTCAATTCTATGGATAAAATAGCTCTGTAAGCCCTCTTCATCTATTAAATCCAGATCTTTGATCAATTGTTGGCAATGCGCACAATTTTTCCATCGTAATTTTGGGGCCTCATCGCCGCCAATATGGATATACTCGCCCGGAAACAAAGGCATAACTTCACTTAAAACATTTTCCAAAAAGGTAAAGGTTTCTTCTTTCGGACAGAAAATATCCTCAAATACGCCCCAAGTTGTGGCTACTGGAATCTGCTCTCCAGTACAACCTAATTCTGGATACGAATGAATAGCAGCTTGCGCATGGCCAGGCATTTCAATTTCGGGAATAATGGTTACGTTTTGTGTTGCGGCATAAGCAACGACTTCCTTTATATCTTCTTGGGTGTAAAATCCGCCGTAACGTTGGCCATCATATAGCTCAGGCTTGTCCTCGTAATGGCCAACTCGCGTTTCCTCGCGAAAAGCCCCTTTTGAGGTTAGCTTTGGATATTTCTTTATTTCAATGCGCCATCCCTGATCCTCGGTTAAATGCCAATGAAAATAATTCATTTTCAACATAGCTAGATTTGCGATGTACTTCTTTACGAATTCCTTATCGAAGAAATGTCTTGCCACGTCCAAATGCATCCCCCGGTATTGGAATTTTGGAAAATCAGTAATTGTCAATTGAGGTATCGACAGTTTTTTGTTTTCCCCGTTAGGGGTTAGGGGTTTCTCGAGTCTCGGAGGAAGCAATTGCCGCAAAGTTTGAATGGCGTAAAATGCACCACTGGCATCATTGGTTTTAATAGTGACTTTTGAAGCTGTTATTTCTAAATAATAACCTTCTGAAGGTTGCTTTGTATCTTTTTCAATTATAATTTGTGCTTTGTTTTTTGACTGTATTTGAAGCTGAAATCCAGCACCATTTTGGAGAAATTCCTGAAAAAAATTTCCAGCAATTTCAAATTCGGGTTCAAAAAAGAAGCTTGTGTTTTTGTCAATCGTGAAACTTCCACCGTGGATTTCCATCTGTTGGGGTTTCGGAATTAAAACGACTTCTGGGGTTTGTGAATAACTGCTATAACAGAAAATCGATAGAATTAGGATAAGGCTATTTCGCATTGCTATTTTATAAATTGGTTTAGGGTTTTGTATTGCAACTTCGGTGGGGTTTTGCTGTCAGTATAAAAGTAAATGGTTTTGGCTCGGTTTGGCAACAAATCAAAATAATTATCGCTCCATTTTCCATTGTTATCAGCCCTTATAAATACGTTTTTCTGAAGTGTTTTTGATGAAAGGGTGATTGAAAAAACATTTTTTGAGTTTTTAGCTTCTCCCGCCTCGGGATCCACTTCGATTTCAGTTTCGATTTCGATTTCATGTCGGTTACTGAGCGAAGTCGAAGTATCGATTTCAAGGAGTTTCAAATCTTTCGGTTTTACAAAATAGCGCATGTATTCACTTTCGCCGAAACTTACTATTAAAACACTGGATGATTTGTCAAAATTCAAAGGTTTCAAAGGTAGGGTGAACACAATTTCACTGCTATTTTCTGAGCTTTCGATCGGCGTTTTCTTCTGAAAAATTTGGCGCCCTTCAAAATTGATCAATTCAATTGAAAGTGTATCTGAGATTCTTTTGAAAGTATCGTTTATGACGAAAATTTGTAGAGAATCGTTCTTTTCCTCGGCAGAAATCAAAATATTTTCAAAGGACTTCTTTGCTTCATAATGCAAAGCTTTCCAATTTCCAAAGTAATCGATACTCGACCAAGAAACAACAGGCCAACAGTCGTTCAACTGCCAATAAAGCGTCCCCATATTGTAGGGTTTTGCTCGGCGATGGGCGTGGATTCCTTTGGTTATACCATAAGCTTGTAGCAATTGGCTGAAATAAACGTAATCGGCTGCGTTTTGCGGAACAGGAAAATAGCGCGCCATATATTCATCGATTACCTGAAAGCCTCTTTTGTGTTTTTGGTGGGATGCGAAAAGTGGGTCGTTCATTATTACGGAATCTCTTCCCGTGGCATACTGAATGGTTTCGACACTCGGAAATGATTGAAACCCGAACTCACTCATAAATCGAGGTACTTCTTCCTCAAAATGTTCAAATGGATATCCATCATGCCACACCCACCAATCGTGGGCATCGCCCTCAAATTGATAGCGTTTGTCGCCACGTCCATATTTTGGAGAACTTTCCCAATAATTGATACTAGGATTTAAACTGTCTACAATTTGCGGCAATAGCTCCTTAAAAACCGCTTGATAGCTTTGTTCGATTTCCTCTTTTTGTGTTTCCGTTTTACCATCCTGCCAACCCCATCGCGCCCAACCTTCGCTGATTTCGTTATTACCGCACCACAGGGCGATACTGGCGTGATTTCGAAGTCGCTTTACATTCTCTATGGCTTCCGCTTTTACGTTGTCTAGAAAGTCAGTATCGCCTGGATACATTCCGCCGGCGAACATAAAATCCTGCCAGATTAAAATTCCCTTTACATCACACAACTCGTAGAAATAATCATATTCATAAATTCCGCCACCCCAAACGCGAAGCATATTCATATTTGCAGAAACTACATCGTTGATTAGTTCAGAATATCGTTTACGATCTATTTTGCTCTCCATCATTTGCTGTGGAATGTAATTGGCACCTTTAATATAAACAGGCTTTCCATTTAGCTTGAAGTAGAAACTTTCACCAGTGGAATCTTTTTCAGTGATCAATTCCACCGAACGGATTCCGAGTTTTTTTGAATGGGTTTCCAAAACCTTTCCTTTGTGGATTAATTCAACTTGAATGTTGTAGAGAAATGCTTCTCCTAAATTATGCGTCCACCAAAGCTTGGGATTTTTAATGTTGAAAGGAATCTCAAATTTCTTTTGATTTGGGATTGTTTTAAAGCTTTCAGAAAAACTATCTCCACTAGTTTTATTTGAGACTTTAAGTGTGAATTCTTCCTCCTCTAAAACGTCTATTTCAAATTTGGCAATAACTTCAGCAATCGAATCAGTTATGGATTTTGTTTGTAGAAAAACATTTTCTACTCGCGCACTGTTGTAGCTGATTAACGAAACATCACGCCAAATCCCCATTGTTTTTATAACTGGCCCCCAATCCCAACCTGATTGATATTGGGGTTTTCGACTGAATACGCGGGCATCTTCAGGTAATTTATAATGGAGTCGGGAAGCCTTCTCTTTTTCAATGGTATCGATATTTGTAAAAATGACTAAAAGCTGATTTTTATTTCTAAGAATATGGCTTACATCAACTTCCCAATTTCGAAAAGCGTTGTTGGCCGAAAGGATTAGGCTATCATTTAAGAAGACTTCGGCATAAGTGTCTAAACCTTCAAAATTCAAAAGGTGTTTTTGCTTTTTTAAAGTTTTGTCAGAAACAGAAAATTCCTTCTTATACTGCCAGTTTTTCATTGAAACCCATTGAATAGAATCTTCGTTATTCTTCAAAAATGGATCTGGAATTTCTCCTAATCGTAATAAGTCGGCTTGTATCGTTCCTGGTACGATTGCAGGCTGCCAATTATTTTTGTTGGTTTCGGAAAATTGCCAATTTCCGTTTAATGAATCGATTTCATTTGTGGGGTTTTCGCAGGAAGCCAACCCTGAAAATAGGAGAATTAAGAAATAATAGAAGTTTCTCATTCCACGAAAATATGAAATAACTTTTCAGAAAATGAAACGGTTGGCTTTACTTCAAAAAAATCCGTCCCATTTAAAACGGGACGGATAATCAATCAATCTAATCTAAAAACTCTAATTGTAAATTCTTATCTCCAACCGCCGCCCAGGGCTTCATATAGGTTAACTATAGCCTGTAGACGATTATTTTTTGATGTAATCAAATCGAGATTGGAGTTTAGGGCAAATCCTTGAGCGATCAAAACTTCCAAGTAATTTGACAAACCATTGTCCAGCAATTCTTGCGAATATTCTGTGGCCAAATTGTAGGCTTCGTTTTCACTTTCTTTTATCTCGATTTTTTCTGTCGCTGATTCAATGGAATACATTGCATCTGAAACTTCTTTCCCCGCGATTAATAGGGCATATTTAAATCGTAACAAAGCTTGCTCTTGTTGTGCGAGCGAAACTTCGTGCTGGGTTTTAATCTTCCTGCCGTTGAAAATTGGTTGTGTTAAACCCCCAACTACCGTTGCAAAGAGGGAGTTTATATCCAGTAGCTTATCTAATTCCAAACTTTGAAAACCTCCGTTAGCACTCAGTGTAAGTGATGGATAAAAAGCACTTCTCGCTACGTTGGTATATTCGAAAGCATTTATTAAACCGTATTCGGCGGCCATTACATCCGGGCGATTGCTCAGTAGAAGCGATGGTACTCCAGTTTTTAATGGGATATCCACGTTTTGGGCTGCAAGGGTACTTCTAGTGATTTCGCGGGGATTACTTCCTAAAAGAATGGATAGCGTATTCTCAACCAATCGGGTTTGGGTCTTTAAATCTACCAAAATTGCCTTTGCCGTATATAATTGAGCTTCGGTCTGCTTAACACCAGCTTCATTGCCTATACCCGCATCTTTTAAGGCAATAGTCGTTTCTAATCCTTCGGTACGGGTTTCTATCGTTTCTTCGGTCACGCGAATCTGTTCATCCAACGTCAAAAGCTGAAAATAGGTAGAGGCGATATTGGCCACCAACCTGCTTTTTACGGCTTGATGGGCAGCTACAGATTGCAGGTAGGCTGCATCTGATGCTCGCTTTGTACTTCTGATTTTCCCCCAGATATCTGCTTCCCAAGTGAGTCCTCCCGAAAGTTCAAATTGGTTTGCTGATGAAATATCACCAAACTGGCTACTCTGTGAAAACTCTTGATGGGCTGCACTGGCATTTAGGTTTAAAGTAGGGAAATATCCAGCTTTACCTTGATTCGCATAGGCCTGGGCAATGGCCATTTGTTGCAGCGCAATGCGAATGTCCATATTCTTGCGTAACCCTTCTTCAATATAAGTTTGAAGAATGGGATCGGTGAATATTTCCTTCCAAGAAACGGTTGCCATAGACAAACTATCTTGCGGCAATTGGTCTGTACGGAATCTTTCAGATTCAACAACGTTTTCTGGTCTAACGTAGTCCTTCGCAACAAAACAGGATTGAAGCGATAGAAATACAAGAGATAATAAACTAATTTTTATAAATTTCATGTCCTGAATTCTTTAGTTTTCTTCCTTCACTTCTACAACTAAAGTGTCTGGTTTTTTATTCATTTTATCTTGCAACCACTGGAAAAAGATATATAGGATTGGGATAACAAATACTCCGAATATGGTTCCCACCAAAAGGCCTCCAACTGCGCCCGTTCCGATCGCGTTGTTTCCTCGGGCTCCAATTCCTGTGGAAAACACAAGCGGTGTAAGCCCAACGATAAAGGCGAAAGACGTCATTAAAATAGGTCTTAATCTCGCTTTTGCTCCTTCAAAGGCCGCTTTCTGTCTGGAAAGCCCATGCCTTCGTCTTTGCACTGCGAATTCCACAATCAAAATCGCATTCTTAGCCAACAGACCAATAAGCATTATGAGCGCAATCTGGAAGTAGACGTTGTTTTCCAATCCCGATAATTTGGTGAACATATAGGCACCGAATACCCCAATGGGCACTGAAAAAATTACGGAAAAGGGAATTAAGAAACTTTCATATTGAGCTGCAAGAATGAAATACACAAACAGAATCACCAAGATGAAAATGAAGGTTGTTTGACTTCCTGCGGAAATCTCTTCCCGTGTTAGTCCGGAAAATGCAACAGAATAGTCTTGCGGCAACGCGGTGGCACTTACTTCTTGTACTGCTCTAATAGCATCTCCTGAGGAATATCCAGGAGCGGCGGCTCCGTTTACACTCGCAGAATTAAAGAGGTTAAATCGGGTTACAGATTGTGGTCCATAAACTCTTTTTAATGTAATAAACTCAGTAATAGGAGCCATTTCATTCTGTGAATTTCGAACAAACATTTGATTCAAACTTTCTGTAGTTGCCCTATCTTCTGGTAATGCTTGGACAAAGACGCGATATTGTTTTCCATATCTCGAGAAATCGGCAGTGTAAATACTTCCAATATATCCTTGTAAGGTTGAAAGAATAGCACTTACACTAATCCCTGCTTCTTTTGTTTTATCGATATCAACGTCAATTTCATATTGTGGATAATCAGTATTAAAGGAAGATTGTGCGTACATAATCTCCGGTCGCTGCGAAAGTTGTTGCAGATAATTTTGGGTTACCTCGCTCAGATCGTTAAAACTTCCACCTGCCCTGTCCAAAACCTTCATTTCAAAACCTGATGAAATCCCGAAACCTGGAACACTTGGAGGCTGGAAAAATAGAATTTTTGCATCTGGAATAGTAGCGGCAATTTGGAAGAGCTGTCCGGTTATTGCTTCAACCGATTTACTTTTTTCCTTTCTATCTTCCCAGTTATCCAATTTTATAAAGCTAATTCCATAGTTACTTCCAGAACCACTTATAATACTGAAACCATTTACTAATGAGAAATCACGAATTCCTGGAATGTTCTTCATCTTCTCTCCCAATTCGTTGGTTGCGGCAACTGTTCTATCTAAAGAAGCTCCAGGTGGTAGCTCGATATTGGCGAATATTAATCCTCTATCCTCATCAGGCACGAACCCTGTAGGCGTTGTATTTGATGCCCAAACAATTCCAACCGTACACGCAATAAGAAAGACTCCGGTAATCCATTTATGTCTATATAAAAAGCCTAAGGAACTTACATATTTATTGGTGGTTACGGCAAAAGCTGTGTTGAATTTGCTGAAGAAACGACCTAATAGGTTTTTATTTTGAACCTCTTCATCGTGCGATTTAAGGAAAATAGCACATAATGCCGGACTTAGGGTAAGCGCATTTACTGCTGAAATTGCAATAGCTACAATAAGGGTAACCCCGAACTGCTCATAGAAAACTCCCGTTGGACCGGTAATAAAAGTTACCGGAATAAATACGGCACCCATCACCAAAGTAATTGAAATAATGGCACCGGTAATCTCGTCCATAGCAGAATGGGTAGCTTTTAGGGCAGATTCGGCTCCTTCTTCAAGTTTTGCGTGAACCGCTTCTACCACTACAATGGCGTCATCCACCACAATTCCAATTGCCAAAACAAGTGCGAAAAGAGTTAATAAGTTGATGGAATATCCAAATAGGTTTAGGAAGAAGAAAGTCCCAATAATTGAAACTGGTACTGCAATTGCCGGAATCAAGGTGGAGCGGAAGTCCTGTAGGAACAAAAACACCACTAAAAACACAAGGATAAATGCTTCAATAAGAGTAGTGATAACATTGCTGATGGATGCTTCCAAAAATTCATTTGAATCGAAGTTTACAATGTATTTCATTCCTGTGGGGAAGTCCTTGTGTAGTTCTTCAAACTTCTCGTGAACGGTTCGAACAATCTCTTGGGCGTTAGATCCCGCAGTTTGATAAACAGCCATACTCACCCCCGGATTTCCGTTGGTAAATGAAATGGAGCCATAGTTTTGTGCATCCAATTCTACATCTGCGACGTCTTTTAGTGTTAGGAATTCTCCATTTCCTAATGACTTAATGACGATATCTTCATATTGAGAAGCCTCTTTATATCTACCGCTATATGTGAGAACATATTCAAAGGATTCCGCATTGTTTTGCCCCAAAGAACCTGCTGCAGCTTCTCTACTTTGCTCTCTAATTGCTGCTGTTATATCTGAAGGCTCTAATTTGTAAGCTGCCAATTTCTCTGGTTTTAACCAAATGCGCATGGCGTAATCCTTCGCGCCAAATACGTTTACACCACCTACACCATTAATCCTTTTCAATTCTGGCAGAACGTTTATATTCAAATAGTTTTGAATATATGTTCCATTATAATCTGGATTTTCAGAGTAAACCGTCAAGAACATCAACGCACTGGTCTGTTGTTTTTGGGTGATTACCCCAGACTGGGTTACTTCTGAGGGCAATAATGAACTGGCACGTGCTACACGGTTTTGGACGTTTACCGCAGCAATATCTGGGTCTACATCTTGGTCAAAAAACACATTGATGCTCGCGGTACCGTTGTTACTGGCAGTAGAAGTGATATAAGTCATTCCCTCTACTCCGTTGATTTGTTCTTCAATGGGTACAATTACACTTTCAAGAACTGTGGCGGCATTTGCACCTGGATAACTAGCAGAAACCTGTACCGTAGGAGGTGCAATCTCGGGATATTGGGTGGTGGGCAGGGCAGTAATTCCTAAAACTCCCAATATTAAAATTATGATAGAAACAACGCTCGCTAGAACGGGTCGTTCAATAAATTTTTTGATCATTTTTTCTTCTTATTTGAATACTTTGTCTAATCCTTTTGCAATACTGTCAAAATCTACCGGTTGCGGTACAATTGGTGTTTGATCTCTTAACTTCCCAAGTCCTTTTGCAACAATCTTGTCCCCGGGTTTCACACCGGCACTTACGACCATAATATTATCTACCCGATCCAAAACATTGATGGAGCTAGACACAGCTAGAGTATCGCCCTGAACTTTATACACATAAGTTATTCCTTGTCTTTCGTAAGTGGACATTGCAGGTACGACTGTTGCATCTGGGTAAACTTTTGGAAGTTGGATTCTTCCGCTATAGCCACTCGAAAGCAATCGGTTAGGGTTGTTAAATACTGCTCTAAAGGATACTGTTCCTGTTGCAGCATTTACTTGTGGATTGATAGTTTCAATAATTCCTTCTTGGTCATACAAATTGCCATTGGCAAGGATTAAACGAACCTTGGGAAGATTTTTGATTTTGTCTTGCAATGTTTTGCCCTCACTGTTTTGAATAAAATCGAGGAAGTCTTTTTCGTTCATTGAGAAAAAGGCGTAAATCTTATCAACGTCAGCTACGGTGGTCAAAGGTGTTGGAGAAGTTGGACTAACCAACGATCCCTCCCGAAACGGAATGGCACCTACATAGCCATCAACAGGGCTTTTTATGGTAGCGTATCCTATAGTGGCGGCAATAGAATTATAGCCGCTTTGTGCTTGAAGGAGTTTTGCTTTTGCTGTTTCGAGCTGCACATTGCTAATAATATTTTTTTCCACCAAAGGCTTTAGTTTGTTGACCTCCACTTGGGCTGCATTGACGTTAGCTTTTGCAGCGGCGGCATCTTGGCTTAAAGACTGGGTTTCAAGGGTGAAAAGTGTTTGCCCTTTTCTTACTTTTTGACCTTCATCTACCAACACCTTAGTAATGTATCCTGAAGTTTTGGCCCTTACCTCACTGTTGATTATTCCTTCTAAACTAGTTGGATAGGTAGCATAAGCCGTAATAGTATCCGATGGTACGGTAATAACTGGAAATGGTAGAGCTTGTTGCTGACCAAACTGTCCCTGATTACCCGTGTCGTTGCCACAACTAGCTAGGAGCATATTAATGACTACCATACTCGGCAGCAGATAGAGAATATATTTCGTTTTCATATAAATTAGCAATTAATCGTTTTTATGGTTTTCAATTAGTTTAAGGCGGAGGCTTTCCATCAAGCTGGTAGCCTGTTCTAAATAGTTTATATATTCGGTATGAAAATCTATGTCGAATTTTTCATCGGAGTTTTTAGCCAATTCTTTATTGAAATCTACCTTATAGTTTGTGATCTCCAGATGTATTTCCCGCTCTAGCTTCCAGTTTTGAATAGTTTCATTCATAGAACGAATCAGTGCGTTGGGGCTCAGGATAAAGTATTTTTTTCGATCTCCCGGCTTGGTGTAATATGTAATTCGATGGGAAGCCTGTAAGGTGGTTAAATGGGTAAAAATAGTGCTTTTGCTGGCCTTCAATTCGGTCACTAAATTTTCAAAAGTTTCTCCTTTTCTGCCTTTAAGAACTAAGGTGGCTAGAATTCTCGCACCTAAGGGAGCAAGCTGTTCTCTGCTCTCCAAGTGGACTCCCATCTTCTCAATTAAATTTTCCTTTCTGTCTTTCACTTTCAAAAAAAATTAAGGTGCAAAGATATGATTGGTTCGGTTGTTTGCGAACCGATTGGTATTAAATTTTTGTTAAATGAATTATGGTGAAAATAATTTCTGATTTGAATATTTTGAAAGTAATAAAGAATATGAAGGAATATGCAATTTATTGTGAACTTAATTTAGATTCCGTAATTATGAATTGATAAATTTTTGAAAAATATTTAATTCCGAAGGGTCTACTTCTCTTAGATTCAATATGTTAAAGATTAAAAATAACTAGCATAATAGATGTAAATGAATCACTTCGCCGAAAATTTAAAAATTCTATCATGAACAAACTTTACACCCTACTAATTCTATTTTTGGTGTCCGTTACGGTTACCAATGCCCAATCGGGCACTCTTGACCCCACTTTTGGAACGAATGGTTTTGTTACCACTGCCGTTCATCCAAATTACAACATGGCTGAAACAACCGTCGTTCAGAGCGATGGAAAAATTTTAGTAGCCGGAAGTGCCGGTACTCCATCGACCTATCAAATGGCGGTTGCGAGATATAACGAGGATGGATCCTTAGATACTTCCTTCGGCAATGACGGCTCTTTGCGCTTTCCTGTTGGCTCTGTCAAATCCTTTGTGATGGATATGGCACAACAACCTGATGGCAAAATTCTTTTAGGAGGACGTACTTGGGACAACGTTACGGGTGATTTTGCCCTCGTACGTCTTAATGAAGATGGTAGCTTTGACGACACCTTTGGCACAAACGGTATTTTTCGCATTGAAACAGCAGAAACCGAAGCCTCCGAGGCTATGGCTCTA
>Ga0209075_1002857_pt1 | contig 14847 bp, 16 predicted proteins | sample Stecom2011_FD_187523 | JGI IMG/M metagenome (GOLD analysis project Ga0209075, IMG submission 187523) | Agricultural soil microbial communities from Utah to study Nitrogen management - Steer compost 2011 (SPAdes) (version 2) | ecosystem: Environmental > Terrestrial > Soil > Agricultural land... | reverse complement strand
CAGGTAGTATAACTTCAGATACTTCGGCTTTAACAGTTACAGGAGGTACGAATGCAGCTTTGACCAATGTTCAGTTAGAGTTAGATGTAAACAACGGTCTTCAGGTAAACAATAATAATGTACAGCTTGGAGGGGCTTTAGTGACACCTACTACTATTACAACTACGGCAACAAATACTTTAGCGGTCGCAGGGTTGCAAACAGGTGCAGGAACAGACAGAATTGTAGTGGCAGATGCAACGGGAGTTTTAAAGCAGGTTAGAACTGCTCCGAGAATTTTATATATGCCGCCTGTTATATTTGATACATCAGCTACAGGTACAGGTCTTACCAGAAACTTATATCAGGATTATGTGAATCAGTTTACAGGAGTTAATCATCATATAGCACATGGAGCAAGTGGTTCTTCTATGCTTTACGAAGGAGGGTTAGTCGGAAGTACAGGAGCACCTGCAACCATACCTGTATACGCTGATGATGAATTGTACTATTATATTTCTTATTATGATGAGGATGTATTTTCTAATGTTAGCATTAGTGCAACGGGTGTACTTTCTTATAATATTATTGGTACAGCTACTGAAACATCATATATGACTATCGTATTTGTAGTAAAAGAAGGAGAATAATAATAAATAAAAACCTTTACCTTTTTTTAAGGATAAAGGTTTTCTATATATAATAAGCTAATAATTAAAACAGCTTAAATTATGAAAATAATTAAAACAGGTTTTCTTGTTTTCGGATTGTTAGGTTTTTGGAATGTTTATACCCAGACCGGTCAGACTACTAATACAGGAGTACTTTATGTGGCTCCGGGTACGTTGATGACAGTTGTGTCTGACTTTGACAATACCGATATGGGAGAATACGAAAACAACGGAGAAGTGTTATTTCAAGGTCATTTTAATAATGACGGGATAACAACTTTTGACCCTCAACATCAGGGATATACTCGTTTGGAAGGTGCTGCTCAACAAAATATATCAGGAAGTATCCCTGCTGATTTTTATGATGTTTTGTTCCGTAACGGTACAACTCAACCGGCTTTTCGTTTGTCAGGGGATATTGCTGTTTCGGGGAATGCCGATTTTTTGCAAGGAATTGTTGATAATGATGATTTTGGAGGAATTATGATCTTCGAAGAAGGAGCAACCTATACCAACGTGGATAATAGTAGTCACGTAGATGGGTATGTTCAGAAAAACGGAGCAGAAGAATTCCAATTTCCGATAGGAGATGCCAATTATTACCGCTATGCAGGAATTTCCCCCACCGGAAATAGCAGACATACTTTTACCGGAAAATATTTTTTAGAAAATTCTAACCTATTGTATCCTCATTCCAATAGAGCTGGGATAATTGAATTTATAGATAATAGGGAGTATTGGACGATAACAAAAGAGGCGGCCGGAGCAGATGTATTTGTATCTTTGAGTTGGGATGAAGCAACTACCCCTCTCGAAATTATGGCTGAACCCTACGACGTTATTCGCATTGTTCGTTGGGATGAAGCTCAAAATCTTTGGGTAAACGAAGGAGGAGTTGTTGATATCGCCAACAAAACAGTTCATACACTTTCTACTGTAGAAGGATATGGAGTTTTTACTTTAGCACGAATAAAAGGAGATTTAGTATTACCTGGAGATGTAGTTATTTATAATGCTGTAACACCTAATGATGATGGGATAAACGATTATTTTTTGGTGGATAGAATCGAAAATTATCCAAATAATAGAGTGCATATATTTAACCGTTGGGGGGTAGAAGTATATTCGGAAAGAGGATATAACAATAATGATGTGGCTTTTAAAGGATTCTCTGAAGGAAGAACAACCATGAGTGCGTCTAACATGCTTCCTACCGGACATTATTTTTATATTATAGATTATTTGTATGACGGAGATGGCGACGCTCGTTGGATAAGAAAGGCAGGTTACCTATATTTGACCACTGAATAGTGATTAACTAAATAAGCAAAACTATGTTAAAAAAGATGAATCGTTTTATATTATTGTTTGTAGTTTCTTTGGTCTCGCTATTTAGTTATTCCCAACAAGACTCGCAATACACACAATATATGTATAATACGAATAATGTGAACCCTGCTTATGCAGGTTCAAGAGAAGTATTGAGCATCTTTGGTATGTATCGTACGCAATGGGTTGGTCTGGATGGAGCTCCCGATACTGGTGTTTTTTCGTTACATTCTCCAGTTAGTGAGCGGGTGGGACTAGGGCTTAATTTTATAAATGACAAGATTGGTATTTCGGACGAAAGCACTATTTCAGTCGATTTTTCGTATACAATTCCTATTTCAGAAAATTATAAGTTGGCATTCGGACTCAAAGGAACAGCACATTTATTAAACGTAGATTATTCTAAACTGAACACCTATAACCCAGGTGACGGATTGCTTCAAAATAATATAGAGAATCGTTTTTCTCCTAACATAGGTGCAGGGTTTTATTTGTATTCAGACCGGTTTTATGCAGGTATTTCAGTTCCAAATATGTTAGAGACGGAGCATTATGATGACAATATTAGCTCTACCACAGGAGAACGTATGCACGGTTATCTGATTACAGGTTATGTTTTTGATTTGACCGACGATATTAAATTTAAGCCTGCAGCATTAGCAAAAGCAGTGAAAGGAGCACCTTTACAGGTTGATGTAACCGGAAACTTTTTGTTTAACGAACGCTTTACCTTGGGAGTTGCTTGGCGTTGGGATGCTGCTGTTAGTGGATTAGCAGGATTTCAAATCGACAACAACTGGTTAATCGGTTATGCTTATGATGCTGAAACCACAAGATTGGCTAATTATAACTCGGGCTCTCATGAGATATTTTTGAGGTATGAGTTTTTCCGTAAGAGTAATCGTATGATTGCTCCAAGATTTTTCTAACCGTATTAAGTTGTAAATCATGAAAAAAATACTATATATCATCACTTTATTAGCTTTGGGAAATATATTTAGCCTAACAGCTCAAGATTCCCGAGTGAAAAGGGCTGATAAGGAGTACAATAGTTTTTCATATATGGATGCTATTATTATCTACGAAAAGATTTTTAATAAAGGTTACAAATCAGTTGAAGCCCTCGAGAATTTAAGTAATGCTTATTATTTTAACGGAGAATATGCAGATGCAGCTCAATGGTATGCTGAATTATTTGCATTGGAGCCGATTGCTTCTAATCCGGAGTATTATTATCGTTATTCACAAAGCCTGAAGTCAGTGGGAGACTTAGAGCAATCACAAGAGTATTTGGATAAATATTTTAACGAATTAGATGATGATGCTCTAAAAGCAATGTCTAAAAACTATCAGAATGTTATCGAACAAAATTCCGATCGTTTTTTAATAGCAGCTGTAGAAGCGGTAAATACAGATAAAGCAGACTATGGTGGGACTATGTATGAAGATAATTTAGTTTTTACTTCTACTCGTGGTAGAAAAAACTGGTTGGTTTTTCGTACCCAATCATGGAGTAATCAAAAGCACGAAGCCCTTTATATTTCTCAAATCGATGAACAAGGTAATCTGGGAGATCCTGAAATGTTTTCAAAGGCTTTGAATTCACGTTTTAGCGAAACCACTCCTACTTTTACTGCCGATGGTAAAACAATTTACTTCACACGTCACAATTACCTTAAGAAGCGAGGATTTGATTCAGAGAGAATTACGCGTCTCAAAATATATCGTGCTGTTCTTGAAGGAGGAAAATGGAGAAATATTACCGAACTTCCTTTTAATAGTGACCAATATAGTGTAGCACACCCTGCCTTAGGTCCAGAAGAAAAAGAGTTGTATTTTGTTTCAGACATGCCAGGCGGATTCGGTGGATCTGATATTTGGAAAGTAGCTATCAATGATGACGGAACCTATGGCACTCCCGAGAATTTAGGAGAAACAGTAAATACCAAAGGAAGAGAAACCTTTCCTTTTGTTTCAAAAAACAACGAACTATACTATTCCTCAAACGGAAAATTAGGCCTTGGTGGATTAGATGTTTTTGTATCGAGAATTACAGAGCAAGGTTATGAAGAAGCCGTTAATGTAGGGAATCCCATTAATGGAGCTTGGGATGATTTTGCTTTTTATTATGATTCGGATAAACACAGTGGTTTTTTCTCGTCTAATAGAAAAGAAGGTCAAGGACTTGATGATATTTACAAGTTTGTTGAGACACGTCCTCTGATTATCGTACAAAGTATAGTAGGAGAGATATCCGATGCAGAAACAGGAGAACCGGTTGCTGAGGCTGTGGTAAACCTATATGATGGAGAAGAAAACTATATTGGTACTACTACTACAGACCAAGAAGGTAAATATTCTTTCGGAGAAGACTTAGTCAGAGGAGATACATTCTATCGTATTAGAGCCATATCAGAAGAGCATAATATAGAGGAACGCTCTTTAACTACAGGAGACGTAAATGGTTATGTGAATGTCGAAAACTTCGAGGTTAAAAAATATGACGTTTCTATTATTCCAGGTACGGATTTAGCGAAAGAGTTAAACATCCCAATTGTTTACTTTGATTTTGATAAATCAAATATTCGTCCGGATGCCGCAGCAGAATTAACAAAATTGCTACAAGTTTTAGAAGAATATCCTGAGCTTAAGATCGAAATTCGCTCGCATACGGATAGTCGTGGAAGTCATGCTTATAACAAAAACTTGTCAGATAGACGTGCTAAATCTACTGTTGCTTGGTTGATTAGCAATGGAATTTCATCAGATCGATTGACTGCACAAGGTTACGGAGAAACTCAATTGGTAAACGATTGTTCGGATGGAGTTTGGTGTAGTGAGCAAGACCATCAATTAAATAGACGTTCGGAGTTTATTATAGTTGAATAAATAGAAAATAAATAAAACACGTTTTCATCTACTTGAGAACGTGTTTTATGCCTTTTTAAATGGATGCTATCAATTATTTTTTTTACCTTTAACTTCATAAAAAAAGTTTTGTATGGAAATCCAAAAGCCTTTCAATTTGTATAAATGGATTGAAGAAAACCGCCATTTACTTCAACCTCCAGTGGGAAATAAAAACTTGTATGTAGACTCAGGAGATTATATTGTGATGATAGTTGGAGGTCCGAATGCCCGAAAAGATTTTCACTATAATCAAACAGAAGAACTGTTTTTTCAACTCGAAGGCACAGCACGTGTTTTTATTCAAGAAAATGGAAAGAAAAAAGAAATGGTTCTCAATGCTGGTGATATGTTTTTGCTTCCTGCCGGAACGCCTCACTCTCCGATGAGAGAAGAAAATTCGGTAGGACTTGTCGTTGAAAGTAAAAGAGCAGGTAAGAAAATTAAAGATGGATTGTTATGGTTCTGCGAAAACTGCAATCACAAGTTATACGAAGTACATTTTGAGCTGAATGATATTGAGAAAGACTTTTTGCCTCATTTCAAAATTTTTTATAATTCAGAAGAATTGAGAACTTGTCAAAAATGTGGAGAGGTAATGAAGGCAGACGAACGATTTATAGGATAATGCCTTCTGAAAATAGAATTGCTTTTTCAGATTTTTGTGGTTTATAAAGTCTCGGGCAGTCGTACTTCCTCTTTGGCTTTGTCAGACCATTCAGAGATAATAGGAAAAACCAATCCTGAAGCTGTAACAACAGGGTTGTACAAAACCGATTCATTTAATTTCTCTTCTGATAAGAAGATTCCGGTTGCGTTGATTTTTTGAAAAAAGTGTAAAATAATACTCAAGATAAAAATCATTTTTACAAGCCCAAATATTCCTCCCAGCAAGCGATTTATCCATCCTAAACTGGCGAAATCAGCAATTTTAGTAAATACTTTTGCTAATAAAATTATCCCAATCACTACCATTACGAAAGTGATAGCAAAAGCTATAATTTCAAGATAATCCGAATCAGAAGAAAATTTATCACGTATAAAATGGGCAGTAAATCCTGAGAATTTAATTGCGAGATATACCCCAAGGAGTAAGGAAATGAGCGAAGCTAATTCCACAAAAAATCCTTTCCATAAGCCTTTAACAAGCCCGTAAAGAAGTATTGATGCGAGAATTAGGTCTAAGAAATTCATTTCTGTTAGTTAAGGGCATAAGGAGCTCCCAATCGAAAAGCGGGTACCGTTACTTTAAACTTTTTAGTGGTAGTAAAGTTTACCATTGTAAAATATCCTTTCATAGCTCCAAGAGACGAGACGAGCATACACCCCGAGCTATAGGTATAGCTTTGCCCAGATTTAATGATGGGTTTTTGACCTACAACGCCTTGTCCAAAAATGGTTTTTTTGTCATTAAGAGAGTCAAAAATATTCCAGTAACGACTCAATAGCTGAACCGAATCTTTACTTTGATTTTCAATAGTAATACGGTAAGTAAAAGCAAAACGCATTCTGTAATCTTTGAAGAATTTTCCCTCAAAATTAGTAATAACAGAAACCCTAATACCTTGTGTCACCTGCGAAACCATAACAGTTGTATTATCTATAGCCCTCCAAAGATACAAAAAATGAGAATACAGATATAATCGGATGAGTTGTCATCATAAAAAAAGGCTTGATTCTTTGATAACCAAGCCTTTTCCAACTAAGTAATTAACCAATTTAACCCTTTTTGTTATTGTTTTAAGAATTGTAACTCGATGTTGAATCTAACTTCGTCACTTACTAAAACACCTCCTGTTTCCAGAGCGGAGTTCCAGTTGAGTTCCCAATCTTTACGGTTTATTTTCCCAGTCAGGTTCATGCCTAATTTTGTATTTCCCCATGGGTCTTTACCTGTTCCTCCAAAATCTACATCCAATACAATTGGTTTTGAAATTCCCTTAATGGTCAAGTTTCCTTCTAATTTTCCGTTCGGATTGAATGAAGTTGAAACGAACGTAATTTTTGAGTGATTTTCCACATCAAAAAAGTCGCCACTTTTCAGGTGGTTGTCTCGGTCTGTATTTGCTGTCGAAATAGAAGAAGCATCACCTTCAAAAGTGATGGTTGCATTTTCTAAAGTGTCGTTGTCTGCTTCGATAGTAGCACTATATACATCGATTTTTCCGGATACATTAGTGAACATCATGTGTTTTACTTTGAATCCAATTTCAGAGTGAGTCTGATCTATTGAAAATTTTGTCATACTATTTTATTTTTTAAATTAAACTTATTAACGTCAAACGTTTGTATATACAAATGTAGTGATAATACTTGAGATTATAAGTTAATTTTACGTTAAAATCATTTTAAATGAATTAAGAAGGTTTTGATTATGATTTCTTTAGCCCCAATTTCTCTGCTTTTTGAAGTACAAAATTATAAGCAGCTTCGTATTCGTTAGGAATCTCTCCTTCTAAAATAGCTTCTTTGACAGCTTCTTTTAAGACTCCGATTTCACGAGAGGGTTTAAGGTTGAAAATTTCCATAATTTGCTCTCCGGTTATTGGAGGTTGGAAATTTCTAACTCTATCTTTTTCTTCTACCTCAACTATTTTTTTGCGTACAATCTTAAAATTGTTGTGGTATTTCTGGAATTTTTTTTGATTTTTGGTAGTAATATCAGCTTCACACAAAGTCATCAAGTCTTCGATTTCTTCTCCTGCATCAAAAACCAATCTTCGTACAGCCGAATCGGTAATGATTTCTTCAGCAATCACAATCGGGCGAGAACTCATCATAACAAGTTTAGACACGTATTTCATTTTATGATTCAGCGGCATACGTAAACGGGTAAAGATTTTCTTCACCATTTTTCCTCCCAAGAATTCGTGTCCGTGAAATGTCCATCCTTGTTTTTTGTTATATCTTTTGGTGGGTGCTTTGCCTATATCGTGCAAAAGTGCAGCCCATCTGAGCCATACATCATCTGTATGTAGAGCAATATTATCGACTACTTCAAGTGTGTGGTAAAAATTATTTTTGTGTGTATGTCCTTCGATTTCTTCTACATTATTCAACGCAGTAAGTTCGGGGAGAATAATATCCAAAAGCCCAGTTTGATATAATAATAAAAATCCCATTGAGGGTTTTTCGGAAAGGAGAATTTTATTGAGTTCTTCTACGATTCTTTCGCCTGAAATTATTTTTATTCGTTCTTTATTTTTAGAAATAGAATGCAACGAATTTTCTTCAATTTCAAAATTTAGCTGTGTAGCAAAGCGGATAGCCCTCATCATTCGTAAAGGGTCATCAGAATACGTAATATCCGCATCAAGTGGAGTTCTGATAATTTTCTTTTCCAAGTCGCCCAGACCACCGAACGGGTCTAGAAGTTTGCCATAATTCTTTTTATTTAGCGAAAAAGCCAAAGCATTTATGGTAAAATCTCTTCGGTTTTGGTCGTCTTCAAGAGTTCCGTTTTCAATCAAAGGTTTTCTGCTGTCAAAATTATAGGATTCTTTTCGAGCTCCCACAAATTCGATGTCCATATCCTTGTAGCGAAACATTGCCGTTCCGTAGTTTTTAAAAACCTGAACTTTAGGTTTGTTGGGCAGAAGTTCTGAAACTTTTTGAGCCAGTTCAATACCGCTACCAACCGTTACAAAGTCAATATCTTTTTTGAAATCTCTTTTCAGGAAGAAATCCCTAACAAAACCTCCAATAACATAACTTTCCAAATCTAAGGATTCAGAAGCTTGAGATACAACATCAAAAATTGGATGTGATAAGGCTTGTTTGTAATTCATTTTTTATTATACCGAAAATTTACAAATTATTTTATAGAATTTTACCCACTAAAGGGAAACAGATTCTTAAAAAAAGAATGAAAAAACACCGCAAATTGAATTAAAGGTTAATAAACAGTTTCTTGTGAATAATTTGCAGTATAATAAATTATTTTTAACCTTTCAATTTACTGTGTTTGACGTGTTAATAGTAAAATGTGCCAAATTAAAACTATTTGTTTTTTGTATCTACAATTCTTTTATATTCTAATGACACCAAATTGAAATTTGCTAAAATAGCCAGAGAAAACCCTGATATTTTTAGATAATTCAAACATTGATTATAATGACTTGCATTAAAACACGCAACGGTTTTCACCTCTAATATTATTTTATCACCTACTACAAAATCAGCATAAAACTTATGTTTTAATGAAGCCCCTTTGTATTTTACTTCAAACTCTTTTTCTCTTTCAAACGGAATGTTATTCAGTTTAAATTCGTACTCTAAAGCATTTTTATATACAATTTCAGAAAAGCCTTTTCCAAGGTTTTTATGCACTTCGTACAGTATTCCTACAATTTTATAATTTTCCTCTTTGTATAGATAGTCATCTTCCATGTTGAAAAAATTTACAAATTTGCGGTGTTTTTATTTTCTGATAATCGTAACCCTACTATCCAAAGTTAGTTTTATGATAGTCGATGGTTTGTCCATTTTTTTGTCCTGATGCAAATTTACGACATAATCTACACCTTTAATAATTTCAGGATTGATTTCCGAAAAAGATGTCGGGCTGGGTGCTCCGCTAATATTAGCAGAAGTCGAAACGAGTGGTTTTTTCATTCGCTCCATCAGATTGTAACAGAAGGGTTCTTTTACAATTCGGATTCCGACAGAATTGTCTTCTGCAATGATTTCTTTGGCAATATTTCTGGGGTTATCCAAAATCAGTGTAGTTGGTTTTTCGGACAAATCCCAAATCTGAAAGGCGTTTTCGGGGATTTCGCTAAACAGCTGATACAGCATCCGGTCTCCATTTACCAAAGCAATCATACTCTTGGATTCCGCTCTTTTTTTAAGCTCGAAAATCTTTTTGATCGCTTCAGAATTGGTTGCATCACAACCGATTCCCCAAACTGTATCTGTCGGATAAAGAATAATTCCTCCGTTTTTAATCACCTCGAAAGCGTTGTGAACTTCTTTGCTTAAATCAGACATATTACTGTTCTATATTATTTTCCTCAGGCTCTTCGGATCTATCAATCACTTTTGTTTTTTCGCTTGTTTTATTCTCGATATTCTCTTTCAGCTCATCGTGTATGGATTTATCCCAAAGTTTTACTCCGGTCATGTATGCTACCCGAGCAATCAGAAAAGCTCCAACAGGAGAGGTGATTAGCAAAAAGAAAATAACTGCAAAAACTTTGGTCGTAATTGCAAAATCAGAAAAATGAAAAGCAGCGGAACCCAATATACAACCCACCCCGATAGTAGCCGCCTTGACCGTAACAGATAAACGGGTATAAAAATCCGGCATTCTATAAACTCCTAATGCAGCTATCAGAATAAACAAAGCACCCATTGTGCTGAAAATAATTATCAATGCATCATTCATTTTTATCTCCTTTATCTAAATAATAAGCAAAAGCAATCGTACTAAAAAAGGCGATCAGTGCCAAAATCATTGCAGTATCCAAAAACGTAGGGTCTTCGTAAACCAGACAAAAGACCCCTATCAATCCTACACCCGAATTGATGAGCAGATCCAGAGCTACTACTCTGTCGGCTACATGAGGGCCTTTTAAAAATCGCACTACTATTATGAGTAACGAAAGACAGATAATAGGCACAACCACATACATCAAATAAGTTTCTACTGTCATATTACCTAAGTATTTCTATTAGTTTTCTTTCTAATCCATTTTGCATCTTTTCGATGAATTTTTCTTTGTCACTCAAATACATTCCATGAATATAGAGCGTTTCTTTATCATCACTGATTTTCATAACCATTGTTCCAGGAGTTAACGCTACCATATAGGTAAACATAGTAATCTCAAAATCAGATTTAAGACTGTGTTTGTAAGCGATAATTCCCGGAGTCATGTTTAGTTTTGGGGTTATAATTTCTCTTCCTACCTCTATATTTGCTCGAATCATTTCGTAGATGAAATATAGGATAAACATAATAATCTTCGGGACACGATAAAAATATCCTTTTTCTGAAGAATTCGGGCTCATGGTTCGCGACAATAACCAAAGAATAAAAAACCCTAATATAAAACCAAACAAAAAGTTGGTATAATCCAAGTGACCTGTTAGGGCTACCCAAACTAGTGACAACAGCAAATTAAGTAAAAACTGCTTAATCATTTTGTGAATTTATTATGTAGCACCGCATCGATATATAACGATGGGTGCATTAGTTCGTGTGCTGTTCTTTGTGCAATTTCGTAAACACTCTCGGCATTCAAGCCAATGTATAATGATACAAAAGACAAGGTGGCTATCGGAGCAATAAGTGCAAATTTTCCTGATAAAGGCATATGGGCAAAATGGTCAATTTCTTCCGTAAGTGGTTTGGGTGATTCTTTCCAGAATACTTCAGACCACATTCGGGCAATCACTACCAAAGTAACGAAGCTCGCTACTACATAAGCTCCTAAAAGCACATATTCTCCAGAGTTTAAAGACTCTCCAAAAAACTGAATTTTGGGCCAAAACCCTGACAATGGTGGAATTCCGATCAACGAAAACATAGCCACCGCAAATATCAACGACAACCTCGGATAGTCTTTTGCTAATCCGCCTAGTCGGGTCATATCAATAGTCCCTCTTATTTTTTGGATAACTCCTGAGATCATCAGTAAATTACTTTTTATGATAACATCATGAATTAAGTAAAAAATCACCCCTACAATTGCAAGTTCGGTATAAATACCTAGACCTCCAATTAGGTATCCGATATGACAAACAATCAAATAAGAAATCAATCGTCTGACACTTCGTTTGTTTAATGCTCCTAAAGCTCCCGTAATCATTGTCATAATTGCAATTCCGATAAATACTTTACGTGTAAAATCATCAGGGATAAAGATCAGGGTAAAGACTCTAATCATAGCATAGACCCCCATTTTGGTTAACAATCCTCCAAAAATAGCTGCAATAGCCGAAGGTGGTGTATGATAAGAAGAAGGCAACCAAAAGTATAACGGAAAAACAGCAGATTTAATACCAAAACCGGCAAAAAACAACAAAGCGGTTACCGAGACTAAGCCTCTGTTTTCGACTTCTGCTATTTTGAGTGAAAGGTCTGCCATATTCAGGGTTCCGGTAATTCCGTATAGAATACCAATAGCCGTCAGAAATATGATAGATGCAAGCATATTCATCGTAACATATTTAATACCTGCTTCCATTTGCATTTTTTTTCCTCCCAAAGTAAGTAATACGAACGAAGAGATAATAACAATCTCGAACCATACATAGAGGTTGAAGATATCTCCGGTTAGGAACGCTCCTAAAAGCCCCATTATCAGGAAGTGAAACAGGAAGAAATATCCGTATTTTATTCGACTAACATTTAAAGAGGCTGTTGAATAAATCCCAACGGTTAAACTGACAATAGCTGTGAGCAAAACCATAATAGAGCTCAGCGTATCAGATACAAACGTGATTCCGAACGGAGCTTGCCATCCTCCTGCTTGGAGTATCAAAAAACCTTCTTGCTGTGTAGCAAAAAAAAGACGAATGCAGAGCAAAAAAGCGATACTGTTTCCAATAATGCTTATAATTTTCTGGGCTTTAACTTGTTGCCAGAAAAAGAGCAGTACTATGGCCGTTATCAAATGGGCAAGTATCGGAGCAAGTATAAAATTCGTTATCATATATCTAAATCCTGAATATTTAATGAGTCCAAATCATCTGAGCCTGTGGTTGCATAAACTTTTTTAAGCAAAATAATGGCAAATGCAGTAAGTGCAAAACTGATTACAATTGCTGTAAGTATTAGTGCTTGAGGAACCGGATCGGCATAAGGTCCGGTAAAGGTTGTTTCGTTTTCAGCAATAATAGGTGGTTTTCCTTTGGTAAGTCCACCCATCAAAAAAATCAGAATATTTGCCCCGTTTCCTATCAAAAGCAAACCTAAAAGCAACTTTACCATACTTCTTCTGAGCATCAGAAAAATTCCTGCCGAATATAAAATTCCTACTAATAATACTAAAAGTAACTCCATAATTCAATTTCAAATTTTAAAAGCAATAACAATATCAATTGTTCAAAGCCTTGTTTACTCGTTAAACATTCTCTTTAATGGTAAACATAATAGTAAGTACGACGCCTATTACAACAAAATATACTCCCAAGTCAAAAAATAACGTTGTTCCTACCGAACCGATTACGGCCACTGGAGAGTCTAACCACAAACCTGTCAGAAATGCTTTTCCAGAAAAAACAGGTATCATACCACTTATTACGGATAACGATAACCCTAAGGGAATGAGTGTTTGAGGAGAAAATTTGAACAACAAAAGTGTTTCTTTAGTGGTGTGAGCAAACGAATGCAGTACAAAAGCAATAGAAGCTATCAGCCCGCCTACAAAACCTCCTCCCGAGAGATAATGTCCTCTGAGCAACACGAAAATTGAAAACAATAACAGCAACGGAATCAGATAGTTTGTAGCTGTCTTGAGTATAATCATATCCGATTTCGGATTCAACGGATTGGGTCTATTCTCTTTCTTCTTCATTGCTTGCTCTATATTTTAATAATCCATATACGCCCAATGCGGCAATCGATAACACTATGGTTTCTACCATGGTGTCAAATCCTCTGAAATCAACCAAAATCACGTTAACCACGTTTTTTCCTTTTGCTAATGTATAAGCATTTTCAGCAAAGAACTTACTAGCTTCTTTGGTAGCAGGAGAAACAAGTGCCTGTAAAGTAATTAGAGTAATTAATGCTCCGAAACAAAGAGAAATAAAAGTATCTCTCCACAAAATCATTTTGTTTTTGTAGCCTAAAAACGGAGGTAATTTGAACAGAACCAATACAAATAAAACTACGGTAAGTGTATCGATAGTAAACTGTGTCATTGCTAAATCAGGTGCTCCGTAAAATACAAATATCAAACATATACAGTAGCCAATAATACCTAAGCTTGCAATGGCTGTTAATCTTGAAGTGGTTTTGATCGTGAAATAAATAGCTGCTAAAATGATGACAAAAATAGCGAGCTCATAAACTCTAAAACCAGATAAACCCTCGGTATTCACTCTAATCGGGACGGTTGTAAACAAACGATAACCTACCAAAACAGTGATAAAAACAATGATGACCAGTATGTAATTTCGCAAGTATCCGTTATGGAAAAAACGGGTGTACTTAATGGCAAAACTGCGAACGCTTTCTCCAAATGCTTCTATAATGGTTTTCGGAGAAAACTTTTCAAATTTTTCTGTAATTACTAAAGATTTTCCGGAGTTCTTTTTGGTGAAATACAAAAGGAATCCAAGAATAATAGTCGAAGCACTCAAGAGCAAAACTAAATTGAAACCGTGCCATATTTTTAGGTATAATTCAGTTGATACTTTACTTACAGCCTCAAAAGCAAACTGAAGAATTCCGTTGTCAGCCAATATCGGGAAAAACCCGAAAAGCAACGTCAGAAAACTTAGAATTACTACCGGAACCCACAAGTAAGGACTTGGTTTTTCAATGTTTTGATGTTTCTCAGGGAGCTTTCCAATAAATGGTTTTATTCCTGCCATAAAGCCGGAGCAAGCCAGTAAAATATTGGTAAGTACAGCAATTCCTGTAATCCACATAGCCCATTTCGGAATGTGCAAGGTTGCTTCGTAAATTAAGTCTTTGCTGATAAACCCGAAAGTAAGCGGAACGCCTGCACTAGACAAAGCCGCTACTAATGAAGCTATAAACACCCAAGGCATTACTTTTCTAAGCCCTGAAATTTGCGAAATATCTCTGGTGTGAACTGCATGGTCTACAATCCCTGTTACTAAGAATAGTGCTGCTTTATAGAGTGCATGAACCAATATAAACGTAACAGCCGCATACAGAGCATATTCGTTTCCGATTCCTAACAAAAAAACAATGATTCCTAAAGCAGAAATTGTGGAATAAGCTAAAATTCCTTTCATATCCGTGCGGAGAATACTGTGAAAA